>WBZR01003123.1_pt1 | contig 15648 bp, 28 predicted proteins | sample 5204231 | NCBI WGS metagenome assembly WBZR01 (sample SAMN12412403, study PRJNA552823) | activated sludge metagenome | isolation source: activated sludge from anammox sidestream of wastewater treatment plant... | place: USA: Virginia | collected 2017-08 | reverse complement strand
GTGAATCGGCGTACCCGAGAGCGTCTCCATGAAGCGCACGCCTTCGCCGATCGCCGCCACCATGTGCTGGTATTCGGCCGCGCGCGGCGAATGCTGCATCCAATCGAGATCCCAGTATTCGGGCCGATGCAGGTCGGCGAAGCCGCCTTCGATCAGGGCACGCACGAAGTTCATCGTCATCGCCGAACGTGCATGACCCTTGATCATGCGACGCGGATCGGGCTCGCGCGCCTCGGGGGTGAACTCCGGCTCGTTGACCAGATCGCCGCGATAGACCGGCAGGCTGACACCATCGCGGGTTTCGACATCGGCCGAGCGTGGCTTGGCGTATTGTCCGGCGAATCGTCCGACCCGCACCACCGGCAGGCGCAGGCCATAGACCAGCACCACGCTCATCTGCAGCAATACCTTGAGGCGATTGGAGATGATGCCCGATTCGCAATCGGCAAAACTCTCGGCGCAGTCACCGCCCTGGAGCAGGAAGCGTTTGCCGTCCTGGGCCTCGGCCAGTTGGCGCTTGAGTTCGAACACCTCCCACGAGGTCACCAGCGGCGGTTGCCGCGATAGCTCCGCCTTGACCGATGCGAACGCCGCCGCATCGCCATAGGTCGGCTGCTGCAAGGCCTGGCGCGTTTGCCAGGACGCGGGCGTCCAGTCCTCGGCTTCACGAACGGGTTCGGGGCGGGCTTCGTTGGCGCTCATGGAAACTCCTGGAATTGTTGCATTGCATCATCATGCCACGCCGAAGTGGCCATGTGCACGGATCAACGCCGGCGAAAGCCGGCCCAGAGCGCGCCAAGGCCAAGCAGGACGTAGGCGATCAGGGTCCAGGTCGGCATCGTGAGACCGAGGAAATGCCAGTCGGCATTGGCGCACTCACCCGACCCGGTGAAGACCATCGACAGGGTCTTGCCGATCGGGAAAGCCTCCAGCATGTAGCCCAGTCCAGGGCCGCAGGCCGGCACCTGGTCCGGCGGCAGGTTTTGCAGCCAGACATGCCGTCCGGCGATGCCCACGCCGATCATCGCGATGAAGAACACCACGACACCGTAGAGCTTGCGCCCCCATCCCTTCGGTCCGTGCAGTGCGCCGAGAAGAAAGACCAGACCCATGCCGATGAAGGCCACGCGCTGGAAGATGCACAGCGGGCATGGATCCAGACCCATCTGGTACTGGGAGTACAGCGCATACGCCAGAAGCCCCGCGCATACCAGCACGCCGGCAAGGAACTGCACACGGAATGGCCAGGAAAGAGGATTCATCAATGGGTCCTGCAATGACGGGAATGGTATGGATCTGGAATGAGACGGTCACAGCGCAGTGTCGTGGCGCAAGGATGAAACCCTATCGCTCTCGGCCTGAATCGCCAAGTCATCACGCCGTCGGCATTGCCGTATCGCTGCCCGGGGCAGCTTGAGTCAACCCTGAAATGCAACGGGCCCCGGCGTTCAAACCGGAGCCCGTCGAATACGCTGCGCGGAACGCGAATGCGCCCCGTGGCTCACTCCGCGGCTTCGGCAGCCACCGTCTGACGCGGACGATCGACCAACTCGACATAGGCCATCGGCGCACTGTCGCCATCACGGAAGCCGCACTTGAGGATGCGCAGGTAGCCGCCCGGACGGGCCTGGTAGCGTGGACCAAGCTCGACGAAGAGCTTGCCCACCGCTTCCTTGTCGCGCAGGCGGGCAAAGGCGAGGCGGCGATTGGCCACGCCATCGACCTTGGACAAGGTGATGAGCGGTTCCGCCACGCGGCGCAGCTCCTTGGCCTTGGGCAGGGTGGTCTTGATGAGCTCGTGCTTGATCAGCGACGCCGCCATGTTGCGGAACATCGCGTCGCGGTGGGAGCTGGTGCGATTCAGCTTGCGACCGGATTTCTGGTGACGCATGGGAGGGATTCCTCAATCTGGAAGGATACGAATTTGCTGGGAGGCCATCCTGGCACAGCATTGTTGGTGTTGTGGGCGCTGCCGGAATCCTTCCGGCGCGCGATCCCGGGCGAACCCGGGATCGTGACGGCACGCAGCCGGAAGACTGCTGCCGGCATCTGGCAACCGCTGCCGAAGCCTGCGGTTGCCCATGACGAGGTGAATCAGCCGAGCATGCCGGCCTGCAGACCTGCAGGTGGCCAGTTCTCGAGCTTGAGGCCAAGAGAAAGGCCACGCTGGGCGAGCACTTCCTTGATCTCGGCGAGCGACTTCTTGCCCAGGTTCGGGGTCTTGAGCAGCTCGACTTCGGTGCGCTGGATCAGATCACCGATGTAGTAGATGTTCTCGGCCTTGAGACAGTTGGCCGAGCGCACCGTCAGTTCGAGGTCATCGATCGGGCGCAGCAGCAACGGGTCGATGCCATTGGCACCGATCTGCTTGCCGGCATGACGCTCGCGCTGGGTGAAATCGCCGAACACGGACAACTGCTCGGTCAGGATGTCGGCCGCTGTGCGAACGGCTTCCTCAGCATCGATCGTGCCATTGGTTTCAATGTGCAAGACCAGCTTGTCGAGGTCGGTCCGCTGCTCGACGCGAGCACTTTCAACGTCGTAGGCAACCTGGCGCACGGGCGAGAACGAGGCGTCCAGCAGAAGCCGGCCGATCGCCCGGGTCTCTTCGTCCGGACGACGGCGTGCCGCCGCCGGCTGGTAGCCGAAGCCGGCCTCGATCTTGAGCCGCATGTTCAGCGCCGTGTCCTTGGTCAGGTGGCAGATCACATGCTCGGGATTGATGATTTCGACATTGTGATCGGTCTTGATGTCACCCGCCGTGACCACACCGGGGCCCTTGGCATCAAGCGTCAGGACGGTCTGATCGACGTTGTGCATGCGGATCGCGACGTCCTTGAGATTCAGCAAAACCTCGAGCACATCCTCTTGCAGTCCTTCGACCGTGGTGTACTCGTGCAGCACGCCATCGATCTCGACCTCGGTCACGGCATAGCCGGGAATCGAGGACAACAGGACGCGACGCAGCGCATTGCCAAGGGTATGGCCATAGCCGCGTTCGAGCGGCTCGATCACCACCCTGGCTCGATTCGAGCCAAGGCGTTCGATGTTGGGGCCGCGCGGACGCAGCACCTGGGTAGCGGTACTTGACATGGTCGCAACCTCTGATTACTTCGAGTACAACTCGATGATGAGTGCCTCGTTGATGTCCGACGGCAAGTCGGCGCGATCCGGCATGGCCTTGAACAGGCCGCTGAACTTCTTCGCATCGACCTCGACCCAGTGCGGGGCGAGATCCATTTCCTGCGAAAGGGTCAGGGCTTCCTGAACCCGCAGCTGGCGCTGGCCACGCTCGGTCAAGGCAATCGCATCACCGGGACGGACCTGGTAGGACGGCAGGTTCACGGCCTTGCCGTTCACCGTCACGCTGTTGTGCGACACCAGCTGGCGCGCGGACGGACGAGTCACGGCGAAGCCCATGCGGTAGACGACGTTGTCCAGACGCGCTTCGAGCATCTGCAACAGGTTGTCGCCGGCGTTGCCCTTCTTGCCGGTGGCCTTCTTGTAGTAGTTGCGGAACTGGCGTTCGAGCAAGCCATAGATGCGCTTGACCTTCTGCTTCTCGCGCAACTGGACGGCATAGTCGGACAACTTGCCGCGCTTGGCAGCAGCGCCATGCTGGCCGGGCTTCTGCTCCAGCTTGCACTTGGAGTCGAGCGCGCGCGCCGGGCTCTTGAGCGAGAGATCCGCACCCTCGCGACGTGCGAGTTTGCACTTGGGACCGATATAACGTGCCATGGTCGGGTCTCCTTAGACGCGGCGCTTCTTCGGCGGACGGCACCCGTTGTGCGGGATCGGCGTCACGTCGATGATGTTGGTGATCTTGTAGCCGACGGCGTTGAGTGAACGCACGGCGGACTCGCGGCCCGGACCCGGTCCCTTGATGTGGACTTCGAGCGTCTTCAGGCCGTAGTCGAGCGCGACCTTGCCGGCCTTCTCGGCGGCAACCTGGGCCGCGAACGGCGTCGACTTGCGCGAACCACGGAAGCCGGCGCCACCCGAGGTCGCCCAGGACAGTGCATTGCCCTGGCGATCGGTGATCGTCACGATCGTGTTGTTGAACGAGGCGTGGACGTGCGCGATGCCATCGGTGACGACGCGGCGGATCTTCTTCTTGGGCTGTTTTGCCTGCTTGTTCATGCTGGATCCTTACTTCCTGATCGCCTTGCGCGGTCCCTTGCGGGTGCGGGCATTGGTGCGGGTGCGCTGGCCGCGCAGCGGCAGGCCGCGACGATGGCGAAGACCGCGGTAGCAGCCCAGGTCCATCAGGCGTTTGATGTTGATGCCGACTTCGCGGCGCAGGTCACCCTCGACCACGTACTTGCCGACCTCGGCGCGCAAGCGCTCGATGTCGCCCTCGGTGAGGTCACGGATCTTGATGCTGGCATTCACGCCAGCGGCTTCGCACACCTTCCGGGACCGAGTCCGGCCGATGCCAAAAATGCTCTGCAGCCCGACCCAGACATGCTTCTGGACAGGGAGGTTTACGCCCGCAATGCGCGCCATTACGCGATCTCCGACAATGAGGTTTTAGCTGTTTCCGGCACAGCAAGCCGGAAATGATAACATGGCTTCGGTTTGTCAAGAAGCCCCCTCGCACACTTGCGCGAAGGCTTCCGGCCCGGGGAGCGTGCCCGGGCTCCGGCGAGTGTGCCGGCCCTGCCCGCCGCAGCGGGCGCCTGCGCTACTCTCGCGCAGACATGGGACCGACACTCATCCGCGCGCGAAGCCGCCGCGCGAACCGCCCTTCAGATTGGATTTGCGCATCAGGCTTTCATACTGGTGCGACATCAGGTGGGCCTGGACCTGGGCAACGAAGTCCATCACGACCACCACCACGATCAGCAGCGAGGTGCCGCCGAAGTAGAACGGCACGGCCCATGCCTGCCTAAACAACTCCGGCACGAGGCAAACCGCGACCAGATACAGCGCACCCCACGCAGTCAAACGCGTCAGCACACTGTCGATGTAGTCGGCCGTCGCCTTGCCCGGACGGATGCCGGGAATCAGCGCACCCGACTTCTTCAGGTTGTCCGCCGTTTCCTTGGAATTGAAGACCAGGGCGGTGTAGAAGAAGGTGAAGCCGGCGATCATCAGGCCATAGAGAACCATGTGCAGCGGCTCGCCCGGCGCCAGCGCGGCCGAAAGATCCTGCAGCCAGCGCGACTCGGTACCCTGTGCGAACCAGCTCGAAGCCGTCGCAGGGAACATGATGATCGAGGAGGCGAAGATCGGCGGGATCACGCCCGACATGTTGAGTTTGAGCGGCAGGTGCGAACTCTGGTTCATGTAGGCCTGACGTCCACCCTGGCGGCGCGCATAGTTCACCGTGATGCGCCGCTGGCCGAGCTCGACGAAAACCACGAAGGCCACGATCAGCAGCACCAACGCGAGCACCGCCATGACCGAGAACGGGCCCAGCTCGCCATTGCGCGCCAGTTCCAGCGTGCCGACGGTGGCGCCCGGCAGTCCGGCCACGATGCCGGCGAAGATGATCAACGAGATGCCGTTGCCGACGCCGCGCTCGGTCACCTGCTCACCCAACCACATCAGGAACATCGTGCCGGCAGTCAGGGAAATGACGGCACTGACGAGAAATCCCGGACCCGGGTTCAGCACGATCGGGATGCCGGCCGCACCACCCTGCGACTGCAACGCGAACGCCACGCCATAGGATTGGAACAGTGCCAGACCGATGGTGCCGATGCGGGTGTACTGGGTCATCTTGCGCCGACCCGACTCGCCTTCCTTCTTGAGTGCTTGCAGACTCGGGAAGATCTGCGCACACATCTGGATGATGATCGAGGCCGAGATGTAGGGCATGACGTTCAGCGCAAACAGGCTGAAGCGTTCGAGTGCGCCACCGGAGAACATGTTGAACATGTCCACGATCGTGCCCTGCTGCTGCTCCATGAAACGCAGCATCGCCTCGGAATCGACTCCCGGCACCGGCAGATAGGTGCCGAGGCGATAGATGACCATCGCCCCGAGCAGGAACAGCAGGCGCTGGCGCAACTCGGTGAACTTGCCCGAGCCCATCAGCGCCGCAGCGGTTTGCGTGGCCTGCGACAAGGGCTTACTCCTCGATGCTGCCGCCGGCGGCTTCGATCGCCGCACGCGCGCCGGCGGTCACGCCGACGCCCTTGAGCAAGATCTTCTTGCCGATCTCGCCCTTCTTGACCACCTTGGCGTATTTCGCCGTCGACGGCACCAGCTTGGCCGCGCGCAGGGTCGCGAAGTCGATCGTGTCGACTTCGATCAGCGCAAGCTTGTACAGCAGCACCTCGGCGGTGTCCTGCTTGGTGCGCGAGCGGAAACCGACCTTCGGCAGACGTCGCTGCAACGGCATCTGGCCGCCTTCGAATCCGGCCTTGATCTTGCCCTTGCCCGAGCGGGCGAACGAACCCTTGTGGCCACGACCGGCAGTCTTGCCGAGGCCGGAACCGATGCCGCGACCCACGCGCACGCGCTCCGAACGGGCTCCGGCGGCAGGCTTGAGAGTATTGAGACGCATATCGTGATCTCCTGTGCTTACTGCTCGACCCGGACCAGGTAGCCGACCTGATTGATCAGGCCGCGCACCGAGGGGTTGTCCGGCAGCTCGCGCACGTCATTGAGCTTGTTGAGGCCGAGCGCCTTCACCGACAGGCGGTGGCGCTGCTGGGTGCCGCGCAGGCCCTTGACCAGGCGCACCTTGATGGTCTTCGTATCAGCCGACATGGTTCAATTCCTCCACGCTCTTGCCGCGCTTGGCCGCGACCTGGGCCGGCGACTGCACCGCCTTGAGACCCTTGATCGTGGCGCGCACGAGATTGATCGGGTTGCGCGAACCCACGGCCTTGGCGAGGATGTTCTTGACCCCGGCCGCCTCCAGCACCGCACGCATCGCGCCTCCGGCGATCAGGCCGGTGCCCTCGGACGCCGGCTGCATGTAGACCCGTGCCGCGCCGTGATTGGCCTTGACCGGATACCAGAGAGTGCCGTTGTTGAGACGCACGTCGATCATCTGCCGGCGTGCGTGTTCCATCGACTTCTGGATCGCGGCCGGCACTTCACGCGCCTTGCCGTAGCCGAAGCCGACCTTGCCATTGCCATCGCCCACCACGGTCAGCGCGGTGAAGGTGAATTGACGGCCACCCTTGACGGTCTTGGAGACCCGGTTGACGGCAACCAGCTTTTCCAGCATGCCGTCGTCGTTGTCGCGATCGTTCGTGCTCATTGAATGTTGTTTCCGTGATTACGGCCGTTGGCCGCTTGTAGTTGTGGTTCAAACGATGGGAGTGGAAATTGGGGATTGGTGATTTGCAAGAACGAAATCCTGCCAAACCAGCTTTCCCGAATCCCGAATCTCGAATGCCGGTCTCTCAGAACTTCAGGCCGGCTTCACGTGCCGCGTCGGCAAGCACCTTGATGCGGCCGTGAAAACGATAGCCGGAACGATCGAACGCCACGGCTTCGATGCCGGCGGCCCTGGCCTTCTCGGCGATGGCGCGACCGACCTTGGCGGCGGCATCCTTGTTCTTGCAACTGGACAGGCCTTCCTTCACCGCCGACTCGAGGGTCGAAGCTGCCGCGATGACCTTGTCGCCATCGGGGGTGAAGACCTGGGCGTAGAGATGCTGTCCGGTGCGCAACACCGACAGGCGCGGCACGCCGAGCTTGCGGATGTGTGCACGCGTGGACTTGGCGCGGCGCAGACGGGCTGGATTCTTGTTCATGGTTTGACCTTTCGAAGCTGAAGGAAGCAGTGCTGCGTGCCTCGGCGAATGCGTCGATCGCGTTCCCGGCGGCAGGCAATCGTACTCAGGCCTTCTTGGCTTCCTTGATGTTGATCTTCTCACCCGAGTACCGCACGCCCTTGCCCTTGTAGGGCTCCGGCGGACGATAGGCGCGGATCTTGGCGGCCACTTCGCCAACCTGTTGCTTGTCGGCGCCCTTGACCAGGATTTCCGTCTGCGACGGGACTTCCAGCGTGATCCCTTCCGGGGCCACGAACACGACCGGATGCGAGAAACCGAGCGACAGATTCAGGTCCTTGCCCTGCATCGACGCACGAAAACCCACTCCGACCAACTCCAGCTTGCGCTGGAAGCCTTCGCTGACACCGGTGACCATGTTCGACAACAGGGTGCGCACGGTGCCAGCCAACGCAGTATTGTCGACCCCGGCGAGTGCCATGGTCAACGTGCCGCCATTCTGATCGACCTCGATCCCGGCAGGCTGGGCGATCGTGAGCGAACCCTTCGGGCCCTTGACGGTGAACTGGCCGTTGCCGGCCTTGAACTCGACGCCCTTCGGCAACGCGACGGGCTTTTTGGCTACGCGAGACATCGTCTGTTCCTCCTCAGGCGACGAGGCAGATGACTTCGCCACCAACGCCCGCTTCGCGAGCCTTGTGGTCGGTCATGATGCCCTTGGACGTGGAGATGATGGCGATGCCCAGGCCGCCCATGACGCGCGGCAGTTCAGCCTTGCCACGGTAGGCGCGCAGGCTCGAACGCGAGACGCGCTGCAGCAGCTCGATCACCGGCTTGCCCTGATAGTACTTGAGCGCAATTTCGAGCTCGGGCTTGGCCTCCGGGCTGAGAACGCGCACATCGGCGATGTAGCCCTCGTCCTTGAGGACGTTGGCAATCGCCAGCTTGATCTTGGAGGACGGCATCTTCACCGTCTGCTTGCCAACCGCTGCCGCATTCTTGATGCGGACCAGCATGTCGGCGATGGGATCAGTCATGCTCATTGACGTAACACCTTATGAGTAGCACCGATATCCGTAGATATTGGGATTGGGGATTGGGGATTGGGGATTGGGGATTGGGGATTGGGGATTCGCAAGAGCGGGATTGTCACGAGCTTTTGCTCTACCAATCCCGAATCCCGAATCACCAATCCCGGTTTTGTTACCAGGACGCCTTGCGCAGGCCCGGCACGTCGCCTCGCATGGTGGCTTCGCGCAGCTTGTTGCGGCTCAGGCCGAACTTGCGATAGACGCCACGCGGACGACCGGTCAGCTCGCAGCGGTTGCGCTGGCGCGACGGCGAGGCGTCACGCGGCTGCTTCTGCAGCTTGGCCTGCGCTTCCATCTTCTCGTCGTAGGAAGCGTTCGGGCTGGAGATGATCTTCTTGAGGTCGGCGCGCTTGGTGGCGAACTTCTTCGCCAGCTTCTCGCGCTTGATCTCGCGATTCACCATGCAGGTCTTGGACATTGCGGTACCTTGGACTCAGTTGCGGAACGGGAAGCCGTAAGCCTCAAGCAGGGCCTTGGCCTCCGCATCGGTACGGGCAGTGGTGGAAATCGAGATATCCATGCCGCGGAGCGCATCGATCTGGTCGAAGTCGATTTCCGGGAAGATGATCTGTTCCTTGATCCCCATATTGTAATTGCCACGTCCGTCGAACGCACGCCCCGAAACGCCACGGAAGTCGCGCACGCGCGGCAAGGCAATATTGACGAGGCGATCGAAGAACTCGTACATGCGATCGCGACGCAGGGTGACCTTGCAGCCGATCGGCCAGCCGTCACGGATCTTGAACGAGGCGACAGAGACGCGCGCCTTGGTCACGATCGGCTTCTGGCCTGCGATCTTGGCCATGTCGGCGGTGGCGTTCTCGAGCACCTTCTTGTTGCCGACGGCCTCACCCACGCCCATGTTGAGCGTGATCTTGGTCAGGCGCGGCACCTGCATCACGTTCGTGTAGCCAAAGCGCTCGACGAGCTTTGGCACGATTTCTTCCTTGTAGATCTTTTCAAGCCGGTTCATTGCAGCATTCCTCAGGCGTCGACCGCCGCATTGCTCGAGCGGAACACGCGGATACGGCGTCCATCCTCGAGCGTCTTGACGCCAACACGCTCGCCCTTGCCGGTCGCCCGGTTGAAGACCTGCACGTTGGAGATGTGGATCGAGGCCTCACGCTCGACGACGCCGCCAGGCTGGTTGGCCTGCGGATTCGGCTTGGTGTGGCGCTTGACCAGGTTGACGTTGGACACGACCACGCGGTCGCCGGCAACGCGGATCACGTCACCGCGCTGGCCCTTGTTCTTGCCCGTGATGACGACGACTTCGTCGCCCTTGCGGATACGATTCATGACTGTTCCTCGTCGGCCTCAGATCACTTCCGGCGCCAGCGACACGATCTTCATGAACTTCTCGCCGCGCAGCTCGCGCGTGACCGGCCCGAAGATGCGCGTGCCGATCGGCTCGTGCTTGTTGTTGAGCAGCACCGCGGCATTGCCGTCGAAGCGGATCAGCGAGCCATCGGTGCGACGCACGCCCTTGCGGGTGCGCACCACGACAGCGTCATAGACCTCGCCCTTCTTGACCTTGCCGCGCGGGATCGCATCCCTGACGCTGACCTTGATGATGTCGCCGATGGCGGCGTAGCGGCGCTTGGAGCCACCGAGCACCTTGATGCACATCAACTCCTTGGCACCGGAGTTGTCTGCCGCATCGAGGAAGGATTGCATCTGGATCATGACTGGTTCCCTCCTGGATCAGACGGTGGCGCGGACGAGGATCTCGGCCACGCGCCAGGACTTGGTCTTGGACAGCGGCCGAGTCTGCACGAGGCGGACGAAATCACCCTCGTTGCAGGCATTGTCTTCGTCGTGGGCATGCAGCTTGGTGCTGCGCTGGAGGTACTTGCCATACAGCGCATGCTTGACCTGCCGCTCGACCAGGACGGTGACCGTCTTGTCCATCTTGTTGCTGACCACGCGCCCTTCGACGGTGCGCTGGATATCGTTGTTATCGCTCATGTCCGCGCCCTTACTTCTTCTCGCCGATCAGGCCCTTGATGCGCGCGATGTCGCGGCGCACGGAGCGGGCCTGATGGGTCTGGGTCAACTGCCCTGCACTCTTCTGCATGCGCAGGTTGAATTGTTCGCGGCGCAGCTCCAGCAACTGGGATGCGAGATCCGCGGCCGACTTGCCACGCAAATCCTTGATGTTCATCACCGCACCGTCCTCGCGACAAAGGTGGTCTGGACCGAAAGCTTGGCCGCGGCCAGGCGGAACGCCTCGCGTGCGGTTTCCTCGTTCACGCCCTCGATCTCGTAAAGCATGCGACCGGGCTGGATCGGCGCGACCCAGAACTCGACGTTGCCCTTGCCGTTGCCCATGCGCACCTCGATCGGCTTCTTGCTGACGGGCTTGTCCGGGAAGACACGGATCCAGAGCTTGCCGCCGCGCTTGACGTAGCGGCTGATCGTGCGGCGAGCCGCCTCGATCTGGCGCGCGGTCAGGGCGCCGCGAGTGGTGGCCTTGAGGCCGAATTCACCGAAGCTGACGGCAGCGCCGTTCCAGCTCAGGCCTTCGTTGCGGCCCTTTTGGACCTTGCGGTATTTGGTTCGCTTGGGTTGCAGCATGACTCATTCCCTCACTTGACCGCGCGGTGCACGGGGCGCACGCTCGGAACGCTCGGAACGCTCGGGGCGTTCGTCGGTCTTGTCCTGGGCGACCTGGGTGTAATCGAAGACCTCGCCCTTGTAGATCCACACCTTGATGCCGATGATCCCGTACGTGGTACGGGCTTCGGCGAAGCCGTAGTCGATGTCGGCGCGCAGGGTATGCAGCGGCACGCGGCCTTCGCGATACCACTCCGAACGCGCGATCTCGGCGCCGTTGAGGCGGCCGGCGACGTTGATCTTGATGCCCAGCGCACCCACGCGCATCGCGTTGCCGACGGCGCGCTTCATCGCGCGGCGGAACATGATGCGGCGTGCCAGCTGCTCGGCGATCGATTCGGCCACGAGCTGGGCATCGACTTCCGGCTTGCGCACCTCGGTGACGTTGACGTGGACGGGGACGCCCATCATCTTCGAAACGTCGTTGCGCAGCTTCTCGATGTCCTCGCCCTTCTTGCCGATCACCACGCCCGGACGGGCGGTGTGGATCGTGACCCGCGCGGTCTTGGCCGGGCGCTCGATCTGGATGCTGCTGATGCCGGCCTTTGCCAGCTTCGCGCGCAACAGGTCGCGGACCTTGAGATCGGCAGCCAGATGCTCGGCGTACTCACGCTTGTTGGCGTACCACTTGGAGTTCCAGTCCTTGGCGATGCCGAGGCGAATTCCGGTCGGATGAACTTTGTGACCCATGGGGATTCCTGCGTCCGGTTACTTGGCCGTACCAACGACCACGGTGATGTGGGCGGTGCGCTTGAGGATGCGTGCTCCGCGGCCCTTGGCGCGGGCACGGAAGCGCTTCATCATGGTGCCTTCGTCGACGAAGATGCGCGTGACCATGAGGTCATCGACGTCGGCGCCGTCATTGTTCTCGGCGTTGGACACCGCGGACAAAAGCACCTTGCGAACCAGTCGCGCCGCCTTCTTGTCGCTGAACTGCAACAGGTCTGCAGCGCGCCCGACTGGCAGGCCACGTACCTGGTCGGCGACGAGGCGGGCCTTCTGTGCGGAGATGCGCACGCCGCGCAGGATGGCTTTGGTTTCCATCATCGTGCTCCTCACTTGGTCTTCTTGTCGCCGCCATGGCCCTTGAACGTGCGGGTCACCGCGAACTCGCCGAGCTTGTGCCCGACCATGTTCTCGTTGACCAGCACCGGGACATGGAGCTTGCCGTTGTGCACGGCGATGGTGAAACCCACCATCTCCGGCAACACCATCGAACGTCGCGACCAGGTCTTGATCGGGCGCTTGCTGTTTGTCGCCATCGCCGATTCCACCTTGCGAAGAAGGTGCAGATCGACAAACGGACCTTTCTTGAGTGAACGTGCCATGACCTGTTCCTGTTACTTGCGACGGTGCACGATGAAATGTTCGGTGCGCTTGTTGTTGCGGGTCTTGTAACCCTTGGTCGGGACGCCCCACGGCGTGACCGGATGACGGCCACCCGAGGTGCGGCCTTCACCACCGCCATGCGGATGGTCGACCGGGTTCATGACCACGCCACGCACGGTCGGGCGGATGCCGAGCCAGCGCTTGGCACCGGCCTTGCCGATCTTGCGCAGGCTGTGCTCGCTGTTGCCGACCTCGCCGAGGGTTGCGCGGCAATCCACCGGCACCTTGCGCATCTCGCCGGAGCGCAGGCGCAGGGTTGCGTAGCCTTCCTCGCGCGCCACGAGCTGGGCCGAGGCACCGGCGGAACGTGCAATCTGGGCCTTCTTGCCCGGACGCATTTCGATGCAGTGCACGGTCGAGCCGATCGGGATGTTGCGCAGCGGCAGAGCATTGCCGAGCTTGATCGGGGCATCGTGCCCGGCAATCACCTGGTCACCCACGGCAATGCCCTTGGGCGCGATGATGTAGCGGCGCTCGCCATCGACATAGCACAACAGGGCGATGTGGGCGGTGCGGTTGGGATCGTATTCGATCCGCTCCACGCGCGCCGGAATGCCTTCCTTGTCACGCTTGAAATCGACGATGCGATAGTGCTGCTTGTGGCCACCGCCGCGATGACGGGTGGTGATTCGGCCGGCGTTGTTGCGTCCGCCGGTGCGCGTCTGGGACTCGACCAGGGCCGCGTGCGGCGCGCCCTTGTGCAGGTCCGGAGTGACGACGCTGACCTTGCCGCGACGGCCGGGTGATGTCGGCTTGTGGTTGATCAATGCCATGGCTTGCTACCTCAGGGCTTGGCCATCAAGTCAATCTTCTGGCCTTCGGCCAGAGTGACGTAGGCCTTGCGCCAGCCGCCACGGCGGCCTGCGCGGAATCGGAAGGTCTTGCGCTTGCCCTTCACGGTCAGGATGTTGACGCTCTCGACCTTGGCTTCCAGCAGGGCTTCCACCGCTGCCTTGACGTCGGCCTTGGTCGCGTCGCGGGATACTTCGAACACGAACTGGTTCGAGAGCTCCTGCAGGCGTGCGCTCTTTTCGGAGACGTGCGAGCTGCGCAGCACGTCCAGGATCTTTTCACTGCTCATGCCAGCCACTCCTCGATCTTCCTGAGCGCCTCGACCGTGATGACGACGCTCTCGGCGCCGACCAGCACCACCGGATCAAGACCCTGGGCATCACGCACTTCCACATAGGGAAGGTTGCGTGCCGCCAGATACAACGCTTCGTCGGCATTCTCGGTCACGATCAGCGGACGAGTGACACCGAGCCCGTCGAGCCTGGCCAGGAGGTCCTTGGTGCGCGGCGCATCGACACGAATGTCCTGCACCACACTGACACGTTCCTGACGCACCAGCTCGGAGAGGATCGAACGGATCGCCCCGCGATACATCTTGCGATTGACCTTCTGCGCGAAGCTGCGCGGCTTGGCCGCAAAGGTCACGCCACCACCGGTGAAGATCGGTGCAGTCAGAGCGCCATGACGCGCACCGCCGCCCTTCTGCTTCTTCGACTTCTTGGTCGTGCCGCTGACCTCGGAGCGGGTCTTCTGGGCCTTGGTCCCGGCACGTGCCGCGTTGCGGTACGCAACCACGACCTGATGCACGAGATCCTGGCTGAATTCGCGCCCGAAGATCGCTTCGGATACTGCCACCTTGTCGCCGCTGCCGGCGATTGCGAGTTCCATGTTCTGTCTCCTCAACCCTTCGAGGCCGGCCGCACGATCACGTTGCCGCCCGGCGCACCGGGAACCGCACCGCGAATCGCGATCACGCCGCGCTCGGCGTCCACCTTGACCACTTCGAGGTTCTGCGTGGTCTGGGTGTCCGAACCCATGTGTCCGGCCATCTTCTTGCCCGGATAGACGCGTCCGGGAGTCTGACGCTGGCCGAGCGAACCCGGCGAGCGGTGCGACAGCGAGTTGCCGTGGGTGGCATCACCCATGCTGAAATTGTGGCGCTTGATCGTGCCCTGGAAGCCCTTGCCCTTGGTCACGCCCTGGACATCGACGATCTGGCCGGCGCTGAAGATGTCGGCGCGAATCTCGCCGCCCACTTCATAGCCGTCGAGCGCATCGACGCGGAACTCCCAAAGGCCACGACCGGCTTCGACCCTGGCCTTGGCATAGTGCCCAGCCAGCGGCTTGTTCACCAGCGCGGCGCGCTTGGCGCCGGCGGTGACCTGGACGGCCTGGTAACCATCGTTCGCCTCGGTCTTGATCTGGACGATGCGATTGGGCGTCGCCTCGATCAGGGTCACCGGCACGGACTCGCCCGCCTCGGTGAAGATTCTGCTCATGCCGCACTTGCGGCCTACGATTCCGATACTCATGGTGCTGGCCTCAGTACAGCTTGATCTGGACGTCGACGCCGGCCGCGAGCTCGAGCTTCATCAGCGCATCGACGGTCTTGTCATTCGGATCGACGATGTCGAGCACGCGCTTGTGAGTGCGGGTCTCGTACTGGTCGCGCGCATCCTTGTCCACGTGTGGCGACACCAGGATGGTGTAACGCTCAATCTTGGTCGGCAGCGGAATCGGACCGCGCACCTGCGCGCCCGTACGCTTTGCCGTTTCGACGATTTCGCTCGCGGAACGATCGATCAGTCGATGATCATATGCCTTGAGTCGAATCCGGATCTTCTGGTCCGCCATGACCTTTCCTTGAAATGTCTTGAAAGAACGCCAGGAACGTGATCGCCTGTCACGTTCCCCTCTTGTTACGGGGCAGGTGATTGGAGTTTGGTGATTCGCAAGAGCGCCTGGCGCCACGAATCCCGAATCTCCAATCCCCAATCCCGACTTGTTACTTGATGATCTTCGCCACCACGCCGGCACCGACGGTGCGGCCGCCTTCGCGGATG
>WBZR01003122.1_pt1 | contig 15648 bp, 10 predicted proteins | sample 5204231 | NCBI WGS metagenome assembly WBZR01 (sample SAMN12412403, study PRJNA552823) | activated sludge metagenome | isolation source: activated sludge from anammox sidestream of wastewater treatment plant... | place: USA: Virginia | collected 2017-08 | reverse complement strand
GCCGCAAGTGGGTCGGCACCATCGCGCCGACGCTGATCGAGTCCGGCTGCAAGTTCTGCTCGGCCTGCGTCACCGTCTGCCCGACCGGCGCGCTGATGGACCGCACGCTCGACGTGGCGCGCAAGGAGGAATCGCAGGTGCCGTGCAAGCACACCTGCCCGGCCGGCATCGACGTGCCGCGCTACGTGCAGCTGGTCGGCCTCGGCAAGTACTCCGAGGCGGTCGCCGTGGTGCGCGAGAAGCTGCCCTTCCCCGGCATCCTCGGCCGCGCCTGCTTCTCGCCCTGCGAATCGGCCTGCCGGCGCAAGCATCTCGACGAGCCGGTCTCCATCCGCTCGCTGAAGCGCATCGCCGCCGACAACGACACCGGCCTCTGGCGCAAACATTCCAAGCAGCTGCCGCCGACCGGCAAGAAGGCCGCCATCATCGGGGCGGGACCGGCCGGCCTCACCGCCGCCTACTACCTCGCCAAGAAGGGCCACGCCGTCACCGTCTTCGACGCCCTGCCCGCCGCTGGCGGCATGGCGCGCTACGGCATCCCCTCCTACCGCGTGCCGCTCGATGTCATCGACAAGGAAGTCGCCGAGGTCACCGCCCTCGGCGTCGAAATCCGCTACAACAGCCGCGTCGAGAAGATCGACGAGCTTTTCGCCCAGGGCTACGAGGCGGTCTTCATCGGCATCGGCGCCCAGGGCGGCGACCAGCTCGGCCTGCCCGGCGACACCCTGCCCAACGTCATCGACAGCCCGACCTTCCTGCGCGCCGTGACGCTGGGACTGATCGGCACGCCGGGCACCGACATCGTCATCGGCAAGAAGGTGGCCGTCATCGGCGGCGGCAACGTCGCCACCGACAACGCCCGTTCCTCGCGCCGCTTCGGCGCCGCGGTGGACATGGTCTATCGCCGCACCCGCGAGGAAATGCCCGCCCGCGAGGACGAGATCCAGGGCTGCCTCGACGAGGGCGTGAACCTGCGCTTCCTGATGGCGCCGAAGATGATCGAATTGAACGAATCCGGCAGTTCGCGCCTGAAAATCACTTATGCCAGGATGGAGCTGGGCGAACCCGACGCCTCCGGCCGCCGCCGCCCGGTGGAGATTCCCGGCAGCGAGTTCACCGAGGATGTCGACCTCGTCATCGCCGCCATCGGCCAGCATCCGAAGAAATACGAAGGCTTCGGCGTGCAGACCGACGACAAGGGCCGCATCACGGTGCGCGCCGATTCCATGCTGACCTCGAAGCCAGGCGTGTATGCCGGCGGCGACTGCGTGCTCGGCCCGTCGACCCTGATCGAATCCGTCGCCCAGGGTCGCATCGCCGCCGCCGCTATCGACAAACAGCTCGGCGGCGACGGCGACATCGAGGAGACGCTGCTGCCCGATTGGGACACCGATCCGCACATCGGCCGCGACGAGGGCTTCAACCAGGTCAGGCGCTTCCACCCGATCTTCATCGACCCGGCCAAGCGCGACAACTGGGACGAGGTCGAACTCGGTTTCGACGCGCAGAGCGCCCAGGCCGAGGCGCTGCGCTGCCTGAAATGCAACCTGGCGGCGAACATCGAGGACATGGTGCTGCCGCCGGAGTCGTGGCTCGAACTGAACGAGGCCAGCGTCGCCGGCGTCACCACCGAATCCGGCGTCTACCAGCTGCTCGACGCCGACAAGAAGGTGCTCGCCATCAAGGGCGTGGAGAACCTGCGCGAGGGTCTGCAGGGCATGATCGGCAAGTCCGACGAGGCGAAGTACTTCGTCTTCGAGGAGGCGCCCTTCTTCAGCCAGCGCGAGAACCAGCTGGTGCAGGCCTACATGGAGCAGTATGGCGCGATGCCGAAGGGCGTCGGCGCCGACGAGATGGACGATTTGTTCTAAAGGGTCAGTATGGAATCCTTCAAGTTTCTCAACTATACCGTCGCCGATGCGCTGGCGACCATCACCATCAACCGGCCGCCGCACAACGTCCTCGACATTGCGGTGATGGAAGAGCTCAACCGCGCGCTCGACATCGCCGCGCGCGAGGAATCGGCCAAGATGCTGATGATCACCGCCGCCGGCGAGAAGGTGTTCTCCGCCGGCGTCGACGTCATGGACCACACGCCGGACAAGGTGGTGCAGATGATCGACGTCTTCCACGGCATTCTCAAGCGCCTGATGGTGTTCCCGCTGCCGACGGTGGCGGCGTTGAACGGCTCGGCCATGGGCGGCGGCTGCGAACTGGCCATCGCCTGCGACATGGTGGTCGCCACCGAGGATGCGAAAATCGGCCAGCCGGAGATCAAGCTCGGTGTTTTCCCGCCCATCGCCGCCATCCTCATGCCGCGCATCATGCCGCTGCCGAAGGTGATGGAACTGCTGCTCGGCGGCGGCCTCATCACCGCCCAGGAGGCGCTCCAGCTCGGCCTGCTCAACCGCGTCTTCCCGCGCGCCAGCTTCGCCCAGGACACGCGCGCCTTCCTCGGCCAGTTCCTCAACCTTTCGCGCGTGGCGCTGATGTACACCAAGAAGGCGGTGCGCGAGGCGGCCGGCAAGCCCTTCTTCGAGGCGCTGTTCACCGTCGAGCAGATTTACCTGAGGGACCTGATGGCCACCGCCGACGCCGTCGAAGGGCTGAACTCCTTCATGGAGAAGCGCAAGCCCGTGTGGCAGAACAAGTAACCAAAGCGGAGAAAAAATGATTCCGAAAACCATCCAGACCTGGCAGATGACCGAGCCGGGCAAGCTCGCGCGCGCCGAAATCCCGGTGCCGGCGCTCGGTCCCGGCGAGGCGCTCGTCGAGATCCGCGGCTGTGGCGTCTGTCACACCGACCTGTCCTATTTCTACATGGGCGTGCCGACGGTGCAGAAGCCGCCGCTCTCCCTCGGCCACGAAATTTCCGGCGTGGTCGTCGCCGGCGACGACGCGCGTCTGGTCGGCCAGGAAGTCATCGTCCCGGCGGTGCTCCCTTGCAATGAATGCGATATCTGCAAGTCGGGGCGCGGCAACCGCTGTCTCGCCCAGAAGATGCCCGGCAACTCGATGGGCATCTACGGCGGTTTTTCCAGCCACATTCCCGTGCCGGCCAAGGACCTCTGCGTGGTGCACGGCCGCGGCAGCATCCCCCTCGAACACCTGTCGGTGGTGGCGGACGCCGTCACCACGCCCTATCAGGCGGCCAAGCGCGCCAACCTCCAGCCCGGCGATCGGGTCATCGTCATCGGCGCCGCCGGCGGCGTCGGCAGCTTCATGACGCAGACCGCCAAGGGCTTCGGCGCGAAAGTGGTGATCGGCATCGACATCAACGACGAGAAGCTGGAATTCATGAAGGGCTACGGCGCCGACGCCGTGATCAATCCGAAGGGCAAGAGCGCCAAGGAAGTGAAGGAACTGTTCAAGGCGATCTGCAAGGAAAAGGGCGTGCCTTCCAACTACGGCTGGAAGATCTTCGAAGTGACCGGCACCAAACCCGGCCAGGAACTGGCGCTGTCCCTGCTCTCCTTCGTCGGCACCCTGGTCATCGTCGGCTACGGCACGGACGAAACCTCCTACATGCTGTCGAAGCTGATGGCCTTCGACGCCGAGCTGATCGGCACCTGGGGCTGCCTGCCGCAACACTATCCGCACGTTCTCGACATGTGCGTCGATGGCCGCATCGCGCTCGCCCCCTTCGTCGAGACGCGGCCGATGAGCCAGATCGAGCAGGTCTTCGACGAAGCCCACCACGGCAAGCTGAAGAAGCGCGTCGTGCTCACCCCCGATTTCTGAACCGAATCACACAGGAGAAACCCCATGGCACTCGAATGGCTGCGCCGCGACAACGAGCTGAAGGACCACCAGCTCTTCGACAACTCCCACTTCGGCAAGGACGCGCCGACGGTGATCTACGAGGAGCGCCCCATCGTCGACGACAAGGGCGCCAGGGTCGACGGCCTCTACTCGGCCTGGATCTGGCTCAACAATCCGTCGCAGTACAACTCCTACACCACCGAGATGGTGAAAGGCGTCATCGCCGGCTTCCAGCGCGCCTCGAGCGACCGCAAGATCGTCGCCGCCGTGTTCACCGCCGTCGGCGACAAGGCCTTCTGCACCGGCGGCAACACCGCCGAGTACGCCGCCTACTACTCGCGCCGTCCCAACGAGTACGGCGAATACATGGATCTTTTCAACGCCATGGTCGACGGCATCCTCAACTGCAAGAAACCGGTGATCTGCCGCGTGAACGGCATGCGTGTGGCTGGCGGCCAGGAGATCGGCATGGCCACCGACCTCACCATCACCTCCGACCTCGCCGTGTTCGGCCAGGCCGGTCCCAAGCACGGCTCGGCGCCGGTGGGCGGCTCGACCGACTTCCTGCCCTGGTTCCTGTCGATGGAAGATGCCATGTACAACTGCATCTCCTGCGAGACCTGGAGCGCCTACAAGATGAAAGCCAAGGGCATGATCACCAAGGTCGTGCCGGTGCTGAAGAAAGACGGCAAGTGGGTGAGAAATCCGCTGGTGCGCACCGACGCCTATGTCGACGACGGCGAGATCGTCTATGGCGAACCCGTCGCTGCCGATCGGCTCGCCGCGGCCAAGGCGCTGATGGGCGAATGCAAGACCGATTTCGAACTGCTCGACGGGGAAGTGAACAAGCTGCTGTGGAAATTCTCCAACCTCTTCCCGAACTGCCTGATCAACTCCATCGACCAGATCCGCGCCAAGAAGAAGTTTTTCTGGGACCAGATGAAAGTCGCCAACCGCCACTGGCTGGCCGCCAACATGAACCACGAAGCCTGGCTCGGCTTCAACGCCTTCGACGCCAAGAAGCCCACCGGCAAGGATGTCGTCGACTTCATCAAGTTCCGCCAGCTCCTCGCCGAGGGCGCCCTCTTCGACGAGAAATGGGCCGAGCAGGTGCTGGCCAAGCCGAAAGGCTGACCCAACAAATCCCCTCTCCCCGCTCGCGGGGAGAGAGGCGGGGGTGAGGGGGAAAATCAGTCCCGCCAGGACGGCGTTATCGCCGTGTCAAGGCGACTGACTTTTGCCAGCCCCCAATTTCAACTGCCAAACCGTGTCGCCAGCCCGCCGAGCGTGATGTTCTCGGCAATCTCGTCATGCGGAATCAGGACATAGCGCCAAGGCTTGCCGCCGTAGCTTGCCGCGTGGTTTGAAGCGTTGGTGCACCACTTGGTCGCTGCCTCTTTCTTGGCGACGACAATCGCGTCTGCAAGCTCGGTGCGTCTCTTGGGCTCCAGCATGAAGATCGTGTCGACGGTTTCCGCCACGAAGTCAGGCTGATATTCCAGGTGGTCCGCGCCGTTCCGGTAGTAAATCTGGAACTGACCCCTGGCAGGCTTGAACCACTTGAGCGCATCGCGCTCAAGAATCACCGCCAGCTTGCGTTCCGCATCGGAGTCGAACTTTTGCACCGGGTACAAGCATTTGTCGAACCCTCCGAAAAGGTATTTCGCCATATTGCTCTTGTCCGCCGGTTCCACTCGGTAGTTGGCGGGCGGTTCCTGTGCCGAATACGTGTAGGCGCTCGGCTTCAGTTCCGTATAGCCCTTGCTGATCTTCACCTCGTAACCGGCAACATCTTCCCAGTAGTGATCCTGCATCTGGGCGTGGATAAAGCGCGCGATGTCTCGCTGGTAGCAGCGGAGTACCCTGCTGACGTCTCCCTCGGACAGGTAACTCTTAAATGCTGCACGGTCTGCGACGCCAAGTCGTAGAGCAGATCGGCGTGTTTGGCGTAGTCAATGTCATTGAAGTCCACCAGGCCGCTGACCACGTAGTCTTCGAGTCGGGCCTCTTCGATGCCGCCTCGCCCCAGGGAAATGACCTCAAGCTGGTTCGTGCGCAGGTGCTGAATCCACAGGTCTTCAGACACAGACGGATATTTCAGCGGGGTCAAGTCCAGCGTGAACGGCTTGAAGCCCGACTTCACCTCCCCTTGAGGCACCACGAGAATGCGCGGAATGTCGATCGTCTGCTCGGTGACCAACTCTACGGTCTTCGCCACAACAGCGGCAATATCCGGCTTCTCTGCCAAGCCTTCCAGTTCCATTTGGCTGGGCCGGTGCCGTTCCTCGACTGCCTTGACGATGGCCGCCTGGATTTCGGGCTTCTTCAGGTATTCAACCGCGGGCAGGGTCTGAGGCTGATTCTCCAGTTTTCGAATGACCTCATAGGTGATCTGCGCCACTTTCTGCTCTTCCGGCTTGGCGAAGACGGGCGCTGCGTCCGCACCCGCGATTGTCGTACTGCTCGTCACCTGCGCAGGCTTCAGGCCCAGCTTGGTGGCCAATTGCGATTGCGACACCACCGTGGCGGTTTTTTGCACGAGGGTGCCTGAATCGAGGACGACTGCCTGCAAGTGGATCGTCGAATCGGGCCGATTGGCCTCGGCGATGATCTCCTGAAACTTGTCGTGGGCGACGATGTTCAGCCGATCCACGGCCGTCACGCCGGTACGCTTGCCGTAGGGAAGGCGCAAACCGCGCCCGATGGACTGCTCAATGAGGATGCGGGCATTGGCCGCCCGCAGCGGCACGATGGTGTAGAGATTGGTCACGTCCCAGCCTTCCTTGAGCATGTTCACGTGAATCACGATCTCGGTAGGTTCCTCCGTGTGCTCCACTTTGAGCAGTCGGGCGATCATCTCCTCCTCTTCGGCACCTGTCTTGCTGGAGTCGACCTGGATCACTTTGTCCTTGTAGCGGCCCTCGAAAAAGCCGTCGGACTGGATCAGCGCCAGCAGTAGCCCGGCATGGGTGGTATCGCGGGCGATCACCAGCAGGAAGGGCTTGACGATGGGGTTGTCGCTTTCGCGGGCATAGGTCTCCAGTTCCACCTTCACGCTTTCGTGCAGGCGCACGCCGTCTTCCAGCTTCAGGCGCTCGATCTCCTCCGCCGACATCCCGGCCGGATTGAAGTTCTTGCGCGTCACCACGGCCGGCTCCTTGACGAAGCCATCCTTCATCGCCTGTCCGAGCGGGTAATCGACGATCACGTTCTTGAAGGCCACCGCGCCGCGCGCCGTCTCCACGAAGGGCGTGGCCGTCAGCTCCAGCCCCAGGATCGGCTTTAGCTCGTTGATGGCGCGAATGCCGGCGCTGGCGCGGTAGCGATGGGATTCGTCCATCAGCATCACCAGGTCGGGCAGTCCGGCCAGATAGTCGAAGTAGCTTTCGCCGATGTACTCCGACAGCCGCTTGATGCGCGGCGACTTGCCGCCACGCACCTCCGAGTTGATCTTCGAGATGTTGAAGATGTTGATCCGCACGCCGCCGAAGAGCGTGCCGCTCACGGGATCGCGCTGGTCGTAGTTGTCGCCGGTGATGATGGACGGCGCGTCGATAGCGAATGCGTCGATGCCCCGGAACACGTACTTGGGATGGTTGCGGTCGCTGAAGTCGGCGATCAGCTTGTTGTAGATGGTCAGGTTCGGTGCCAGCACGAAGAAGTTGTCGATGCCGTGCGCCAGGTGCAGATAGCTGATGAACGCCCCCATCAGCCGCGTCTTGCCCACGCCCGTGGCGAGCGCGAAGCACAGCGAGGGAAAGTCGCGCTCGAAGTCCGTGACCGACGGGAACTCGCTGCGAATCGCTTCCAGCATGGCCGCCAGATCGGCGCCCTTGCCGGGCGGTGCGATCTCCGTGATGCGGTCGAGTATCTCCAGCGAGCGGCGCTGGGGCGGGCGCAGGCTCAGGCGGCCGGCAATGGCGTTGACGTGGCGGTTCATGGCTTGCGTGTCCGGCGAGCCTTCTTCTCCGCCGGAACGAGATAGCGCAGCTCGCGCCGGATCTCGTTTTCCAACTCTTCTACAGTCGGCAGATAGAGCTGGTAGCGGCTGGTGAAAACGTTGCGCTTCAGTTGCTCGCCCAGCGTGTATTTCACTACCGCATCGTTCTTGTCCGGGCAGAGGATCAAGCCCAGGGTCGGATTGTCGCCTTCGGTGCGCCGCTCCCGGTCGTAGTAGTTCACGTAGAACTGAATCTGTCCCAGGTCGGCGTGCGTCAGCTTGCCGACCTTCAGGTCGATCAGCACGTAGCACTTCAGGATGGTGTGGTAGAAGACCAGGTCGATATAAAAATGGTCGCCATCGAGCGTGATGCGCTCCTGCCGCGAAACGAAGGCGAAGCCCTTGCCGAGTTCCAGCAGGAAGGTTTGCAGGTTGCCGATCAGCGCCTGTTCCAGCTTCGATTCCACCAGCTGCGGCGATTCCGGCAGGCCGAGGAACTCCAGCACCATCGGGTCCTTGAGTGCATCCATGGGCTGCATGATTTCCTGCCCGCGCGTGGCCAGCCGCATCAACCCCTTTTTGTCCCGACTCTTCGCCAGCCGGTCGAACAGCAGGCTGTTGATCTGCCGTTCCAGCTCCCGCGCCGACCAGGCGTTGCGGATCGCCTCGATTTCGTAGAAGTCCCGCGCCGCGGCCCGGCCGACGCGGAGCAGCCTGCGGTAATGGGTCCAGGAAAGATGCGGACTGAGCTGCCCCTGCTGCCAGGACGCATCGGGCGCCTGCGTCTGCGCCTGCGGCGGAAGCAACAGGGAATTCGAATTCCGACGCGCTGCCTCGGAATTTGTCGTTGCGCCGCCCGGGCGGCCGGATTTCCGACGCGCCGCGTCGGAAATCTGCGTCGGCAGCAGCCGGGGATACTCCAGATAAAAGCGCCTGAACAACTCCAGATTGTCCACACCATAGCCGGAACCGAAGTCCGCCTTCAGGCGTGCCGCCAGGTCGGCGAGCAGTTCGGCGCCATATCCCGCCCGCCGCTTGCCGGCCTGTTCCTCCTCGACGATCTCCCGGCCGATAAGCCAGTTGGACATCACATGAGTAGTATTGACCGTGCGCGCAACGCCGGCCCGTGCCGTTTCAAGAATTTCCCGGATGCGGGCATAAAGCTGCGGCGTGCCGGCCGCAGGTGGTTTGGATTTCGTCACCACGCTACTGCCCCCCTTCATCGAACAAGCCCACCTGCGCCGCGCCGCCTTGCCTACTCTCCCCTCTCCCGCGTGCGGGAGAGGGGGCGGGCGAGAGGGGCTCCGGTGCAGCCGGCAGGTTCTCCACCTGCAAGGAATAGTCGTCGTGCCCCCACTCGCAGCGCGACAGCACCTGCTTCGGAATCTTCTTCACGGTCAGGTTGGGGTAGTCGCCACGACTGCGGAAAGCCGTGCACAGCACCAGCAGGCTGCGCTCCGGCCCCACCTCGTCGGCAAGCTGCTGCAACTGCTCGTGGGTCAGGCAGGCGGTGGTGACATAGACGAAATCGCGCTCGGTGGAATGGCCGTGCTGCCAATACACCGAATCCGAGGGCGCATAGGTGAAGCCCTCCAGCTTGCACAGGGCCTCGGCCAGCATGGCGGCGTTGTAGTCGTGGTGGATGACCCAGTTGCCCCACTTGTCCTTTTCCAAGAGCGAAGGCGCCAGGCGGTAGTAGCGGAAGCCGCCGCCGCCGCGCCACGCCAAGGCCTCGGTGATGCCGCCGGGATCCTCGCCGTCGATCACCTTCTTCAGGCGCGGGATGATGTGGGTATGGCAGTGCTCGCCCAACTCCACCATGATCCAGCGCCGGCCCATCTTGTGGGCGACGGCGCCCGTGGTGCCGGAGCCCGCGAAGGAGTCCAGGACGAGGTCGCCGGGGTTGGTGGCAATGTGCAGTACTCGCTCAAGCAGCCCTTCGGGCTTCGGATTGTCGAAAACCGGAACGTGGGGCAGTAGCTGGAGCAGCCCCTTCTTTGCCTCATCGTTCGTGCCTACCTCCCCAGCAGGCCAGATGGTTTCAGGCGTAAGACCCTTGTCTTCGTTGTCACGCAGGAACTTCTTGATGCGTGGGGCGTTGTCGCCATCGCCACCGAACCATATGTTCCCCGCTGCTATTTCCTGCTGCATGCGTTCTTTCGTATAGAGCCAGCAGCGTCCTTTCGGTGGATCAATTTCTCGGCCAGACGGTAGCGTGAGCTTATAAAACTGGCTTGGGGTTGCATGCCCTGCCTGCGCGTTAGCTGACACTGATTGCCAAGGGCCACGAGCATCGTTATCCGGATTCTTATAGCGAGAGAGCACCTCATCGTTCAGACCGAGAGGATTTCTAACCGTCTCGAACTCAGCCTTGTTCTTCCCGTAAACGAACAAATGGTCGTGGTTGAACGAGAAGACGCGGCGGTTTTCCCTTGATGTGCGCTTTTCCCAGATCATGTTTGCGACGAAGTTCGGCCTCCCGAACACCTCATCGCACAACACCTTGAGGTAATGCGCCTCGTTGTCGTCAATGGTGATCCACAGCGAACCATCCTCGGACAGCAGCCGCCGGATGATTTCCAGCCGGTCGCGCATCAGCGACAGCCAGATTGAATGTTCCACCCCGTCGTCGTAGTGCTCGAAGGCGCTGCCGGTGTTGTAGGGCGGGTCGATGAAGACGCACTTCACCCTGCCGGAAAACTCCGCCTCCAGCGCCTTCAGCGCCAGCAGGTTGTCGCCGAAGATCAGCCGGTTGTCGAAAAAGTCAGTCTCCGTGACACGGTGTTTCGCGTGATAAGACTTCGCCGGGTCTTCCAGCAAGATGCGCGGCTCCAGCTTGGGCCGGTTTTCCTTGCCGATCCAGGTTAATTCGAGTTTTTGCTTCTTTGACATCAGAACGCCCACCCTTGCTGGTGCATGAACCCTTCCAGATCGACACAGGGGATTTTGAAGTGCGCGCAGACATTGGGAATCTTGGCCGCATTGGGCTTGAGCGCAAGCGCCTTGCCGCCTCGTTGCCATCCTTCTTCCGTTACCACCGTTGCCTTTTTGATCCTTGCGCACGCGATAACGAAGGGATCGGCGACAGGCGTTCCTTTCAAGCGTTGTTGCGCGCCGATCAAGCCTTGAAAGTGCTTGATCTTGAGTATTTCAGCGACGAAAAGGAGCTCTGGCCCGGTTGGCGTGGAAAACATGGCTTTGTGGTTCTTGGCCCACTCCAGGACTTCATGGCTGACGGCCTGTCTTTCGAGTTCATTGAATACCTCGCGCGTGGAAAGCAGTTCTTGCCGTGCGACGAGATCATCCAGACCATCCCAGATGCTCTTGAACACGCGTGGATAAAAATGCTGGAGCGAACGAATGGAACTGGTATCGAAGACATAGCTCATGCTTCCGCCCCTTGCAGGACGCGCTCCTCAAATCCGGCATAGCTCTTCGGTTTGATACCCAGAAGGTCGGCGGCATGTTCGAGACTGATCTGATGCCGGTAGTGGCGTCTGACGACTTCCCTAGCGAAACGGTCGCTGATGTACGCCCCCTGGTTGAGATACCAGTTGCCCCCGTTGCTCTGCTGCCTCTGTGCGGCCCAGAACTTCGCCTTGCTTTCATAGAAAGCCTTGCCGACTCGTCCCATATCAAGAAAGCGCCGCAGGATCGCCTCCCGACTAACGCCATATCGGTCGGCGAGATTTGAGAAGTGCTCTTCGCTTGCGCTTTCCACGTTGGCTGGAAATTGCTTCGCTTGAATGGCAAAGTCCGCACCAGGAATCAGCACTTCAGCAGCGATGGCGTTGCAAAAGCGCTCAATCTCCCTTTCCCTCTTGGGCAATTGCTCGATATAGCTCGTGTCGAATTTGCTCAAGCCGTTTACGCTCAACAACAGATGCGCAAGTTCATGCAGCAGGCTGAATATCTGGCGGGTCTTAGTCGTGCTGTTGTTCAGGTAGATGATCGGCAAATGCTCGTGCATCAGGCAAAAGCCGGAGATATCCTTCTGCTTGAAAGCGGCCTTGAAAACGAAAACGCCGCACCACTCAATCGTTTTGCGCCACTCCTTCAGCGCCTGCTCATCGGTTTTCCAGGCCGTCTGTTTTTCCAGCGAAATGCCCAAGTAATCTCGAATGGCTGCTGCCTGCAGAGCGAGATTTTGCGATTGCGATAGGGCAATGGTTTTCCAGATATGTCGCTCAGCGGGGTTGTCGCCGTCGAACAACTCCTCTAATCCAATCTGGTAGGCGTGGGCGCGGCGGATGTGCAGGTAGGTGTCCCGCGCGAGAGTTTGCATGTCCGTGTCAGGTAGGGTGCGGAACTCACGTTGCGGCAGGGTCTCGTCTGGTGGCGACGGCAAGAAGAAAACCGCCAGCGGGCGCTTGTATATCTGATACGCCAACTTCTCAAGTTGGGGGTAGGTGGGTGCATCCAGCCCGTCTTCCCATGCCTCGATTTCTTCAGGTTGCCGCTTCATCATGTCGGCGACATCAGAAACAGTCAGCCCGACAGATTTTCTGGCCCAGCGAAGGATTCCCGGCTCAACGCCGGTAACGGCATTATGTTTCATAGGCGCAATTCCCACGATACCAATTCCCCCGATTTCGAGGGAATTAGACCTCTCGAAATCGAGAGGCAACTAAATGACACCGTGAGTTTAGCCTTAGCAAGGCTCATCAGGCGAGCCTCCAGCGCAACATGAACAACCGTTGCTGGGTGGTGATCTGGTTCAGCTTGCCTTCGATGACTGCAATCAATTCCTCACGCTGCTTGTCCACCTGATCCTGCGCATCGAACAGCGAGCGCCGCTTCTGATTGCGTTGGCCTTCAAGGGCCTTGATCTGCTTCTGGCCGGCGAGCTTCTCTTCCAGCGTCAGCGCGGTGGTCGCGGCACGGCGCGCTTCCTTGATCTGACGGTCGATCTCCTTGATTTCGCGCTCCAGGCCGACCTTGAGGTCGTCGGCCCAGCCGTCGAGCTTGTCGGCCTCGGCTTCAAAGATGCGGGCGTTGCGTTCGGAGATGTCGCGCTGGATGGCGGATTGGCGTTGTTGGGTGAGGGATTCGAGATGACTTGCCCTCTCCCCCGGCCCCTCTCCCGCGAGCGGGAGAGGGGAGGATGTGCAAGGTAAAGTCATCAGTCGCTGCGCAATTCCTTCATCGAGAATCTGGCCGTTGTCGGTGATGGCCGAGAAGATCAGGTGATCTTCGGCCTGGTCGAGCGACTCGACGCTGAATTGAGAGAGAGAAAGCCAGCCGGCTTTGCCGAGGAAGGGTTCAAGTGTCGTCACCTTGCCATCATGTTGGCCGTAGTCGAATCGGACTTCGGCTGGCGGGAGCTCGCGCCCCTTTGCTTGCGTAACGATGGCTTCGGCCAGCGGATGGTTGAGGCGGTAAAGATGCGCCTCGCCGGAACGGCGCGGCAGCTCGTAGAGCCCTAGGGGGATGGCGCCAGCCCGATCTGGAAACGGGGTCTCGGCCAAGCGAAACGAGGAATCGCCGATGAACTCGGCCCGCCCATCCAGCTCATGGCGCGTCAGCTGCATGAGCAGGCGCTCGTAGCGGTTGAGGTAGGCCTTCGAGGCCTCGTCGCGCACCTTGAGCTTTTCGCGCACTTCGTCGTCGAAGTGATCCAGCAGTTTCTGCCGTGTGCGCGTCATGGATTCGTTGATCTCAAGCGACAGTTCTAGCTGGAGCTGGTTGAAAGCCGTCTCTATCTCGCCGGGCTTGCGACAGTTTTGGTAGATGGCGGCGATGCGTTTTTCGAAATCGACGCCGGACTCGATGGCGCCCAGCACTTCATCGCTGGCGCCGAAGACACCCTCGAAGAGCTGGAATTTATCGCGCAGCAGCGCGAAGACGCGCTGGTCGGCCGCGTTCTTGCGGTTGAGGAAGTTCACCACCACCACGTCGTGCTTCTGGCCGTAGCGATGACAGCGGCCGATGCGCTGCTCGATGCGCTGCGGGTTCCACGGCAAGTCGTAATTCACCACCAGCGAACAGAATTGCAGGTTGATGCCTTCGGCGCCCGCTTCGGTGGCGATCATGATGCGCCCCTGCTCGCGGAAGTAATCGACCAGCGCCGAACGCATGTCGGCGGTGCGCGAGCCGGTGACCCGGTCGCTGCCCTGGTGCCTTTCCAGCCAGCGGCTGTAGATCAGCCTGGAGCCTTCGTCGGTGTTCGAGCCGTTGAACAGCACGATGCCATCGGCAAACGGGCTGTCGGCCAGCACGCGCAACAGGTAGCTCTGGGTGCGGCGCGATTCGGTGAAGATGATGGCCTTTTCCGCGCCGCCATGTTCCTTTGCCTTGGTGAAGGCGATGGCGAGCGCCTTCAGCAGCGCCTTGCCCTTGGCATTGTGCTCGATGGAAGCCGCCAGTTGGGCGAAGGCATCGAGGTCGGCGATTTCGCGCTCGATGGCCTGGCGGTCGGCCTCCGTCAGAATTTCCGGCGCGTCGTCTTCCGGCCATTCCTCGGCTGTCTCATCCAGGGCCTCGTAGTCCCGATCCAGCTCGTCTTCGAGCGATTCGGCGGGCTCCTGCTTGCGCAGTTTGGCCTTGAGCCTATTGGAAATGGAAGTCAGGGCGCCCGCGATGGCGAAAGTGGATGAAGCCAGGAGCTTGCGCAGCACCAGCGTCATCAGGGAACGCTGGCTGGCGGGCAATGCCTGAAGGTTGTCGCGTTGCAGGTACTCGGAAACGAGGTGGTAGAGCCGGTCTTCGCTTTCTTCCGGCGTGAATTCCTCCACCAGGGGCAGGCGCCTGGTATAGGGAATGTAGGCCGTGACCTGGCGGCGCAGGGTGCGATGGCAGACGGGCTTTAGGCGCGCCTTGAGCGTCTGGAAAACCTGCTCCTGTTCCAGGTTGGCGAACTGCTCGCGGAAACTCTTCAGGTCGCCGAAGGTGTGTTCGTCGATGAAGCTCACCAGGCCGAACAATTCCAGCAGGGAATTCTGCAAGGGCGTAGCGGTAAGCAGCAGCTTGTGCTTGCCGGCCAGCGCCAGCTTGAGGGTATTGGCGATAACGTTTGAGGGTTTGTAGACGTTGCGCAGCCGGTGCGCCTCGTCGATGACCACCAGGTCCCATGGCATTGCATGGATGTCGCCAGCCTTGCCCTTGGCGAATTGATAGGAGCAAATGACGATTTCCGGCACCTCGAAGGGCCGGAACTGGCCTTGGCGGATGGCGGCGTTATAGGACTTGGATTCGAGGATGCGGCACGGCAGAAAAAACTTTTCGGCCAGCTCCTGATACCACTGCTTGCGCAAATTGGACGGTGTAATGACCAGGATGCGCCGCTTGCGCTCCGCCCATTTCTGCGACAGCACGAGGCCTGCCTCGATGGTCTTGCCCAAGCCGACCTCATCGGCAAGCAGTGCTCCCTTGGAGAGCGGCGACTTGAAGGCAAACAGCGCCGCATCGACCTGATGCGGATTGAGATCGACCTGGGCATCGACCAGCGCGCCGGCCAGCTTTTCGACGCTGTCCGGCGGACAGCGCCGAGTCAGCTCGTAGGCGAAGTATTTTGCGTGGTAGGCGGAGATCACGGTGCGGGATGCATTGATTTTTCAGCAATTGTCCGGCAATGAGCAGGAAAAACCAAGTCAATCGGAATGGATACTTTCCGTGTATGCGTGTCTGCCGTGATAGCTATGTAGACATTGACTCACCGGAATCAAATGTATACAGTATTCACGATTACCGGTCCGGACGAAGGAGAGGCGCCCGCGACCCTGGAGGAACGACATGACGCGACCCGGCGAACTCAAACTCAAGCACCTTTTCCAGCCCGGCCGGATCGGCAAGTTCAAGACCAAAAACCTGATCAAGTACGGCGCCTGCTGCGTCTCCAACTACAACGGTCGCGACGGCTCCATCACGCCGCGCGAGCTGGCGCGGGTGCGCGTCATCGCCGGGACGGGCTGCGGCCTGATCACCAACCAGGGCGCCTATCCGGACCC
>WBZR01000996.1_pt3 | contig 15653 bp, 11 predicted proteins | sample 5204231 | NCBI WGS metagenome assembly WBZR01 (sample SAMN12412403, study PRJNA552823) | activated sludge metagenome | isolation source: activated sludge from anammox sidestream of wastewater treatment plant... | place: USA: Virginia | collected 2017-08 | reverse complement strand
TTACCGCGGATTGGATGAGCTTCTGCTGGGAAGGCGTCACCCCGGCCGCGTTGAGATCGTTCAGGACGACGACGTCGTAGGCCTGGTACTCCTCGGGTCGAACCGGGACGCCTCCAGGCCCGCGCACATCGACCGCGAGGTTTTGGCTTCGCAGCGACGTCGCAAGCTCTTGACGCTCCGGCTTGCCTTGGACGAGGAGCACCCGAGGACGTCCACGCACCGCCACGAACCCCATGCCGGTGTTGTTTCGGGAGTCTCGATCCCCAACCGCTCGAAGCGAAACCCGATATTTGTGGAAGCCGACATCAGCGAGGGAGTCGCTCAGGACGTAGGTGTTCCGTCCCGGCGCAAGGGTGATCGGCACCTTCTTGATCGTGACGCCGTCCCGATCGAGTTCGAGCACGGCGGCTTCCCGGATCGTCGCCTCGATCGTGACCTTGATCGAGAACGGCTGGTCGATGGCAGTCTCGCTTGGGAGCTCGGTATGGACGATCGCGGCCTCGCCCTCACGGGGCTTGCCACCCATCACGACGGTGTCGATCGCGATCCCGTCGACCGAGGCGACCGACGCCGCATCAGCGGCATCGCCGGTCGTCTCGTTGCCGTCGCTCAAGAGGACGATTCGGCGGGCTTTTCCGTCAGGAAATGAGGCGGTTGCCAGTCGCACGGCAGCCGCAAGGTCGCTCGCCGATCCGTCGACGACGCTGAGCACCCGGTCGAGCCGTCCGAATCTGCCGGGAGAGGCTTCGACCGTGGCCTCCTTCCCAAACGCGATCACGCCGGCCTCATCGTTCGGGCCGAGGGACTTGGAAGCCTCGTTCAGGAAGCGCATCTGCTCCGCGCGGTCGGCGTCCGACAAGCTGTCGGACCTGTCGAGCAAGAACATCGTGCACAGGCCCTCGTTGGCGCGCCTGCTCTCGGGGCCGGCGAGCGCAAGCACGATCGAACCCGCGACGAGGAACCTCAGGACGAAGGCGAGCTTCTTGCGCCCGCGCATCATCCCGCCCACATGACGGAAGCTCGCCATCAACCCGACGACGACCGGGATCAGGAGCAGCAGGAACCACGGGTGGGTGAAGATCATGCCGCTACGATCTCCTTGCGAAGAGCCACCACTCTCCGGCGAGGACGAGGAGGGCGAGCAAGCCCAGCGCCCGCCAGTAGTCGGCCAGCCGCAGCACCGTTCCGCTGGACTCGAGCGGCTTGCCTCCAACGAGAACACGGTCGTTCGGCGTCGCGTTCGACTCGACATCGCTGCGTAAGGTCGCGTAGAGCGCTCGTCCACCGACCTCGTAACGGCCCACCCGCCGGATATCCCGCACGACGTAGGCGCCGTTGATCGGTTTGACCGAGCGCTTCCCTCCCGGCCCGTCGACAGTCAGGGTGTCCTGCCCGGAAGCCGGAAGCGAGAACGTGCGGCCGGCGGCAACCGACATGGCAGTCGCGCGGTTGGTCGCGGGCACGAGCCAGTCGAGCGCGTTGGCGAGAAAGATCGGGAAGCCGACCTGGAGAGGAAAGTCCGATTGGAGCGGTTCGAACGCCAGATAGATCTGCCGCTTGCCAACGGATCGTGATCTCACGAGAAGGGGGTCGCCTCCTTTGAACTCGGCGAGCACCTCAGCGCCACTCTTCGGGGACACCCTTTCCGCGACGTCGACGTACACGCCATCGAACCCCACCGACTTGGTCAGCGGGTCTTCATCGCCGGAGGCAACCGTTGGCTTCGCAAGCGTTCCCTTCCGCTGGACGGCAGAACCTGGACCGGCCGCGCCAAGCGTGAGCACGGCCGGAGCCGTCACCTTCGTCTCCGCGATGCCGTCGAAGACGACCAGATCCCACGTTCCGCCGCTGGGGACGGATGTGGCCTTGTCGAGGATCACCCTCGGATCGAGGGCGAGGGCACGTTCGAGGAACAAGTTCCCCCGCGTCACAAGCAAGGTGCGGATGCTGGCGCCTGGATCGGTGATCGCGACCGCGTAGTCGTCCGCATCCAGGATGTCGTCGACGTCGAACTTCGCTTCCACGACCCTGACACCGGCCGGCAGCCGGATCGACTCGCCATGGGTTTCGCCGGCGGCGATCCGGATCTTCAGGGAATCGGCGATCTTGCCGTCCGCCCTGATCTCCAGGATTCCGCCGGCTTCTTTGAGCCCGAAGTTCTTGAGCCCACAGTAGAGCTCGCGGCCCTTGGCGGTGTCGGCCGCTCCGAGTGCGGTGATGGCGACGTTCTCGCCGCTCGAGCCGATCCGCTGGAAGACGACCTGGGAGTTCCCGGGCGCGAAGTTGACGATGTCCGCGAAGACGCCGTCGGACAGGAGGATGATGCGCGCCCCCTGCTGCTTCGACGTGATGCTGGCGGCGAGGCGGAGGGCCTCACCGACGTCAGCCTCCGCGTCGTTAGGTTCGATGGCCGCCAGAGCTCGCCTGAGGCGCGGACCGTCTGCGCTGAGGGACGCGGCCACCCTCGGTGTTGGACCCGCTTCCACGATCGCGAGCCGGTCACCGACTTTCGCCGAGTCCACGATCGTCCCCGCGATCCTCTTGGCGTCGTCGAATCGGGTGGGCCGAACGTCGGTCGCCTGCATGCTCGCGCTGCTGTCGATGACGATGACCGTGACCGCCCCACCAAGTCCTCGTTGGCGCACCTGAGGCCGCGCGAAGGCGAACACGATCAGGCTTAACGCGAGCAGCTGCAGGACGAGGAGCCACGAGAACTTCAGCTTCTGGAAGAGCGCGTTGGCGCGAATCTCATACGTGAGCGCGGGCCACAAGAACGTAGCTGGAACCCGAACGTCCTTCCGCCTCATCTTGAGCAGATACAGAACGACGATTGCCCCGGCAAGCGGGATAAGCCAGAGGAGGGCGGCGGGGGCGACCAGGCTCATGTGCCGAACCACCCTTCCTTGCGTAGACGGTCCTTGACGATCCGCTCGACGGTATCGCCCGACGAGACCTGCAGAAATCGGCCCCCATGGCGACGGCAAGCCTCGGCGAGGGCGGCATTGTGGGCGGCAAGGTTTTCCCGATAGACCTTCAGCGCGTCGCGGTTCGCGGTCAGTTCGACGACGCTGTCCGACTCGGCGTCGAGCAGCCGCAGGTCACCCTCGAGATCAGGATCCAGCTCTTCGGGGGCAAGAATCTGGATGAGACACACCTCGTGGCCCACGCCGCCGAGGATGCGGAGGCAGGCGGGCGCGTTCGGGTCGAGCGCATCGGTGAGGAGCACGATCATCCCAGGCCGCAGCCCCGCGGTCGCAAGCTCGCGCAGCGACTCGGCCAGGCTCCTCGGCGAGCCGGCCGACTGGATGCCATCCAGCCAACCGGACACCTGGGGAAAAGCTGAACGCCCACGCCGGGTCGGCCGAACCCCTCGCTGGGGGATGGCGATCGGAATCACGGCGTCCTGCCCGCAGAGCGCGACGTACGCAAACGCTGCGGCCAAACGCTTGGCAAGGTCGAGCTTGCTGGGCTCGCCAAACCCCATCGATTCGGTGGCGTCGACGACCAGGTAGACGGCGAGGTCTTCCTCGTCTTGGTAGGTCTTCATGACCGGCGTCTGCAGCCTCGCCAGCACGTTCCAGTCGAGGTGGCGGAGATCGTCGCCCTCGGTGTAGTCGCGGTAGTCAGCGAACTCGATGCTGACGCCCTTGCGCCGCGTGAGCCGTTCTCCCCGGATCCGTCCATGAAAGGTCCGCCGAGGGGCCAGCCTTAGCCCGGCCAGAAGGCGGAACTCGGAAGGGCTGAGAACGAGCGCCATCGGTTAGACCGGGATCGGGTCGCGATCCGCCTTCTCGACCTCGCCTAGCACCTCGCCGACGATCTGGTCGGGGGTGATGCCGTCGGCCTCTGCCTCAAAGTTCAGCCCGACCCGGTGACGCAGACATGCCGGAGCGACCGCCTTCAGATCTTCCTTGGAGACATTGAACCTCCCGTGCAGAAGCGCCTGGATCTTTCCGGCGGTGACCAGCGCCTGGGCTCCCCTAGGGGACGCGCCATAGCGGAGGTATCGCTTCGCCACCGCGGAAGCCTCCGGGCCGTCGGGATGGGTGCGCAGGACCAGTGAGAGCGCGAACTGGAGGACGGTGTCGGCGACCGGAACTTCCCGAACGACCTGCCGCATCTTCAGCACGCTCGCCGCGTCGGATACGTGGCTCAACGAGGACGCTTCGACGCCGGTCGTCTGGGTCACGATGCGGGCGAGCTCGGCCCGCGACGGATAGGGAACCAGCAGCTTGAGGAAGAACCGATCGAGTTGGGCCTCTGGCAACGGGTACGTGCCCTCCTGCTCGATCGGGTTCTGGGTCGCCATCACGAGAAACGGCTCTTCGAGCTCGTGGCGCTTGCCACCGACCGTCACCGAGCGCTCCTGCATCGCCTCGAGCATCGCCGACTGGGTCTTCGGCGTGGCCCGGTTGATCTCGTCCGCCAGCACGAGATGGGCGAAGATCGGTCCCCTCCTGAACTCGAAGGCGCCGCCGCTCAGCACGTTCGTGCCGGTCACGTCGGCGGGCATCAAGTCCGGGGTGAACTGAATCCGGCTGAACGACATGTTGAGCGCCTGGGAGAGCGAACGAACGAGGAGCGTCTTTCCCAAGCCGGGCATGCCTTCGAGCAAGATATGGCCGTTGGCGGCCATTCCCATCAGTACGCCCTCGACGATCGAGTCTTGGCCGACGATCGATTTACCGACCTCCGAGCGAATCGCCTCGAAGGTTTCCTTGAACCAAGTTGCTGACATATGGGTGGTCCTGGGTCAGGAGCCCTTGTTCAAGGACTCGAAATAGTCTTTGACGCGCTTCTGGTGCTCGCGGGGAATCCGGTCTTTATCGAGGGCTTCCTCCGCCTTCTTGCGATACTGCGGCAGAACCTTGAAATACGGCGTCTTCGATCGCTCGCCGGGCTTCGAGGGTCCACGAATCTCGATGTACGTCTCTTCCCCATCTTCTTGGCGATCGCCGTGGATCTGCTTCGGATCCGCTTTCGCGTCGATGTCTTGAGGCTTGTCCGTTTGAGGCACCATGCCTAGGTCGGGGTACCAGCCTTGCTGGCCGGGGCCACTGGCGCCCCAGTTCGGAAGTAAGCCGCCCAAACTGAGCGACAATCCCAATCCCTGTCACCCACCCCCTGAGCATTGCTTGGCGTTCTTGAGCGCTTCTTTCAGCTTCTCGAGAAACGCCTTCATCTCTTTGTCGTCTTTCAGGCGATCGGCGAGCTCCTCGAGCTTCTTGATGATCTCTTTGATCTGCTGCTCATCGAGTTCGGGGTTTTGCATCTCCCCGTTCTTGCCTTGCGCGTTCTTCTTGTGGAGCTCCTTGAGCATCTCCAGGATTTCTTTGAACTCCGGCTGGGCCCTGAGCCGCTCCAGCATGTCCTTGATCTTCTTGGACAGCTCGATCGCCTTCATGTTCTTCTTGAGGGCGGCGATCTTGGACTTCAAGGCCTCCTTGGCTTCTCTGGAAAGAGCCTCGCCCTTTTCGTTCTTTTCCGACGCCAGTTGCTTCTCAAGATCCTCAAGTTCGGCGCCCATTTTCGATAGCTCGGAGTTGCGCTCGTCGTCGCTCATTTGGGCCGCGCGATCGATCGCCGCCCGCTCCGCATCGTCGAACTGTGATGGATCGAGGCCGCTCTCGCGCATCGCCTTCTCCATCGCCGCCTTCTCGAGCGCGTCTTGCGCCTTGCCCAGCGCGCGGTCCGACTCGTCGAACTGGTCCTTCGCTACCCGCTCAGCTTCCTTGGCAAGGTCGTTGGCCTTCTGCAGGGCCTCCTCTTTCGGCATTCGGCCTTTCTGGAGTTCCTTCGAGAACTGCTCGTACTTCTTCGCGAGTTCCTTCGCCTCCGGCGAGAGATCTTCGGGCTTTCGGTCGAGGAGAGGCTTCGCCACGCGTTCGACGGTTTCCCCGATCTTCTTCAGCTCGTCGCGGTCGCGTTTCTGGGCGTCGCTCATGAAGATGGGGGTGTTGCCCAAGAGAAAGAGGCTCGCGACGAGGAGCATTCCGACCACCACGCCGGTGTGCCACTTCGAGATGCGCATCGGATAGACGGCCGCAGGTTTGAGCCCGGCCAGATGGCGCATCGCGTCTTGCTGGACCTCGTCGTGGAACGTTGTGGGCTCTTCCGAAGCGGTGCCAAGTCGATTGGCGAGCCCCGCGCGTCGGTCGATCGAGTCGGCAAGCGAGCTCGCCGGGACCTTACGTGCGCCACCGACGATCGCGCCAAGCACGACGCCGGTGGCGATCGGGACCAGCAGCCAGGGCCAGTCGACGTACTGAACGCGGAAGAGGTCCAAGCTCGCCAGGACGAGGCTGATCAAGCATCCGATCACGCCGCCGACGGCAAGCCCGCGCCATGCGCGCATCCAACGCACCCGACGGCTGAAGCCCACCAGTTTGCTTTCGATTTCCGACATGGCTTGTCAATGTTAACGTGATTGGGACGTGCGCAGGTTCGATTCTCCCAAGAAAGCGAACAAAAAGCCTACGCAGAGCATGATCACCCCGTACATCCAGGCGACGTCGGACTGATCAGGAATGAGGGGGTAAAGCAGATACACCCTCCAGATCGGCATCTCGGCCCCTGGGGCGTACGTCGCTGCCGAGAACATGAGCAGGATCGGCACTGGAATCGCCAGCAATACGATCATCAGCCCCATCAGGGCGGCTCGCGCACCCTTCAGACCCAGCTTGAAGGACGAGACGAAGCGCCCGAGGCCCCACCAGAGAGTGAGAAAGCCCAGCGACCAGAGGGCCATGCCGGCGAACTCCAGACCGGGCCATGCGTTAGCCGCGTAGCGATAGCCGAGGCAAACCCCGGCGACCGCCAGCGCGACGATCCCGACGAGGTACGGGTAGGCGCCAGACGGCGACCCGATGAGGACCGTCTTCAACGAGAGCAACCCGTCCGGTCTGTACTTGCGCTCGGCGTCGGCAGCGAAGCACACGAGGTGGGGAACCAGGAACAGGATGCCGATCGATCCGATCGCGATCGTGACGCCGGTGAGATAGTCGGGAGTCGGTCCCCCGCCCGGAGAACCTGAGGCGATGGACCGCAGCATCCCCAGCGAGGCGCCTCCCAATGGCACGCCGGCGAGCAGCGACAGCAGAAAGGCGACGATCCAGCCTTGAACGCGCAGCGTCTTGGTCTCAGGTGAGCGGTAGGTGCTCAATGCGGAGCCTGCACCCGCCAGCATCAGGCGCGAGAGTGACAGGGCGAAGATGAGCCCGAACACCCAGTTGGGGACTTCCCAGGTTCCCACGCGCGTAAAGGTCGGCGCCGCGAAGGCGGCGGTAAACGGACTGAGCGCCACCGTCCACATCGCTTCGTTCGAGCCGCTTCCGTATCCGCCCAGGGTCATCGCGGTGAGAATCGCCGAGAACATCGACGTGACGATCAAGTACGCGATCGTTGCCAAGTACGCGCCCGCCACCGCCCCAATCGACGTCGGCGTCAGGCTCGAGATCACGAGGCCGATCGCCATCAACAAGATGCCGCTGCTCAAAAGGACGAGAAACGCCCCAATCACGTCCGCCCATGTGGCGCCGCCCATGACCACGCACACCGAGGTCACCGGCAAGGCGAGGACAAGGAGCATCACGAGGTAGCGGAAACCCGCAATCAGCTTCCCGACCAAGAGGTATCGGGGTGAGACCGGCGCCGAGAAGACGAGGTCGAGAGACCGCCGCTGCCGTTCGATCGTGATCGCTGAGGCGGTTAACGCGGGGGCCGCCAGCGAGATGACCGCGCCCAGCATCGCCATGACCGTCAAATAGAACTGGTTGAGCTGCTGCTGAAGTTGGGCGATCGATTGCGATTGTTGGCTGACGATCGACGCGTAGGCGAGCCCACAAAGGGCGATGAGGAGCCCCAAATACGTTCCCCAGATGAAGATCGCCTTGTTGCCCCGAAGCTGCGCCCGGAAATCGCGCACTGCGGCGGCATTGCCGAAGTAGGTGTTCCAGCCTCGCCGCAGGAAGTCGGTCATTGAACGGCCCCTGTCGTGAGCCGCATAAACACGTCCTCGAGGTTCGCCTGCTGCTCGTGGAAGTCGACGATCTTGACGCCTCCCAGGACAAGCGCCGACAGCAGGTCAGCTTGGTCCTCGTGGCTGCCCGCGAACTCGATCCTGAGGAAGTCGCTCCCGTCCATGTGGGCGTCGAGCACGTGGGGCTGATCGACCGCGAGGGCGCGAGCGTCGTAGAGATTTCCAACGATCCGAACGCCCATCACTCGGGTCGGCTGGATCTGGCGTACGATCTTGTCGACCGGCCCGAAGGCAAGCATCTGCCCGCGCTCGATGATGCCGACCGTGTTGCAGAAGTCGGCAAGTTCGGGAAGGATGTGCGAAGACACGATGACGATCTTGCCCATCCGTCCGAGCTCGGCGATCAGCTCCTTGAGCTCGGCCCTGGCCCGGGGGTCGAGGCCGCTCGCCGGCTCGTCGAGCAGGAGCAGCATGGGGTCGTGAACGAGACAGCGGGCGAGGCACAGCCGCTGCTGCATCCCGCGGGAGAGCGACTGGACGAACGCCTCCTTCTTGACGGTCAAGTCGGTCAGCTCGAGCACGTTGTCGATGACGCCCTTTCGCTGACGAACGGGAACCCCGTACAGGTTCGCGAAGAAGTCGAGGTACTCCCACACCCTGATGTCGTCGTAAAGGCCGAAGAAGTCGGGCATGTAGCCGATCTGCCGCCTGACCTCCATCGGGTCTTCGCGGATATCGGCGCCGTTGATCGTGGCGGTTCCGTTCGAAGGCTCGAGAAGGGTTGCGAGCATCCGGATGGTCGTCGTCTTACCGGCTCCGTTCGAGCCGATGAACCCGAAAATGTCGCCCGGATGAAGGTTGAACGAAACGCCCCTGACGGCGACGAGCCCTCCGTAGGTTTTCCAAAGGTCTTTGACTTCAAGCATTAGCGTGCGCGGCCCTCCTCGCCATCGGCGGCCTGCAACGTCGCGACCGTCACTGCGACGAGCAACGCGGCGATCCCAAGATAAACCACCAGGTGAAGGAGCCCGTTGTACAGGCCGCTCCCCCGATCCCCGTCCGGCCACCACACCTGGGTCACCGCGTAGAACGGGTGGAGAAAGAGTAGCGACTGCCTGGATTCCGCTGTCCCCAGCAGCGACACGAAGGACATGTAAACGATCAGTCCCAAGACGAGGAGCGCGTACGTCGTCAGCTGAGCCGAGAACGTTCTCTTACTGCGAGCCGAGACGAAGAGCGTGAGGGCGGCCAGGCACACCGCAAAGCCGATCGAGATGCACTCGGCCCTGAGTACCGACAGCAAGATCACCGAGCCATCTCCGGAGTAGGCGATCAGCAGGGGTGGGAGCATCAGCACGACGGCGGTCGCGATCGTCGCGATGCCACTCATCAGCTTCCCGACGACGATCTGCAGGTTCGTGATGGGCGCGGCGAGCAGGAGGTCCCACGACCGGCGCTCTCTCTCTCCGGCAATCGCGCCATGGAGGTTCGCAGGGATGAGGAAGCAGAAGAGGAAGGTCTGCAAGTAGATGATGGCCGCCGGGTGCATGGCCGTCCGGTTCATGATCGTGATGAGCAGCAACAGGCCATAGAGCAGGCACGAGATCACGAGGAGGATCGCGTTCACCGTGCTGTGCTTGCTGACGCCAAAGAACCGCCGGACCGAACGGCGATATTCGATCATCAGCGGATTGTCGATCGTGAGCTCTCGCAGCGTCATGGTTGGCTCCGCGGGAACGTGTAGAGAATCCAGTTGCGCTGATAGGTGGGCACGATCGCCCCGATTTGCGGGCCTGGCTTCAGCTGTGGCATCAGCGCGACCAAGACGCCCTGCGTTCCAGTCTCGGCTTCCGCGTTCGCCATGTCCACCAACGCGTCCAACATCTCGTAGCCCTTCTGGGTCGACGACTTCGTTTCGCCAGGTGCGATCTGCCCGATCGAGAAGGCGACGCCTTTCAGGAGCACGCCGACGTCGGTCAGCGTTTGATTCGATCGGTTGACGACGGACACCCCGGTGGGAGCGCCCTGCTTGGTTAAGACCCTGACCTGAACCCACTGCTTGGTCGGAATCCGTTGAAGGTATGAGAACTCACGGAACGACAGGTTCGTCACGTTTGGACGTGCGGAGACTTGGCCAAGGTCGACCGAGCCAAGCGACTCGGTCATTTGGGACATCCCTCGGCGGGCGCTCGTCGACGGGAAGATCGCCTCGACGCGTTCCAGACCGAGATCGTAGGTTCCGCCTCGAGGGAAGAAGAGCTGGCTGCGACCCAAGTAGTAGCCTTCTGGTTCGCCTTCCCGAACGATCAATGCGCCGGTCGAGGCCAGGCTCAAATCGGCCGCATACAGCCCGGCGGAATAACGGAAGAACACCGCGGCGAAGCCAAGACTGATGATGGGTGACGTGATCCACGCCCATTCCCCTTTGCCGATCTTCCGCAGGAAAAGGAGATTGACCGGCACGACGAGAATCAAGTAGACGAACAGGATTAACAGCACCGTCGTCGTGTCGGGCACGGTCGCGCTGAAGGGGTCGTTGGTTGGAGCCGGCGGGCCTGCGGGACCCGGTATCGCAACAGCCGACGGGACGCCGAACGGATTCATGACATCGGGCAGGCAGGTATCGAGAATCTGCCCAAATTTGGGCGACTCCAAGATTCCCGCCTGTTCGACGAACTTCTCTCGCCCGACCCAGCCCTTGGCGGGTCCTTCGGTCAGGTTCATCGCGATGAAGAGCACCCGCCCGAGGCCGTAACGAAGCTCGACCAAGTAGGGTGTGCCTTCAGAGCCAAGGAGGACGCGCGCGCCAGGCGCGAGTCTGCCGATTCCGAGCGTGGTGTCGCCTACCACCTGCATGTCGTGAAACACGTTGTCGAGGTGGACCGTTTTTGGGAGAGCGTCGATCACCGGCAGGAGCGGCCTCCAGCGGGGATCGCCTTGCAGCGGCATCGACGCGCCCCCGAACATGACGACGTTGCCGCCCGCGACGATGTACATCTTGAGGGCGCGAAACGCATCGTCGTTCATCCGCTCGGACCCTTCGGCAAGGAACACGGTCTGGATGCCTGCGTAACCCGACGTACGCTCCGGCATCATGTCGGGCTTGAGGTAGAGATCGGCAATCGGATTCTGCTGCCCGGACCGCGACCGCAGGAAGCCAAACTCGCCGGCAGCGTCGGTAACGGCGGCAAAGCAGGTGGTCTGGGCGGATGGAGCGGTTTCGATCCGAAACTCGGCGCCTCCATTCGGCGTGCGCAGCGACACCATGCCCTCGACGGAGTACCGTGTGTTGACGTATGCGATGAACCGCTTGCGGCTGCCCTGAGGCAGGTCGATCGGGTAGTCCATCGTGAAGTCGTTCGTGCGCACATTCACCACGCCCCGAACGTCGCGCCCCTTGTTCTCGACGGTGACGATGAAGGGCTGCACACGTGCCGGTGAGTTGGTGCCCATGAAGAGCGACTCCGCCTGGATCGTGAAGTCCCGGTCTGAGGCGTGGCCGAGGGTGGAAATCGCGAGGATCCCAACCCAGAGGCTGCGCTTCATAGGCATACGGCTTTCTACCAGAACGGTCGTCGCATGGGGACGGTTTCGTTCGGTGCAAGCCTGGCGCCGGATTAGCCCCCTCGCTTCTTCTTCTTCGCAGGCGGTTTGACCGCCGGTTTCTTCGGCGGAACCGGGGTCTTCGGAAGGCTGGCCAGGGGTTTGCCGACAAGGAAGTCGTTGTCCAGGTTTTCCTGGCGCGTTTCCGGCTTCTGGTTTCCTTGGCTCATGCGCACAACCTCGTTCCCAACGAACGACACGAGCTCTTCGACCGTGATCGCCTGGTTCTTGTCGGCGTCGGCTGCGCCTTCGAGGCCTCGAACGATGCAGTCGGTGAACAGACCGTTCTTCCCATTGTCGACCGCATATTGGTCGCCTGCGGCGGCTCCGATCATGACGGCTCCGGATCCGCGACGCATGTCGGCGAACATGTCCTTCATCAGGGCGAAGGCGGACGAACTGTTGGGCGGCCGGTTCGTGGGATCGGTTCGATAACGAAGAACCCCGCCCGGGAGCCGGTCTTGGACCACGTCGAGTGGGCCGTGAGGCCGGATGGCCTCTTCGAAGGTCTCGAGGGGCGTCCGTGCCTCGTCATCTTGTTCGCCCGCGTGGCACGCATCTACGAGAACGAGTACTTGCCGTGCCTTCGTGGATCCGACCGCCTCGTTGAAAGCATCGAACGGAATCGCGGTGTTCTTAAGTTCGCCACGCCGAGTGTCGCGCGCTGCGAGGTAGTAGTCGGCCACCGCCCGATCCGTGTCGGTCTGAGGAAGCAGGCCGTGTCCGCCATAGAAGACGACCACGTGATCGATCGGCCTTGCCTTCGCGACGAACGCGGCGATCTTGGCGGGCACATCCGCCGTCGATGCTGCTGCGACGTACTTCTCGATGTAGATCTCGCGGAAGGCGGATCCCTTCAGCTTCGCGTAGTAAGCGGTTAAGCGCGCGACGTCGTTTTCCGCGGATAGACCGTCGAACCCTCCCGTATATGTGTTCGTCCCGACTCCGACGACGTACAAGTCCGGCTTCACCACGGCAGCCTTGCACACGGTCGTGAAGCGACGAACCGATTCGCCGCCTCTCTTGTTCCGGACGACGATCTTGATCACGTTCCGCCCCGGCGTCAGCTCGATCGGGACGCGATCGCTGAACGTGCTGCGGTCGAGGTCACGGCCCTTGATTCCCAGAGCAGGGCATCCGTTCACGAAGACGTTCAGGTTCTGGAGGGTCGTCGTTCGGTCAACGACTTCGACGTCGAGGTCGATGTGATCGGAGTCGATCTCACCGGGCACCCTCGACTTCACCGACAAGACGGGGAGCGAGTAATCGTCGAAGAGGGCGGCGATGTCGTTGACGGCGGCGTCGATCCAACCGACATCACCCTCCTTCTCCCGCTTGGCGACCGTGAAGCCCACCTTGCGGAGACGTCGACAGTAGGCTTCGAACAAGTCCCGAACGATCGACTTGTCGACACCCAGTCTGCCGAGGACGATGTCGGGCCGGTTGAGCCGCAGGTCGAACTGGTCGAACGCCATGCGGGTGTCGCCCTTCCTGAACTCGAGAATCGAGGCCGCGCCACGGGACGCCATGTAGTATCGATCGGGGGTGTAGGTGACGAACCGGCCGCCGGGCATCGTCACGTGGCTGATAACGTGCTGCGCGGTCTCCGCGTTCCAAACTGCGACGACGCCCGAGTTGGTCAAACCGACTAGGCGCTTGCCGTCGGTCGAGATTTCCAGTTGGCGGACGCGGTCGGCTTCGGGGCCACCTCCAGTCAAAATGGTCTTGCCACTGCGGTCCACGACGAACAGCCGAATGTTGGCCGCGACGTAGAAATTCGCCAGGCGTTCGTCCATGAGCGCCATTTGGCCTGGGCCCTCATAGACTGAAGCCACGGTCTTGAGGTCGAGGATTCGAAGGTTATCGGCAGCTCGGGAGGCCTCCGGCATCAACGCTGCGGCGAAACGGCCTCCCGGGCTGAAGTCGAAGTTGCTGGCGGAAATGTTCGGCGACGACCACAGTCCCTCGCCATCGGGGACCGAGTAGGCGCGGATCTCGTTCCTGAAGTCGACCAGTAGGACCTTGCCAAGTGGATCCACCCCTACGATTGGGGTCTCGATGTTCTGATCGTCCGCCCCATACTTCTCCTTCAGCGATAGCGTGAGGATCACTCCGCTAGGGCCATGGACTCTCACCTGAGCGCGATCTGCATCCGCGCGATAGGGAGATTCGACCTGGACCTTCTCGGGCGGGGCGGTGAACTTGGTCGCGTACTGACCCGTTTGAAGGCTGAACGCCTCGGTGCGGTTCTCCAACGTGAGATAGATCGTTTTCGAATCCGGCCCGAGGGTGATCGAACGCGGAACTTCCTTGCGCATGATGGGCGGCTTGGGACGCGCGGCGTCCGGCTTGGGAGCCATTGCCGCTGCGATCGCCGCAGTCTCTCCCGGCTTGAACGGCAACTGGCTTCGTTTGGTCGCCTTCGCCGCGGAGAAGGTCTTGACGAACTGGGCCACTTCGACGGTGTTGTTCTTGCCCGGCACCTTGAAGGCCCCGACCAGATTCTCGCTTTCGAACCACAGCTTCGGCATTTGCTTGCCGACGATCGGCCACACGACCTCCGGAGCGGCGCCCCCATACATGAACCGCTGCCAAATGACGAGCGTGTTCTTGATCGTGACGGTTTCGATAAAACGGCTTCGCCGGGCGAAGAGCGTGTAGTCGAGCTTAGGGACCTGCCATTCGACGGCGAATCCGAGGGTTCTCACGCACAACCACTTGTCGTCGGTTTCGATCACCACGTGGTTGGGATCGCTTCCTGCGAAGAAGATCCGCATTGGTTTGAGGTCTTCAAACTCCTTCCGCATCTCTCGGAACGCCCTCTGCGGTTCGTTCGATGTGTGGATCGCCCACCTAAACGGATCCCAGACCATGAAGTACCCGTCGTCCTCGGAGAACTCGACCCTTGGCGCGTTCCCGGTCACCGTGGGTACCGTCGCCAGCTGGTCTTCGACGTTGGCCTGCGAGAGAAGGACAAGCTGGTTCGCGGTCCCCACTGCGACATACTTGCCAGCCGGCGAGATGGTCATCGTGCGACCGTCGAGGATCGGCGCCACGTGAATCTGCTCGCCGGTTCTCGCGTCGTATTGGGTCAGGCGGGTCGAGGTCAGCAGGAAGTAGCTGCCACCATCTGCGCTGAACCCCTCAGCCCGGTCTTCGCCGGTCTCTCCCAGCACTTCGACCCGCGCCCGTCGCTCGCGAAGCTTGATGTACTCGGCGTTGGCGTACTCGATCTTGTAGGTTCGCCCCATCGGAGTGAATCGCTTGCCGAGGGAGAGGAGGACGTCGCGCAGCAACCGGTGCCCGGGCACGTTGCCATAGGTCATGCCATATCGCATCGTGTCGTCGAAGAACGGTGGAAACTCGCCATCGCGCCCAAGCTTGTCGAGGAGACGGGTGACGACCTCCTTGGCCGAATCCCCTTTGCGGAACTCGAAGGCAGGGATGATGGGGTCGGCGATGACCTGGATATGATCGTTGGCAGCGAAATACCAGCATGGCGTCACGTTGGGGCTCTCGAACAGCTCCTCCAGAACGACGCCGATCGGCCGTCCCTGATCACCGGTCGAGTAGCGGAGCGTGACCGGCCCCAGGTTCTTCGGGTAGTCGACCTTCACCCCGCTCGCGGTCGCAAGCATCCCGAGCGCATCAGCCAGGGTCACATCGAGAGCCTCGAATGTGACCGGCTTGTCGGCCAAGCCCTGGCCGAACGCGGTGAGAAGAGCGAAGATCGTCGCGCTGAGCATCGCGTTCGATCATAGCGCGGCTTCGGATGAACCCAGCTTCGACTTTCAGTTAACTTCGGATAAGTTAGCCCTTCGAGCCACCTTTGAACGTCGAAAGGGCCCGAAACGCGTCTGCGTCGGGCTCTCCCTGCGAGCGATTCCACCCGGGAATCGCAGTCCTAGAAGGCTCACCCTCCGCCGGTCGGTGCGCCGTCGAAGTTCAGCACGGCGACCTTCTTTCCCGCGGTGGTGGCGGCCAGTTTGTTCAAGACTGTGAGGGTCTTCGTAGAGCCTTCATCCCAAACCTTTGCGACTTTGCCCTTGGACACCTGGACGACCCACGGTGA
>WBZR01003119.1_pt1 | contig 15671 bp, 17 predicted proteins | sample 5204231 | NCBI WGS metagenome assembly WBZR01 (sample SAMN12412403, study PRJNA552823) | activated sludge metagenome | isolation source: activated sludge from anammox sidestream of wastewater treatment plant... | place: USA: Virginia | collected 2017-08 | reverse complement strand
TTCAATTATTTTATGAATTATTATTAGACAAAATAGAAGTTTTGAATTTCGCTACTTTATATGAAGAAATAATGCAAAAAATACCACTTGAAAATATAGATGCTGGTTGGTTCTTTAATAATTTTAATCAAAAAGATGGTAGATTTTATAGTTTCATAAAGAGAATAATAGATTTATCAATATCAATACCTTCTTTTATAATTTCTATACCATTTTATATATTTGTATTTTTTGGAATAAAATTACAAGATGGAGAAAATATATTTTATTTATCAAAAAGAATTGGTAAAGATAATAAAGAATTTAATTTATATAAATTCAGAAGTATGAAAAACACAAATAGTGAAGAAGAAAAAGCGAGAATAACACCTTTTGGAAAGTTTCTAAGATCAACAAGAATAGATGAATTACCTCAATTAATAAATATAGTAAAAGGAGATATGACTTTAATAGGACCAAGACCAGAAACCCCTGCTCTATTTATAGAATATTCCAATCAAATATCTTTTTATGGTATAAGACAAAGTATTAAACCAGGATTATCTGGATATGCTCAAATATATCAAGAGCAAAATATAGTTCCAAAATTTGGTCTAGAAATAAATGCTACAAAAGACAAACTTTCTTATGATATTTATTATCTTAAACACAGATCATTATTTATGGATATATCATTAATACTAAAAACAATAAAAAACATAATCTCAAAAACAGGAGTTTAATACTTGACAAAATAAGAACTATTTGCTATATTATATAATGAAAAAACTGTTCTTATACAATATATTTTTAACCTAAAACTTATACAAAATGAAAGAAAAAGAAACTTCTAATTCTCACTTTGTTATTGATATTTTAACAAATCTTCTTGTGGGTGGATTTTGGTTTTTAATATTAAAAAACACCTTTTTAATGGAATTGCCTATGCAATACTTTAATGATTCATCAATGAGTTTGTATTGGAAATTACCAATGGGATTTTTTTTATTTTTATTCTTGTCATATTCTTCTGAATTTGTAATTGAAATTATAATAAAACTTTTCAAAAAAGACTCCACACTAGAAAACCTAGAGAGAGAAAGAGCTAGAGAAGCTTACGAAGAAGAACAAAGACAAGAAGAAATGAGGAGAAGAAATGAAGAGGACAGAAGAAGAAATGAAGAGGCCAGAAAAGCTCAAGAAAAAATAAGAGCTGAAGAGAGAAAGAAAGCCGAAGAAAAAAGAAAAAGAGAAGAAGAAAAGAGGGTTAAAGAAGAAGAGGAAAAAAGAAAAGAAAAAGAGAAATTCAAATCTTATACTTATAATAAAAGTTCAGAAAGTATTTTTAATGAAAGTACTATGAATTTGATATTTTTGATAAAAAAAGCAAATTCATTTTCTGAAATTTATAATAATTATAATGAAAAAGATACTACTGATAAAAAGAAACTTCAACAAATATTTAGGAAGATTATTGTTAAAATACATCCTGATAAATCTGAAAGTCTTGGTATTAGTCAGAAAATCTTAAATGAAATTACTCAAAAATTTCAAATCCTTTATTCCGAAGTAAAGTAATTTACTCTTTACCCTTTTTCAAAAACAACAAACTGCTATTTATAGCAGTTTTTATTTTTATTTATTTTTCTATATTTATAGAATTTGTGATATATTTTATAAATTATGGAGGAGAAAGAATCTATTGTTCTAAAAAACCATATAAAGATCCTTTAAATTTACTAAAATTACCTACAATTAGTTGTCTCAATAACCACCCAATAGAAGCCCACAAAAACCATAGATAAATAAATAAATTTTTATTTGAGCTTTCTTTTTTGAAAATTATTTTTCTATTTTTGCTTTCTTTATATCCAGTCCTAAATTGATTTTCTCTATTTGATTTATTTGGATAATGAAATAATTCTGCTTTTGGTTCTATTATAAAATGAAATCCCCTTTTTTTTGCTTGTAGACAAAAATCTACATCTTCGAGTCCTGTTCTACCTCCATCGAAGATAGCAAAACCTATTTTTTTAGCTTTTTCAGTATTATAAGAACAAACACCTCCATGAGTATAAAAACCTATCTCTTTATATTTGATTTCTTCGTCCCATATTTGAAAGCCAATTCTATTAACATCCCAAGAATATTTAGATCTTATGCCAAAAAAGTTATAATAAAATTTTTCAAAAAATATTTTCTTTCTTCGATTTTTAATAATTCCTCCTACCCCTATAAGATTTATAGAATCATTCTTTTCCCAAACTTTAATAATATTTTCACAAAAATCTGGTAATAAAATTACATCGTCATCTAATATAAAAAGTATTTTATTTTTTATATTTTCTAATGCTATATTTTTTGATTCTGCTAACCCTCTTCTTTCTTTTGTGTGATCTTTTTTATAATAAATTAAGTCTATATTTAAAACCTTTAAATTATTTTTCCATTTTATGATAAATTCATTAAGAATATCACCATCATCAATTATTAAAATCTCATTTGGTAAGAGAGTTTGTTTTGTAATAGAAAATAAACATTTTTCCAAATCTTTTTCTCTATTATAGGTTGGAATAAAAATAGTGAAATTCATATAAAATTATTTGCTTAAATAGAGCTTAAGTTTAAGTATTGATAAATATATTTTTCTCCCAAATAGTGCTATACTAGTATTAAAAACAACTCGGATATTTGGCCATACTTTAAAAGATTTTAAAAAATACTTAAAAGCTTCTTTTCTTTTTTCTGCAAGAAATGCAAAAGTTCCTAATTTTCTATATTGTGTAGATAGTATTTTTTTATTAAGTTTAAAAAAACTATAATGTTTATCTATAAGTTTTTTATAATTATAAAAATTCTCTTCATTATGTCTAGAAATGTTTTCTTTGTGTAGGAAGTACTTAAACAAAGGCTCTTTAACAAAAGAAAAATTTATATGTTTTTTAGCTATAGAAATATAGAAATCTAAATCTTCTACTATTTTGAGGTCACTGTCATATTTTATACTAAATTTATTTAATAATTCTTTTTTTAAAAAAACAGAACTACTACTATAAAAAAAAGTATCACTTTTTAATAAAAAATCTTCAATATTATTAGTATTTAATCTTTTTTCTATATAAAGTTTTTTATCATCTTCTATCACATAAGCATAACAACCTACTACTGCATATTCATCTTTCAAAGATTTAAAGTGTGCTAATTGTTTTTCTAATTTTTCTGAAAGCCATTCATCATCGCTATCTAAAAATGCAATATATTCACCTTGAGCTTTTTCTATTCCTAAATTTCTAGGTTCAGATGGACTTCCAGAATTTTTCTGATAAAAATATTTTACTCTGTCATCTTTTTTAATAAATTCTTCTATTATTTCTTTTGTATTATCTGTTGACCCATCATCAACTATAATTAATTCAAAATTTTTAAATGTTTGATTTAATACACTATTTATAGTTTTTTTAATAAATTCTCCTCTATTATAAGTTGGTATTATTACTGATATTTTATCCATAACTTTATTATACCAAAAACCAATCTTTTGGACACCTCTCTTCCGTTGTTTCTACATTTTTAAACCAATATTTTGGAGCAATAACAATTTTATTTTTATTCTTATTAAGATAAGCCCCCCACCAAGAAAATGTGGAGTTGGGTATTATGTTATGCTTACACTCACTCATTAGTTGCATATCTTTATAACTATCTTCTTTTTTATTCCAGTCTATAAAATTTACTTTATACTCTTTAAGAAAATCTAAATTTTCTCTACACCAAGCTATATCGTTTGAAAAAATAAAGAAATTTATTTTTTCTTTTTCTATACCTTTTTCTTTTAATTTCTCTACCAACAATAAAAAAGACATTTTATAATACTCTAAATCGCAAATATTAAAATTTTCTATTTTTAAATAATCACCTCTCCTGATATGGATAGAAATAGATTCTGTATTTTTTATTTTTTCTAAAATTTCAAAATTGTTTTTATCTTCTTTTATTATTTCTGGAAAAGTAAAAGATTTTAAAACTTCATCTTTTATATGATCAAAATATTTATAACTTTGAAACCATCCTTCAAAATAAATATTTTTCTTATTCAGGTTTAGATATTTTTTATTAAAACAAAATTCTTTTATGGTTTCAGTTTCTCTAATATAATTCCAAAAAAAATTAAAATCTAATTTATCAAAAAATACTTTTTTAATAAAACTTCTAACAATTTTTAAAAAATGCAAATCTAGTTTTTTATAAAAAAATACAGGACCAATAATCTTAATCCTTTCTTTTTTTGTAATAATACTGTCATTTATACTAAATAAATTTTTTAGCTCAAAACCATTGTGATTAGTATTTTTAAAATAAGTTACTAAATCAAGCCAAACCTCCTCTCCTTTTATCTTATAATTTAAAATAAAAGCATATTGATACATTTGATTTCCTAAACCGTCACTAACTCTTATTATTTTCATATTCTTTATATAATACAGCAATATTAATATTCTTTTTTATAAATCGTATTTATATAAGTATCTGCTATTTTATTATAACCTATACTTTCCATATAAGGATCAAATAAATAATTAAGTTTTTTTCCTGTTCTATCTTTTTTATATTCTAAAGTCTCTAATATAATAAGGTCAGGTCTATAGATATTCCAATCATTACTTTTTAGTACTTCCATATCATACCCTTCTGTATCTATTGTTAGGATATCAATATTTCTATGTTTTAAATTTTTAATAAAAATTTCTTTTAAAGAAAAAACATTAATCTTTTTTATTTTTTTTAATTTATGACCCATATTTTGATATTTTTTTGCAACATCTTTTTCAAATGTACATAAAGTATCTTCCTTAAAAATATAAAAATCTAGAGTTGAATTTTCTTTACCTATTCCTATATTTAAATTAATATCTTTCTTTCTAAATAATTTAAACAAAAAAAATCTATTTGGATTAGGTTCTATATTTATACCTCTCCAACCTTTTTTATAAAACAAAAAAGTATTATTAAATTTTATAGGATGATTTGCTCCAATGTCTACATATATGCCATCCTTTTTATTAGAAATAATAGATTCTATTATTAAATCTTCTCCGAATTGGCTAAATATTATCCTTACTTTAAAAAACTTAAATAATATTTTATTTAATAAATTCATATTTCTACCTATTTTTTAATAAACCAATAACAACCGCATCCATAATTCTGTTCTTCGACCAAGTTCCCAGCTTTTGACAAATCAATATTTTCCACAAAACTATGATTGTCTTTAACTAGAGAAAATTCTTTTAATTCAAAAGTTTCTCCAAAAAGATTTACTATTGTCTCAAATGCATAAATTCTGTGTGCATTAAATTGAATTCTTTCTTTACCTACTGGAGTTACAAACAAAATATTTCCACCGATAGCACAAATTCTCTTTAATTCATTTATGGCTTTAATATCGCCGTCAGGATCGACAGGATCTCCATATCGTCCGAGACCAACATGTTCTATTGTATGTAAACAAGACAAACTTTGCACAGAATTATCTTTAAAATTTTCTAAGTTTGTAAGGTCTGCGTGTCCAGACTTTAAATTTGATAGAGTTATTTCAGCTGGTCGATAATCATAAAACTCAACTGGAATAAATGCAGACAAATTTGCACTAAAACTCAATATTGAAGAAAAGTCTATATGCTTTTCTATATTTTGAACTTCTTTTATTTCTTTTACTTTCCTTGTGGCCCAAGCAGGATGATAAGTGTAATGTGGATCAAAACTCGTGAGTTGAGTTCTATCATATGTTATCGGCCAAAGCTCAATAAACGGAATCTTAAATCGTCTATTTTCTCTTTTATATTTGAAATAATCTCTCCAAAACCAAGGACTAAAAATAGTCTTAAATATATTTTTAATACCATAGTACAGAAATTTTAAATATTTATTATTCCTATATTTATAAAAATGTTTTCTTAAAAATCCACTCATAAACTTACTTCACACTATTATACATCTCTCTCGTATAAATAGCATTATTGACAAATCGCATAAGTACTGCAACTATTATTGCTCCTCCCCTAAAAAAAAGCCCAAAATACATAATTAAAAAGTTATTATTTTTCATAATTATTTAATCTTAACTTTAATTCAAAAATTAATTCATCTTTTAATTTGTTTTTAACCCAAGATTTTTGTTTATCATTTAATAATTCTCCAAGTCCTGATAAAATATCTCGTGGTGGATCAGTTTCTAATCTATCGATCATAACTTTTAAAAATTCTTTATAATTCATTCTAGTCCTACTCTTAATAATACCCTCATTTGGCTCCCAGAGTTTCTTATAAAAAAAATAAACATCATACATATCTCGATTTGTTGTCCCATATCTCTCATACCAAGCACATAATTTGTGAGCGAAAATATCTTCTTTTACCATAACTCTCATCGCAATACCAAGATGACTTTGTATATCATACTTAGAACCAAAATCTCGTGTATTAACCTCAACCTTAATATTATGATCTCTATCTCCATATGATAATAAGAAAAATATAGTTGAACTCTTTATAACTGACTCTTTAATCTCTCCAAACTTTTCTAAAATTACTTTTAATTTATTATAGACTTCGTCTTTTTTGTCTAAATCTAATAGATCAAAATCTAAATCTACAGAAAATCTATCTAACTCGTAAAACATCATAGCCATAGTTCCGCCTTTAAAGCTTAAAAACTTCCCTATTTCACTAGTATAAATCTCTTTCAAGATTTTAGACATTATCAGATTATGTTTAGAATTATTTAGCATATATCTTTTTGTATTCAGTTAATAAATTAGTCTTTACTTGAGCTGTATTATCAAAATGATATTGCTTATGCTTATACAAAACATCACTCATAGCTCTTTCTTTGTTGGCAATAGTATAATAATCTTTCTTAATTAAGCCAAGTGAATTATTTAAGACTCGATCTGGCATTTTAATATATTGTATTTTTACATTCATTATTTTCAAAGTCCTGCTAACTTGAGAAGCCACTCTAATAGCTTTATAATCTTGAAAAATCACTCCTTCATTTCTTAAAACTGTCTCAAAACTAATATAGCTCGGAGTGTATATTTTAGTAGCTAATTCATATGGATCAAAATCTTCATCTTTAGTATAAATACCACGACGAAGTCGCAAGAGTTGCTTATTTTTACAATAGTAAGCCAATTGATTTCTAAGATTTACACTTTTTATTTTTGGAAATTTCAGACTAAGTTCTTTGAAAGTGAAAATAGTATTTTTGGATCTCAAAATATAATTTAAAACTATGTTTTGTTTGTTCTTTTCCATATTATCTGAAATAGGACTAAATGTAAGATTGAACCTTACATTTAGTCCTATTTTATCATATATTTTGATAATTTATAAAAATAAATCTAAAATCTGTGGAAAAAGAATTTAAGTAGATTTTATTACTTCACACTATTATACATCTCTTTTGTATAAATAGCATTATTGACAAATCGCATAAGTACTGCAACTATTATTGCTCCCCATAGTCCAAAATACATAGCTGCAAAGAATAATGCTATTAAATTAATTATTAATGATATTGTTTGAACTATATTTATCATTTTGAAAAGTCTTTTTTCATATAAATATTGATATGCTGGTGTCATTGCGACAGCTAAAATTGAAATAGAATATACCATTGAGAATTTATAAGAAAAGAAATATTTTGCAAACAAAAACTTATAAACAACAGGCAAAAGCATAACACAAAGTAATGCTGATATAAATGAAAACCAAAAATATTTCTTAAATAATCCACGAATTAAAGAAATCTTTTCTTTATCACTCTCTCTTGTGTAGCCTTTATCTCTCGTAATTCTTGAAAGAATTAATTGTATTTTAGTCATTGTGCTACCTATAATACCTGTTACAAAATCTGCAAATGTAAGAGCGATAGAATATATAGCATTTGCTTCTGCTCCAAGTCTATTAAATATAATTACACCGCTAGCATTTACTTGTGCATTTCCTAAAGCTCCTGTAAGAGAAATACTTAAAGATTCTTTTCTAAAATCTTTTATCTCACTTTTACTAATATTATGAGTATTTAAACTTTTCATATTTAGATTAAGCTTTCTCTTAATAATTTGAAATGTAATATATCTAAATATTCCTTGTGATAAATACATTATAATAAAAATTATATATAGATTTTGAGTAAAAATTGCTGTAATAGCTGGAGGTAAAGTAGAACATAAATAATAAAGAACAGCATATTTCATATTTGACCTATAATCTCCTTTGCCTTGAAGTGCTACTAAGTAAAAATCATAAGTATCAACAATAAGATAAGAGAATATATTAATTAAGAAAAATAGAGAAAGAAAACTATTACCCATATAGAAATAATAGATAGCTACACAAAAAGAAATAATTGAAGGTATCCATCTAACTATTTTCTTATACTTAAAACCTAACTTAAAAAAGTTATCCTGCCCTCTTTGCATATTAAGAGTTGCAATACTATAAATACCAGAAAAAGAAAATATAGAAATAATTCCATAAATAGATAAAATGTATTTATAATAACCATAATTTTGTATAGATAAGAAATGAGTCAATAATACAGTAGTCAAAATACTCATTGGAGCAATTAATATTTGTTGCAAAAAAAGCCATCCAGCACCTTCTTTATCAAATTTACTTCTTATAAATGTTTTGCCTTTTATTCTGTACTTTTTAATAATTCTATTCATAAGCAATATAGTAAATATATCATACAAAACTATTCTAATCCCAAAAACTCATTTTCAAATTTTGTCTTATGTGCGACTTTACCATATCTATTCATAGCAGAACACATTCCAAGAGCTATTGACTCTATTAATAAATGAGCTCCTCCATGACTCATAAATGGTAAAGGTATGCCTGTCACAGGAAATAATCCTATATTCATACCAATATTAAATGTGCTTTGTATTAGAAACCATATAGTAACTCCTAAAATAAATAAAGTCTCAAAATTAGTATTGCCTCTTAAACTCTTTTTGTATAAACTAAAAATTATCATTCCAAATAAAATAAAAACTATTATTCCTCCTATCATACCCCATTCTTCTAAAAAAGAAGCAAAAATAAAATCTGTCTCATGCTCTGGCAAAAATCCTAATCTTGATTGAGTACCATAACCAACTCCTTTACCAATAACTCCTCCACTACCGACAGCTATAACAGATTGATAAGCGTTCCAACCTGTACCTGTTAAATCATGTGTAGGATTTATAAAATTTATTATTCTGCTTTTCTGATATGGTATTAAAAAGAAATTCCAAGCAAATAAAAAAAGAACAATTCCTATACATAAAAACCACAATATATGCTTTGTTGATAATCCAGAAACAAAAAGCATTCCAAACCATATTAAAGTCAAAACAATAGCAGAAGATAAATCTGGCTGTATAGCTATTAAAAATGCAGGAATTGCTAAATAAATAAATGAAAATATAACATTTTTTATATTTGCAATTGCAATATGTCTTTTTGAAAAGAATTTAGCTAAAATCAAAATCAAAATTATTTTCATTGGTTCTGTTGGTCCAATAAAAAAGGACCCCATATTAAACCATCTAGCACTACCTTTTGAAGCATAGCCAAATAAAAATATAGCGATCAATAATATCACAAAAAATAAATACAAATATAGTAAAATATATGAATTCTTTAATGCTCTATAATCTAATCTAGAAAAAACTATAAAAGAAATTATTGCTATTATTATAAGTATAATTTGCCTATAAAAAACTATATCATTTTGAGTAAGAGAAGACATTGTTAATAATCCAAAAATCATTAAAATAATTATAGGTATAAATAAAAACCAGTCTATTTCTTTTATAAATTTTATTATTTTTGAATTAAACATTTTGTTATCTAAAATCTGAAGAAGGAGAAATAATGCTATATACTTTTATTATTGGATCTTCTATTTCAAGAGGATTTCTCCATGTAAAAGAAACTTTCTGACTACTTCTACCTGCTATATCTCTCAAAATTGTCTCATTTACTGCAACTATATTACCTTCTTCGTTTTCAAGTGTTATTCTTATTGGTATATCTCTAAATCTTGCTTTTGTGGGATTAGTTATATCAAGAGATAATTGAGTTATATTATTATTAAGTCTTTCATAATCTTCATTAGAACTAGAAAAAAAAGATTCTCCAAATATTGAATCTACTTTTAACCATTCATTATTATCAAATGAAGTTGTTAATATAACTTTTGAAATATCGTTTCCTGAACTCTCGAGATCTAGCGGAACATTTTGAACTATAATTGGAAAAGTTTGACCTACTAAAAGATCTGTTTTACCAATGTATTCTTTTATTGGTTTTCCTGATAAGTCAAAAATAGTAAATTTATAATTTATTTTATTATTTGATATGTTTTTGTCTCTATTATTATTTTGTAAAAATCCTATTAAATCATATAAACCTTTTTCTGTTTTTATGGCTCTTGCTGTTTTTGAGATAATTGGTAATATTTTCTCATTGCAAACTTTTTGACAACTCCCTCCACAGTCAATATCTGATTCATCTCCATTTAATTTATTATCAAAACATGATGGTTTTGGAAATATATATGCATGTAATTTATAAAATATAATACTAAGTATTATTAGAGATATTATTGATATAAATAAGGATTTTCTAGTTTTTCGCCACATATATTTTAATTTTAACATAAATAAAAATAAATCGCATATACGATTTATTTTTATTTATTTTTGATTTTAATAAAAATTATTGCTTTTTACTAAAATCTTTTTCTATCTTTTCTATAGCTCTAGCTGCTGCATCTTTTCCTCCAAGTCCAAATGCTAATGCAAAAGCTAAACATATAGCTGAAACTATACCAATAAAGAGTGTATTTGTGAATACTGGTATTATTTCAAGTTGATTTAATGCTGCCAAAATAGCAGTTATCATAATAGCATATCTAGCTAAAGTACCAGCAAAAGAAATTCTTAATCCAGAAGCTCTCACAGATCCATCAATTACTTTTTCTGAGAAATTAGCAAATAATCCTCCTATTACAATTATAAAACCAGCTATAAATACAGAAGGTAAATAATTTAATATACCTACCAAAAAAGCTGAAACATAATATAGACCAAATATATTTGCTGCAGCAAGTGAAAATGCTATTATAACAGCCCATCTAACTATTGCTCCAAAAAAAGTCCCTACTGTAAAATCATGACCTGCTTTTTTGGAAATAGTCGAAACACCTAATCTGCTAAAAAGATTATTTATTTTCAAAATTTCAAAAATATGAACTGTTGCTCTGCCTAAAATAAGACCAAAAACCCATCCAGCAAGAAGCACAATTACACCTATTATAAAATTTGGTAAAAATGAAACAACATTAACAGATACATCTATTAATTTTTGACCCAAAATATTTACATATTCATCTAACATATTTTTTTAATATTTTTATTAATTTATATTATTAACTACAATATAATTGTATCATGTAAAAAATATGTAAATAAACTTATCCACAATTTATTATAATACCCTATCACTTACTTTATCAAGTAAAGTAATTCTATTACTATCTAAAATAATATGTAAAAATCTATCAAACATCTTTTTTCTATAATCAAATTCTTCTATATCTATTATTGAGATCTTTAATTTGGAAGTAAATAAAGCCTTAAATTCAGTTAGTATCTTTTCTATTTCTTTTTGTTTCAAATTATCTCCAACAACTAAAATATCTAAATCAATGTCTTCTCTGTCAATAAAAATACCTGTAAAAGTAAGTAATTTTAATCTCCCTATTTTTTTGAGTCTAGCTAGAATTATATTTTTATCTATACTTTTGAAATCAAATACTAAATCATAAAGACTATCAATATAACCAAAATTAATATTCAATTTATAACTACTTACACTTTTAGTGTCTATATATTTATCTAAAAACCCTATATTAAATAAATTTGTTAAATCTTTTCTTATTAAATCTCTTTTTGCTTTGATTGTATTTTCTATTTCTTCTATGTTAAAAATAGTTTTTTTATTTTCTAAAAATAATCTTAATAATTTTAATCTAATTTCGCCATTATTTGATTGAAAGACTCTTGTTAATTGATCCATATTTTTATATTTATTAATAAAATAGTAGCAATTATAAGAAATTAATACAAGACTTGCAAAAAATTAAAAATATTATAAAAACCAGGTTTCCCTGGCTTTTATAATATTTTGATTATTTATTATTTTAATGATACTTTTGCTCCAGCTTCTTCTAGAGATTTCTTTAATGCTTCTGCATCGTCTTTTTTCATATCTTTTTTGATATCAACTGGTGCTCCATCTACTAAGTCTTTTGCTTCTTTAAGACCAAGAGCTAAAACTTCTTTTACTACTTTCATAACTGCGATTTTGCCTTCTCCTGCTGATTCTAAGTGAACAGTGAATGAAGATTTTTCGTCAGCTTCACTAGATGCTCCACCAGCTGCTGGTGCTGCTGCAACTGCTTGTGCTGATACTTCAAACTTTTCTTCAATTGCTTTTACTAATTCATTTAATTCTAAAACTGACATATTGTCAATTTTGTCTAATAGATCTTTATATTTTTCCATAATTTTAATTTAATAATTTATAATAATTTACTTTTTGTTTTTTGCTACTTCATTTAATCCAATTGCTAATCTTTGTATTGGAGATTTTAATAAAAATGCGATTTGAGAAATAAGAACTTCTCTTGTTGGAATTGTAGCTATTTCCATCATGCTTTTTTGATCTTTAAAACTTCCATCAAAAATACCTCCCAAAATAGAAAAAATTCCTTTGTGTTCTTTACTAAAATCATTTGCTAATTTAGCTGGTGTTAATAAATCTTCGCCTGCTATAACAGCCATTTCTTCTACTATTATTGGAGCTTCTCCAATAATATTTTTTTGAGAAAGAGCTCTATTCCAAAGTGTTTTCTTTACAACATTGTATGAAATTCCTTCAGAAAATAGTTTTTTTCTCAAAACTTCTGTATCTTTTACATTTAAGCCTTTAAACTTTACATATACGAAAGTTTTTGCTTTTTCTAAAATATCAGAATATTTTTTTACTAACTCAGATTTTTTATTTTTACTTAATGCCATATTTTTATATCTAAATTGATTTAATTTAGATAATTTTTTATTTTTATAAACAAAAATCTCTCACCAAAGAGAGATTTAAGGTAAACACTTACACATTATAGAGTGTATTTAGTTCGACCTCCGCAAGATATTAAGAATATTATATTCACTTGCTTCTTTGGTTTACTTTCGAAGTATATCATATTTTCAAAAATAAAACAAAAAAACCCTAATGATTTAATTCAAAAGAGTTTGTTATTAATATTCGATTAATAAAAATTATTTTTTTGTACTATGCTTCAAAAACAAAGAAATCAAAAATATTTTTACTAATACTAAAATAAAGATTGTGATTAAAAAGAACATAATTATTTATTTAAAAGGTTAATTAAATATTTTTCATATTATATATGAACAAAAATAATAAGTCTTGTCAAGACTAAAAAGTCTATTTCTTAATAAATCAAAAACACCCTGATAAATCAAGGTGTTTTTGAATAGAGTACCTAAAAATATAAATACTTTTGAGTACTCTGTTCTCCTGAAAAACTACTCTCGCTTTAAAGGCTACCATCGCTGAGTGAAGTCTTCACGATCCAGTTCGAAATGAGATGGTGTGTTACCCTTCATCTGAATCAGGAGAACAGAATACTCAAAATTATAGGGAGGGCTGGATTCGAACCAAAATCTTTTAACTATATAATGATTTCCTAGGTCATTTGTCCTTAAAAGATACTCCCAAAAGAGTTACCCTTCCTATAATCTTGAATTTAAATCCTAAAATAGATATTTTACTACTCTGTTCTAAAAATTAAATAAAAAACTAATTAAAAACTAATTAAATAAATAACTTTTAGAATAGAATAGTAAATAAGATAAAAAATAAATAAAAATTAAACTAAATGATAAACATATTTCCTAATAGGATCGGGTTATTAGTAATCCTCAGCTGAATGCATTACTGCACTTACACTTAGATCCTATCAACGTAATCATCTCTTACGACCCTTAACGAATACTAATCTTGAAGTTGGCTTCGTTCTTAGATGCTTTCAGAACTTATCCGTGCCCGACATAGCTACTGGGCGATCCAGCTAGCGCTAGAGCCCATAGACCAGAGGTCAGTTCATCTCGGTCCTCTCGTACTAGAGACAAATCTTCTCAATATTCAACGCCTGCAGTAGATAGGAGACCAACCTGTCTCACGACGGTTTGAACCCAGCTCGCGTATCTTTTTAAATGGCGAACAGCCATACCCTTGGGAGCTTCTTCACCCCCAGGATAAGATGAGCCGACATCGAGGTGCCGAACTCCACCGTCGCTATGGACGCTTAGGTGGAACTAGCCTGTTATCCCCGTGGTAGCTTCTATCCGTTAATCTTCAACCGCATCTAATGCGAATTGTCGGTTCACTATGTTCTACTTTCGTATCTGCTCGACATGCCCGTCTTACAGTTAAGCCAGTTTATGCCATTACACTATCGGCATGGTTTCCATTCACGCCTAACTGACCTTAATAAACCCCTCCGTTACTTTTTAGGAGGGTACCACCCCAGTAAAACTCCCCACCAGATACTGTCTCTAAACGTTTTTTCCGTTTAGGTTAGTGTTTGCCAAGATATAGATGGCTATTTCACTGTCGACTCCATATAAACCGAAATCTATACTTCAAAGTCTCACCACTATTCTACGCAATAAATTAACAAACACAATACCAAGCTAGAGTAAAGCTCACGGGGTCTTTTCGTCTAACTGCAGGTAGGCGGCATCTTCACCGCCACTGTATTTTCACCGAGCTACTCCCAGAGACAGTTCCCCAGTCATTACACCATTCGTGCACGTCTGAACTTACCAGACAAGGAACTTCGCTACCTTAGGACGATTATAGTTATCGCCGACATTGACGGGGGCTTATATCAGTCAGCCACATTCTACTTTCAAGAAAGTATAAACTAAATAAATTTAATTTATATAATTTTCAAAAGTAGAATGTGACCACCGATATTTGACCTTCCCGCATTGGTCAGGTGTCACCCCATATACATACTCTTACGAGTTCGCATGGAGCTGTGTTTTAGATAAACAGTTGCCAGAGAAACTTTCGCTGCGGCCCACACTACTTTAATCTCAATTTGTTTTTAACAATCAAACTGAAATTAAAGAACTTTTTAACCATATGTAGTATCATGAACTCCTTCATGAGGAAACTTTGAAACTTCATAAAGTCTTTGATAATTAGGATTATTTTTATCTGTTGGATTTACAGAAATTTCAATATGATTATTTTCACTTTTTATTTCTATAGATCCAATGTAATCTTCAAATCCACAATTTCCACTAGCGTGGAAATATAAAGTATTTTTTTCTTTATCAAAAAAAACACTAACACTATCTCTTTTACTCATAACTACTTTATTTTTATTGTTAAAAAATTGAGAACAAAGTAGTGTGGGCAAGCCTTATTGCTAACTTACGGCTGCTTTTTTGCCTAGTTCCTTTGGGAGAAATCACTCGTTCGCCTTGGTCTACTCGACCTGAATACCTGTGTCGGTTTGCGGTACGGGCTCA
>WBZR01002609.1_pt2 | contig 15672 bp, 12 predicted proteins | sample 5204231 | NCBI WGS metagenome assembly WBZR01 (sample SAMN12412403, study PRJNA552823) | activated sludge metagenome | isolation source: activated sludge from anammox sidestream of wastewater treatment plant... | place: USA: Virginia | collected 2017-08 | reverse complement strand
CTGGTCGATGTCGAGGAAGAACAGCGCCACCCGGCTGCCCTCGCGGCGTGCGCGTGCGGTGGCGCGCCGCAGCTGGTCCTGGAAGTACTGGCGGTTGCCGAGTTCGGTGAGCGGGTCGAACTGCGCGAGCTGGCTGAGTTGCAGCGCCGAGCGCTTGCGTTCCACGGCATAGCGGATGGAGCGCAGGATGGTGCGGCCCTGGCCCTCCCACTTCACGAGGTAGTCCTGCACGCCCTTGTTGAGGACGCTGACGGCGAAGGCCTCGTCGTCCTGGCCGGAGAGCGCCACCACGGCGACCCGGTCGTTGACCGCCTGGATGCCGTCCACGCATTCCATGCCGCGGGCGTCGGGCAGGTTCAGGTCGAGCAGCACGACGTCGATGCCGCCGCCGGCCAGCACCTCGCGGGCTTCCTGCAGGGTCCGGCAGTGCACCAGCTCGATGTCGCTGGCCTGCTGCCTGCGCAACGACGCGCCGAGGAAGGCGACATCGTCGGCATTGTCTTCCACCAACAGCAACTTCACGGGTTCATTGGCTGGGTGGCTGCGGGTCGCGCCGCCACCGAACCCCTTTCGCGCCCAAGTCCAGGGGACAGATGTGGCGGAAAGGCTAATGGTCCCGGGCACCTGGCTGGCGGGACCGGTTTCACATATTTCGGATCGACGCCCTCCATCGGTCCGCCGTCGATGCGGATGAATGCGCCGGATTGCCGGCTGGCGCCGGTGCCGGCCAGCCGTTCTCATGGCGGCCATGCGGCTTCCCGCAGCAGTGGCTCGCTGGCTCTCCGGCTGGACGGATCTCGCCAGGCGCAACGCCGTGCGCGGCTATGCCGTTCGTGGCCGCCTCGCGCGGCTCGGCCTCGACATCGCCGCTCTCGGCGCGGCGCTCACCTGCGGCGGCACCGGGTTCGCCGCGCTGGTCGCCCTGGCCACTGGTCTCGCCGGCCTGGTCCTCGCCTGGGAGCTGGATCTCGCCGGCTGGCAGCGCGATGCGCTGCTCTGCCTGCCCGTCGTGCTGGTCGCACCCTGGGTGGCCGCCGGTCGCCGACGCCGGCTCGAAGCCCTGCTTGCCGCCGGCGCGTTGCTGCCTGCGACGGCCGTCACGGACGGCGCGCGCGCGCCGGGCGACAGTCCCGCGCTCGGGCAGGCGGAGCCGGGGTGGCCGTGGCAGCGAATGCGCAGGCGAGCGACACAGGACAGGGCATCGGCGCCACGGCGGCGCTGGTGGCCGTGGCCTGCGTGGCGCTGCTGGCAACGCTGGCGATCCCGCGGCAACGCGACACGGCGAGCCTGAACCGGCGCACCGAGGTGCAGGCCCTGGCCGCGGGCCTGCGCAGCGCCGCGCAGCTCGCGCAGGCACTCGGCCGTGCACGGCCCGATGCGACCGGCCTCGTCGCCAGTGGCCCTGCGGCGGCGCAGCTTGCCGGCCTCATGGCGCCGGCGGAAACCGCGTCGTTCATCCTCGATGGCGACCTCTTCCGGCATCGCGATGCCGCCCCGGGCGCGCGCTGCGGCGTGCGCTACACGCCGGCGGCGCATCCCGGCGAGGAGCCGCTGCTGCAGGCGATGACCGACGGCTGCTGACGGCGCGGCGAGCGCCTTGGCCGCGCGCGGGGGGGATGGTGTAATGGCGCGGTGAAACGCCTCATGAAGATCCTCGGCGGCCTGGTCGCCATGCTGCTGGTGCTGGCCGTCGGCATCGCCATCGCCGTCGCCCTGCTGTTCGATCCCAAGGAATTCCAGCCGCTGCTGGCGCAATCGGTGGAGAAGGCCACCGGGCGCAAGCTCACGCTCGCCGGCGACATCGGCCTCGACTTCTTTCCCTGCTGCAGCATCCGCCTCGGCCATGCGGCGCTCGGCAATCCGCCCGGGTTCGCCGATGGCGACTTCGCCAGCGTGGAGAACGCCGAGCTCAGCATCCGCCTCTGGCCCCTGCTCACCGCGGGCCGCGTGGAGATCGGCGTCGTCAGCCTCGATGGCCTGGATGCCAGGCTGCTGGTGCGCAAGGACGGCATGGCCAACTGGGAGTTTGCCCCGCAGGCTGCCGCCACCGGCCCGGCACCGGACGCCACCGCGGCGCCGGCCACCGGGCTGAGCATCGGCGGCATCCGCATCCGCGACGGCCAGATCGCCTACCGCGACGAGCAGGACGGCTCGGCCTACCGCGCCGCACAGCTGAAGCTGGACGCCGGGGCCATCAGCCCGGGCGTGCCCTTCGAGCTGCGCCTCGCCACGCAGTTCAGCGAGGAGGGCGACGGTCTCGGCGGCGAGATCGCGCTGCAGGCGGAGGCACTGCTCGATCCCGCGACCTCGCGGCTCACGCTCAACAAGCCGCTGCTGGATTTCGATCTCGTCGGTGCCTCGCTGCCCGCGAAGTTGCTGAAGGGCAGGCTCGGCGCCGCCACGGCGATGCTCGACACCCGGCAGGAAACCCGCCTTGGCCTCACCAGCCTCGAAGGCGAGCTGAGCGCTCCCGGACTGAAGTCGCCGGCCGGTGATCTCGACGGCAGCTTCACCGCTGCCGAGGCGAGCCTCGCCATCGGCGCCAGCAGCGAGCTGGTGATCCCCGCCCTGAAGGCGGACGTGACGGTGAAGGGCAGCGGCATCCCGGGCGGCGCCTTCACCGGCACGCTGGGGCTGGAGGGACTGGCGCTGGACATCGACAAGCTGGCGGGCGCTGTCAGGGCCTTCAAGGCCGATCTCAACGGCCTCGGCGCACGCCTGGCGCTGGAGGGCGGCGGGCGGCTGACGCCCGGCAGCCAGGGCGGCGCCGAACTTGCCGGCCGCTTCAAACTCGACCCGCTCTCGCCCCGCAGCCTGCTCGCCGTGCTGGGCGAGCCCGAGCCGGCCACTGCCGACCCGAAGGCGCTGACCCGCCTCGCCGGCAGCGGCAGCTGGTCGCTGGGCAAGGATGCCGTGGCGCTGAAGGATCTCGACATCCGCCTCGATGACAGCCACCTCGCCGGCAGCCTCGGCCTGCAGGACTTCGACAAGCCGATGACGCGCTTCGACCTGCGCGTGGACCAGCTCGACCTCGACCGCTACCTCGCGCCCGCGGCGGAGGCGGGCGCGAAGCCGGCGAAGGGCACTGCCCCGGCCGGTGCTGCGGCCGAGGACATCCCCGTGGAAACCCTGCGCGGGCTGCGCCTCGATGGCCGCCTCGCCATCGGCAAGCTGGTGTTCGCCAGGACGCACCTCGCCGATGTCGGCGTCACGGTGCGCGCCGACGGCGGGCGCCTGCGCCTCGACCCGCTCGCCGCGCAGCTCTATGGCGGCAGCTATCGCGGCAGCGTCGCCATCGACGCCACCGGCCCGAAGGCGCGGGTGGCGCTCGAGCAGCAGATCAGCGCGCTGCAGCTCGGCACGGTGCTGAAGGACCGCTACCAGACCGACAAGCTCAGCGGCGCGCTCAGCGGCCGCATCAGCGCCAGCGGCACCGGCAACCGCAGCGACGACATCCTCGCCACGCTCGGCGGCCAGGTGGCGCTGTCGCTGGCCGATGGCGTCTTCCGGGGCACGGATCTCTGGTACGAGATCCGCAGCGCCCGTGCGCGCCTGCGCGGTGATGCGCCGCCGCCGGCTCCGGCCAGCCCGCAGACGCCGCTCGAGGCGGTGGAGATGACCGGCACGCTGGTCGATGGCGTATTGCAGAGCGACCAGCTGCTGGCACAGGTGCCGTTCCTGCGCCTCACCGGCAAGGGCGGGCTGAACCTGGTGACGCGCAGCCTGGACTACGCGCTGCGCGCGCAGGTGTTCGAGACCCCGACCTTCGCTGACGGCAGCAGCATCAAGGACCTCAAGGGCCTGACCATCCCGCTGACCGTGAAGGGACCGTTCGATCAGCCCAAGGTCGCGGTGGACGTCAAGGACATGGTCACCGGCGTGGCGGCGCAGAAGCTCAGGAACCGCCTGCTCAAGCGCCTCGGCGGCGAGGATGAACCCGCCGCGGCCACGCCGCCCGCCGAGCCGGCCGCCCCGGGCAGCGAGCCGGCCCCGGCCGCCACGCCACCGAAGCAGGAGGAGAAGCCGCGCGACCTGCTCAAGCGCGGCCTGCGCGACCTGCTCAAACAATCCCAGCCGGCGCCCGAGCCCGCGCAGCCGTGACGGGCATCGCCCCGGCGCTGCTCGCCTGGTGGGATACCCACGGGCGCAAGGACCTGCCCTGGCAGCGCAACCCCACGCCCTATCGCGTGTGGGTGTCGGAGATCATGCTGCAGCAGACGCAGGTGGCGACCGTCGAGCGCTACTACGAGCGCTTCATGGCGGCCTTTCCCGAGTCGCGCGCGCTCGCCGATGCCAGCGAGGACGCGGTGCTGCACGCCTGGTCGGGGCTGGGCTACTACGGCCGCGCCCGCCAGCTGCAACTCGCCGCGCGCCGGGTGCGTGACGAACACGGCGGCGAGCTGCCCATGGAGCTCGAGGCCCTGCTGGCCCTGCCGGGCATCGGCCGCTCCACCGCCGGCGCCATCCTCGCGCTCGCCGGCGGCCAGCGCCAGCCGATCCTCGACGGCAACGTGAAGCGCGTGCTCACGCGCCTGCATCGCATCGGGGAGCCGCCGGTGACGCGTGCGGTGCTCGCCCGCCTCTGGAACATCGCCGAACGCGAGACACCCACCGACCGGCCGGGCGCCTATGCGCAGGCGATCATGGATCTCGGCGCCACACTCTGCACCCGGCGCCGGCCCGCCTGCGACCGCTGCCCGCTCGCCAGCCGCTGCATCGCCCGGCGCGACGGCGTCGCCGAAAGCCTGCCCGCCGCGAAGCCGCGGCGCGCCCGCCCGCAGCGCGCCAGCGTCGTCATGCTGGTGCGCCTCGGCGGCGCGCGGGTGCTGCTGGAGAAGCGTCCCGCCGCCGGCCTCTGGGGCGGGCTCTGGGGACTGCCCGAGGTCGGCGCGCTCGCCGAGGTCAGCGCCTGGTGCGAGCGCGAGATCGGCCGCGCCCCGGTACGCCTCGCCGTGCGCCCGGTGCTCCGCCACGGCTTCACGCACTTCGACCTCGACATGACCCCCGTCGAGGTGGAGGTCCCCGAGCCCGGCCGCGTTTTGGATGGCGGCCGCTGGCTCTGGTATAACCTGCATGACCCGGCCCGCGTCGGTCTCGCCGCGCCGGTGACGAAACTGCTGAACTCCCTCCTTCCGTAGCGGCCCGCGCCGCGTGGTGCCATGTCCAGAACAGTCCATTGCGTCCTGCTCAAGACGGAGGCCGACGGCCTCGACCGCCCGCCCTACCCGGGCGAACTCGGCAAGCGCATCTTCGACAACGTCTCGAAGCAGGCCTGGCAGCGCTGGCTCGGCCACCAGACCATGCTGATCAACGAGTACCGCCTGACGCCGATCGACCCCAAGGCGCGCAAGTTCCTCGAGGAGGAAATGCAGAAGTTCTTCTTCGGCGAGGGCTCGGAGCGGCCGCCGGAGTTTCGCGCCGGCTGACCTAGAAGGATTTCTCGGCCTGCAGCAGCAGCTGCACCTTCGAGACATCGCCCGGCGGGGCGACGGGGAAGGCCAGGTCGACGTGCAGCACGCTGCCTATCCCCGAGCGCGCGTTGCCGATACGCAAGCCGAAGCCGACGTCGCCGAGCCAGCCCGTGGGCGGCGGCGTGGCGGCATCCGCCGCCGCGGGGTCATCCCCGCCCCAGGCCTGGCCGGCATCGGCGAACACCGCGGCGCCGACACGGAACAGGCGGAAGGGATACCAGTCCGTGTAGTAGCGTTCCTCGACGGTCAGCAGCACACGGTTCTCGCCGGTCTCGTAGCGCAGCGGATAGCCGCGCAGGCCGTTGTCGCCGCCGAGCTGCAGCGGGTGGTCCTCGCTGAGGCCATCGCCATGGGCGCCCGCGAAGTAGGCCATGAAGGTGTTGTGCTCGTCGAAGCGGTGGTAGAAGCGGGAGTCCGCCTGCAGCACCGCATCCACCAGGCCGCCTGATTCCAGGCGGCCCTCCCAGCCCGAGCTCAGGTGCAGGTCGTTGCCCTGGCCGAAAGGCAGGCCCATGGAGCCCAGCAGCGAGAAGATGCCGGCGGAGCGGTCCGCGCCGAAGGCGGGCGCCGACCAGCCGAGCGACGCGCGCAGGCGCCGGCCGAGGAACACGTCCTCGGTGCGGCCGATCTGGTCGCGGTTGCGCGAAGTCTCGAAGTGGTCCTCGATCAGCTCGACGCCCACCCACGGATAGGACAGGGTGTAGTCCTGCGGCAGCTCGCGGGTGGGCGTGTCGCCGTCCGTCACCGCCTGGTAGCGGGCGCTCGCATAGCGGTAGCCCGCGAGCCAGCGGCGCGCCCAGCCATCCACCAGGCCCCTGGAGGTGCCGCCCTGCACCGAGTAGTCGCGATAGCTGCTGCCGAACTCGCTCACCTTCTCGCCCGATTCGTACACCGGCGTCACTTCGTCGATGGCGTTGGCGGCGACGCCTGCGCTCCAGCGGCTGTCGAGGGCGAAGAACGGCCGTTCCAGCACGAACGAACCGAGGCGGCCGTCGCTGGTGTCGGTGTAGTGCGCCTGCGTGGCCCAGCGCGAGTGGAACAGCTGCGGATCGATGAACTGCACGCCCAGGCCCGAGCGGTCGACGTTGCTCTTGTACTCCACCGCGAGCTGCTGGCCGAGGCCGAGGAAGTTCGAATCCGCCAGGCGCAGCCGCGAGCGGTTGGTGCCGCCCGAGCGCCCGACGCCGATGCCGGGTTCCAGCGTCCAGACATCGTGCACCTTCACGTCCAGGTCCACGGTATTGGTGTCCGGGTCGTAGTGGCGGGCCAGCACGTCCGCGTCGGAGAAATATTCCTGCTCGCGCAGCAGGCGCGCGGTCTCCGCGGCGCGCTCCGCCGAGAACAGGTCGCCCGGTTGCAGGAGCAGCTGGTCCTGCACCGTGGAGGGGCGGGTGCTGTAGTGCAGGTCGTTGGCGAGCCGGTAGAGCATGCGGTCCTCGCGCGGGTCGCTGGTGTCGAAGATGTCCCCGACCTCGATGTCGATCCGCCCGATGGTCGCGCCGCGCCGTTCCAGTTCCTCGGGGCTCGGCATGTCCTGCCCCCGCGTGACCGGCTCCGCGTCGGTGTCCGCTTCATCGCCAGCCCAGGCCGCCGGCCCGGCCAGCGCCGCCAGCACCAGCCACCAGGTGACCAGCCACTGCCGCCGCCATGATCGGGGAATTGCGTCCATCCGGCACGTAGGACGGCCGCACGGCCCCCGCCCAACCGCCGGCACTGGCCGGCCAGGGTGCGCCCGCGGCCGCCGGATGCGCCGCTTGCCTTGACGCGGGTTGGCGGGGGCGGCTTAAATACCGCTCCCCGCGAGGCCTCGCCCGCGGGCGCCCTCCAAGGCCGCGGCCCCCGCGCGGCGCCTCCCCGGATGGCCAGGTAGCTCAGTTGGTAGAGCAGCGGACTGAAAATCCGCGTGTCGGTGGTTCGATTCCGCCCCTGGCCACCATTTAAAACAGCCGCTTACGTACACCGTGCGATAGGCGCTACTTCGCTGAGTCAGCAAATAGTCAGCCTGCGTGCGCGTTGACGAGCAAACGCTGCTGACGCAGACTTACTGCGAACTCCGTTCTGGAGTTCAATTTCGGTTTCATTTTGCCTCCTAAGGCGCACCTAGCACCTAGTCAGCAAAATGTAGTGAGCTGTCGGGGAAGATTACAAGGATGTGTGAAGACGCTTTCTTCTATCGTATCAGCAACTTGCGAGCGTTTGTGCGGTTTCGGGAGCTACTGTGAACCGTAGTGAAGGGCCGTCTGGTGCGGCTGAAAATCCGCGTGTCGATGGTTCGATTCCGTCCCTGGCCACCATCAATCGATGGTCCATTCCGAGCACATCGGTAACGGATTATTCCGGGCACATGGGAAACACTCTAGCGCCGAAGGGATTCCCGGCGCTGGTGATGCGCTCGGTCTCCTGGTCGGCGACCTGCTTGATGCCGACGTTCTGCCCGGCGAAGACGGTGCTCAGGTTGATCTTGCGGCTGCCCAGGCAGATGCGGCCACCTCTGCGGGAGGCCCGTTCAACTCGTAGCTGGTGCTGCGACCACCGGCGGCGGATTTGCGCAATGCGCCGTGGGCCAGCAGTTCGTTGATGTCACGCAGGGCGGTATCGGGCGAGCACTTGGTGATAGCCGCCCACTTGCTGGTGGTGAGCTTGCCTTCGAAGCCATCGAGCAGGCGGTTTAGCAGCTTCACCTGGCGCTCGTTCATCGGCGTTCCCGCGAAACGCTGCCAGAAGCGCGCCTTGGCCAGCACGGCGTCGAGGGTGTGCTGGGCCTGATCGACCGCACGGTGCAAGGCGTCGAGAAACCAGGCGAGCCACTCGGTGACATCGAGAGCTCCCTTCTGGGTGCGCTCCAGGATGTCGTAGTACGCCTTGCGCTCCCGCTGGATCTGCGCCGACAGGCTGTAGAAGCGCTGCGGGCTGCCGTCGGCGCGCGCCAATAGCAGGTCGCCGATGGCGCGGGCGATACGGCCGTTGCCGTCGTCGAAGGGGTGCAAGGTGACGAACCACAGGTGGCCAAGGCCAGCCTTGAGCAGCGGCGGTTCGTTTGATGCGCTATTGAGCCAGTTCAGGAATCGGCTGGTTTCAGACTCCAGACGATCTGCAGGCGGCGCCTGGAAATGCACGCGCTGGCGACCGATGGGGCCAGACACCACCTGCATCGGGCCGTTGGCATCGTCGCGCCAGCCGCCGACCTCGATCCTGGCAAGGCCTGAGTAGCCAGTGGGAAACAGCGCGGCATGCCAGCCGAACAGCCGCTCCCGCGACACCGGCGCATGGCAGTTGGCGGTGGCATCCAGCACCATCTCGACCACACCTTCGACGTGCCGATCCACTGGAGCCAGCGCGCCGATGTCTACGCCAAGCCTGCGGGCGATGGATGAACGCACCGATTCGACGTTGAGCCGCTCGCCCTCGATCTCGCTGGTCTTGACCACGTCTTCAGTAAGCGCGGCCAGGCTGGCCTGATCGCGCAGCGCCATGCCCACGTCGGCCAGGCGGCCCATCAGGAGCCCTTGGGCACGGCTCACCTCGGCCATGGGCTCGGCGAGTACCGCCAAGTCGAAGCGCCAGTTCGGCCAGTCACCGGCCTGCCAGATGTATTTGTAATCACCGCTATTCATGCGGAGATTATGGGTCGCATTCTCCGCGCACGCAAGCCATTCGCCGCATTTGTTGCGGTGAATGTGACTACTATTCGCCGCATGGCGGATCACCTTGCCCCAGGAATGGGTGCAAATGGGTGTGTCATTGGTTGCGGAGACGGACTCGGGTTCGATTCCCGTTTCGGGACTTGAACTGGCTCCGGAGAGCAGACGAGGTTGAGCGGCCTTTCCGGCGACCAATCAAGGCAAAAACTTGCCCGATCGCCCGCCGCCGAAGGGCGTATCGGCAGGCTTTTCGATTGAGTACGCAATGGTTCGCAGGTAACTCGGCGCTGCGGCCTGACCTGGCGGGAGTTCGCGGAGCTCTCGCGCACGGTGTTCGTCGAGGTGGCGACGCGCGAGTACGGCATCCGCGGGCGGCCGACGAACGTGTCGCGGGTGGCGATCCTCACCGGTATCGGCCGGCGCGAGGTGGGGTTGATCCGCCAGGCGCTGGCGGCGAGCGAGCCGCCGCTGCCGAACCAGACGGCGGATGCCACGCGGCTGCTGTCGGGCTGGCACCAGGATGCGGATGTCCTCGGGCCGGATGGTCTGCCGCTGGAGCTGGCGGCCGAGGGTCCCGGCCCGAGCTTCGAGAGCCTGGCGCGACGCTACTCGCCGGATGTGGCCCCGGGCACGATGCTGAAGGAACTGCAGCGGGTCGGTGCAGTGGGCCCGCTGGTGAATGCGCGGGTGCGCGTTCTGCGCCGCTTCTACCAGCCCGTGCCCCTGGATCCGCAGTGGATCCTCAACGCCGGCAGTGTGTTCGCCGATCTCGGCGTGAACATCAATCACAACCTCGCGGCGGGCGAAGGCCGGCCGAGCCGCTTCCTGGGCCGGGCGACGGAGACCCGCGTGGATGCGGATTCGGTGGCGGCGTTCCAGGCCTTCCTCGAGACCGAGGGGCAACAGTTCCTGGAGCGGGTCGATGCCTGGCTGGCGCGGCATCGCCTCGGGGAGCAGGGGTTGCAGGAGAAGACGGCGGTCCGGCTGGGTGTCGGGCTGTTCATGATCAAGGGCGATCCAGACAAGGAGTCGGGCCATGAGTAAACCAATCGGACAGGTACTGGTGGCGATGGCCGTGGCATTCGGCATCGCCGGTTGCGGCGGCGGTGGCGGTGGCGGTGGCGGTGGCGGCGGCCAGCCCTCGTTCACCGGCATCGACCGGTTGGGGGTCTCCTCGGGCACCATCACCGGTTTCGGCAGCATCTTCGTCAACGGCGTGGAGTGGCGCACCACGGGCGCCGGCATCGAGGTCGACGGCCAGCCGGGAACCGAGGCGGACCTGCAACTCGGCCAGGTGGTGGTGGTGCGGGGCAAGCTCGATGCGGGCGGCAAGTCGGGACGCGCCGACAGCGTGGCCGCGGAGGGCGAGGTCGAGGGGCCGGTGGCAGCCATCGACACCGCGGCCGGCACCCTTGTCGTGCTCGGCCAGACGGTGCGCGTCGTGACTGCCACCGTGTTCGCCGCCGATATCGCCGGTGGCCTGGCCGGCCTCGTGGTGGGTGATGGGGTGGAGGTCAGCGGGTATCGCGATTCCACCGGCGTGATCCGCGCCACCCGCATCGAGCGGCAGGAGCCCGGTGACGAGGCCGGCGTCAAGGGCCGGATCAGTGGCCTCGATCCCGGCAACCAGCGATTCATGATCGGCAGCCTGGTCGTCGACTATGCGGCCGCCACGCTCGAGGACTTCGGCGGCGCCTCGCCCGCCGACGGCAACCTTGTCGAGGTGGAAGGCAGCTACGCCGGCGGCGTCCTCACCGCGACCACGGTCGAGCTCGAGAAGGACCTCGCCGGCAGCGCGAGCAGCGACACGGAGATCGAGATCGAGGGCTATGTCACCCGGACCTTCTCGGCGAGCGAGTTCGAGGTGGCGGGCGTGCGGGTCATGACCAACGCCGGCACGGAGTTCGAGGGCGGCACGGCGGCGGACGTGGTCGTCGATGCCAAGCTGGAGGTGGAGGGCCGCTTCAACAGCGCCGGCGTGCTGGTGCGCACCGACTCCGCCACCATCTGGAAGGATGACAGTGCCGCGGGCGTGCTGGCCTTTGGCCTGGCGGACCTGGCTGTCGGCGATTACGTCGAGGTCTGCGGCGGCGAGGACCCCTCGCCACAGGCCAACGACATGCTGGCGGTGTGTGTGCAGCGCGAGGACCTGGACGACGAGGCGGTGTTGCGTGGCCCGATCCAGTCCATCGCCCAGCCCGACCTCACGGTGCTCGGCGTCACCATCAGCACCGATACCGCGGTGTTCCGGGATGCCAGCGACAACCCGATGAGCGCGGCGGCGTTCTTCGCCGCCGTGTCGGCCGGCGATGTCATCGAGGCGAGCACGGACGCGCCGGCTGCCTAGCCCCGCCGCTCCACCCTGATCACCGCCGCATCATCCGCATGCTCGAGCAGCAGCCGGCGCACGCGCTCCTGCCACGCGGCGCCGAATTGCTGCCGGTCGGCGGGCGTGGCGTCGGGCGCCATGGCGCGCGGCATCAGCTGGCGCATCTGCGGGTCGGGCGGCACGCTGGAGAGGTCGAGCGACAGATAGACGGTGTCGCCGTTGTCGTTGCGGCGGAAGCTGGCGATGCTGTGCGGGTCCTCACCGTCGTAGCGCAGCAGCCCCTGGCGGATGAAGCGGCCGCCGATGCCGTGGAATCCGTTGTCGGCGGCGGCACCGGTGAGCAGCGTGAAGACCTGGGCGATGACGCCGGTGGTGCCTTCGTCTTCGGCGCCGTTCATGGTCACCGAGACGGCGCCGCGCACGGCGGGCGCGTCGCCGAAGAGCGCGCGCAGGCCGGCGCGCGCCATGAGGTAGGCGCTGGCCACGGTGGGGCAGGAGTGGCCGGCGAGGCGCACGGCGTCGGCATAGCCGTACTCGAGCAGGCCGCCGTCGCTGGCGCCGAGGAATTCGGCCAGTGGATCGCGCAGCCGGATGCGCGGGGCTTCGGCAAAGAATGCAGGCAGGGACATCGCCTCGATCCTCCCGGTTGAACCGTGCGTCGTATCAGGGGCGATGCTACGCCCCGGCCCGCGCGATGCCCTGATACATGTCAGCGCGGCACCGCCCTGCGGCTGCCTGCCGCGCCCCGGCGTGCGGCGTGGAATGCCCTGAAGCGCTTTGCTACGCTGTGCGCCCCGCAGACTTGGCAAGATTCCCCGGTGAGCACTCCCTCCAACCATCCCGGCGACGCCAGTGCCGGGGGCACGGCGTTCTCCATTCTCGCGGCGATCAGCGTCTGCCACCTGCTCAACGACATGATGCAGTCGCTGCTGCTGGCCATCTATCCGCTGCTGAAGACGAACTACGGCCTGGATTTCGGCCAGATCGGGCTGTTCACCTTCACGTCGCAGGTGACCGCCTCGGTGCTGCAGCCGCTGGTGGGGCTGTACATCGACCGCAGCCCGCGCCCGTACTCGCTGGCCATGGGCATGGGCTCGACGCTCGCCGGGCTGGTGCTGCTGGCCTATGCGCCGAACTTCACCTCGCTGCTGGTGGCGGCGGCGCTCGTCGGTGTCGGCTCCTCGGTATTCCACCCGGAGTCCTCGCGGGTGGCGCGCATGGCGGCGGGTCATCGCCACGGGCTGGCGCAGTCGGTGTTCCAGGTGGGCGGCAATGCCGGCTCGGCGATCGGCCCGCTGCTGGCGGCGTTCATCGTGCTCGGCTACGGCCAGGAGAGCATTGCCTGGTTCTCGCTCGCGGCGCTGCTCGGCATCTTCCTGCTGGTGCGGGTCGGGCACTGGTACCGGGACCACGGCCTGGAGCGCATGCGGGCGAGCGCGGCGCATGCGGCCTCGCGCCCGCCGCTGCCGCGCCGGCAGCTGGTGCTGGCCATGGCGGTGCTGATCGCGCTGATCTTCTCCAAGTTCTTCTACATGGCGAGCATGACCAGCTACTACACCTTCTACCTGATCAGCGAGTTCCAGGTGTCGGTGCGGGGCGCGCAGCTCTACCTGTTCCTGTTCCTCGCCGCGGTGGCCGCCGGCACCATCGCCGGCGGCTGGATCGGCGACCGCATCGGCCGCAAGGCGGTGATCTGGATGTCGATCGTCGGCGTGCTGCCGTTCACGCTGCTGCTGCCCTACGCGAACCTCTACTGGACGGCGGTGCTGAGCGTGCCGATCGGCTTCATCCTCGCCTCGGCGTTCCCGGCGATCGTCGTCTATGCGCAGGAGCTCATGCCGTCGCGGGTCGGCGCGGTGGCGGGGCTGTTCTTCGGCTTCGCCTTTGGCCTGGGCGGTATCGGCGCGGCGGTGCTGGGCGAGCTGGCGGATGCCACCAGCATCGGCTTCGTCTACCACCTCTGCTCGTTCCTCCCGGTGATCGGCCTGCTGGCGGGATTCCTGCCGCGGATGGAGGGCGGCCGCAGCCGCGGGCGGGCGCTGGAGGCGGCCGCATAGGGCGCCATGCCCTTGATTTCTTTCGGTCGTCTATTTATCTTCCCGGGCAGTAATTGCCCAGGCAGCGATCCGTGCCCGCTTTCTACCAGGCCGATTCACTCACCCCCGCCAACGCCATCGGCTACCTGCTGCGCCGCGCGTACAAGCTGAGCATGGCCCGCGCCGAAGCGGCCTTCGCGGCGAGCGAGGTCACCTTCACGCAGTGGATCGTGCTGGCCTTGGTCCACAGCGGCACCGCGACCACCGGTGCGGACCTCTCGCGCAACATCGGCCACAGCAGCGGAGCGATGACCCGGCTGATCGACCAGCTCGAGCAGCGCGGCCTGCTCGGCCGCCTGCGCGATGGCAGCGACCGGCGCGTCACGCGGCTGGCGATCACCGCGGCCGGCCGCAGGACCGTCACCGACCTGGCCGAGCGCGTCGCCAGCCTGTGGAACGAGGTGCTCGAGGACTTCGACCGCGAGGAAATCCTGCGGCTGATCACCACGCTCAACCGGCTCGTCGCCCACCTCGAGGCGGCAGCGGGCGAGGGCGGCTAGGCCATGCCGCGGTCCTGCATCACCCTGACCCACCTGATCCGCCTGGCCCTGCCGGCACTGCTGCTCGCCGCCTGCACCGTGCCGCGCGAGCCGCTGGCCGTCGCCGAGGTCACCGTGCCGTCGCTGGGCCTGGGCGCGGAGCCGGCGCCGGCGATCGCTGATGGCTGGTGGCAGGCGCTGGGTGATCCGCAGCTCGATCGCCTGATGACCGATGCGCTCGCCGGCAACCCGACGCTGGCGGCGGCGATGGCGCGCCTGCGCGAGGCCGGCAGCTTCCTCGCCAGTGCCGAGGCGGACAGGCGCCCGCAGCTGACGGGCGAGGCGAGCGTGCAGGCCCAGCGCCTGAGCGATGCCTACATCATCCCGCCACCCTACGGCGGCAGCGTGCGTGGCATCGGCCAGGCGCAGCTCAACCTCAGCTGGGACCTCGACTTCTGGGGACGGCAGGCGGCCGCGGTCAGCCAGGCGCACGCCACGGCGGCTGCGGCGGCGCTGGATGTCGATGCCGCCCGGCTGGCGCTGGCCGGCTCGGTGGCGCAGACCTATGTCGAGCTGGCCCGCGCCGAGCAGCGCCTGGCCACCGCAAAGGCGGAGCTCGAACAGCGCGAGCAGGCGCTGGCGCTGGTGCGCCTGCGGGTGCGGGGCCAGCTCGATGGGGAGCGCGAGGCCCGCGGCGCGGAGATCCTCCAGGCGCAGGCGCGGCAGGCGCTGGCGCTGGCCACGGCGCAGCGCGAGGCGCTGGTGCATGCCTGCGCGCTGCTCGCCGGCCGCGGCGGGGACTACTACGCGACGCTGCAGCCGACGCGCCTGGCGCCGGGCAGCAGCCTGCCGTTGCCGGCGACGCTGCCCGCCGACCTGCTGGCGCGGCGGCCGGACATCGTCGCGGCGCAGGCGCGCATCGACTCGGCGATGGCCGGGCGCGAGGTGGCGCGCACCGCTTTCTATCCCGACATCGACCTGATGGGGCTGGCCGGGCTGCAGGCGATCGGCCTCGACCGCTTCATCAGCAGCGATGCGGCCACCTACGGTGTCGGCGCGGCGGTGCACCTGCCGATCTTCGACGGCGGCCAGCTGCGCGCCGCCTACGCCGGCGCCAGCGCCCGGGCGGATGCCGCCATCGCCGACTACAACCAGGCTGTGCTCGGCGCCGTGCGCGAGACCGCCGACGCGCTGAGCCGCGTGGACAGCGCGGCCGCCAGCCTCGAGGCGCAGCGCCAGGCCACGGCCGCCAGCGCCGGCATCCGCCGCATCGAGGACGCGCGCCTCGCCGCCGGTCTCGGCTCGCGCCTCGAGCTGATCGCAGCCGAGCTGCAGCTGCTCGCCGCGCAACAGGCGAGCGCCGACCTCGAGGCCGACCAGGCCATCGCCCGCATCCGTCTGCTGCTGGCCGTCGGCGGCGGCTTCGATCCCACCCACGCCACGCCCGTCACCGACACCAGGCCTTCCCCATGACCGACAACGCCAACGACTCCCCCCGTGAAACGCAGCCGGCCGGCAAGCCGGCCGCGACAGGCCTGGCCGCGGCACGCCGCCGCTGGATGGGGCTGCTCGCTGGCGCCGTCATCCTCTCGCTGCTGGGCTACGGTGCCTGGCTGGCACTCAGCGGTCCGCACGAGACCACCGACGATGCCTATG
>WBZR01003118.1_pt1 | contig 15675 bp, 7 predicted proteins | sample 5204231 | NCBI WGS metagenome assembly WBZR01 (sample SAMN12412403, study PRJNA552823) | activated sludge metagenome | isolation source: activated sludge from anammox sidestream of wastewater treatment plant... | place: USA: Virginia | collected 2017-08 | reverse complement strand
CCGGAGCTGTACCAACATTCTGTGTAACTGTAAACGGTTGATCTGCATATCCTACACAGTTGCCACTGAACGCTACATTGTAATGTACGAATGCAGAACACTCTCCTGCTGTAAGAGTAGTGTAAATGTCAGATGGACATACAAATACGCATGGCTGATCATCTCCACCTCCATCTGGGGCAGATCCGACCTGAAGAGTATAGTCTTCATACTGGCCAAAACCACTACCTGCAGTACATCCATCATTAGGGCTTGGATCACCTTCCAAGAATTTCTTGGTAATACGCATCCTCACTTGAGTACCATTAGTTATTCCGGAAGGAATAGTTACATTGACAATCGCCTTAATCCCATCCAATCCGGTGGAATTGACAATTGTCCCAATATAAACATATTCACCTGTTCCGGTAAAGGTATTATCTCCATCCCAGTCAAAATATGCCCTGACTGAAGTGGTCCAACTACCATTAGTGTTACCCTCGACTTCCAAAGAATACGTCTGACCAGCTTCCACGTGGCCAATAACGGACGTAAAATTTTCATACAAAGGAGAAGTAGTCGAGGCCGGTGAAGAGTTGTTGATATCGGCAAAAACTACTTTGGTTATAGGTTCAGCAGATGAATAACCGGGCATAGCACAATAAGGCGCCTGGGCCTTAACACTAACTCCGATTATCATTACCCATATCATAGCTATTCCTGATATGAGAAAATTGTTAACATTTTTATTCATAAGACTATAAAAATTTCGTTTAGAATTATTATTCGTTCAATTAGAATTTACTGATCAATTCGTTATATACACCTTTGATAAACAAAACTGTAATTCCGGAATTATTCACTTTCTCATTTGCAGTCTTCAAGCGTAATACAGATGTAACCGCAGGGGACACATTGTAACGCAGGTCTTCCAACATCGTTTGGTAATAAACCAGCTTGAACAAATCCTGTGGATTAGTCGAAGCAGGATTCAATTGTGCCAACTTCTGCTTTACAACAGAAGCCGCCTTAGCATTATCCCATGTGTCAAGATTTGCCGCTTGAACGCCGTAATGCGCTGCAATAAAACTTACCTCATGGTTTGCAGGAATAACTCCTCCATCTGACGTAGTCTGCGCATTTACGCCATTATTTGCCACAAAAGCAAACAATAGCATTAATGCAAAAGACAATAGACCTCCAGAGAACTTCCTTGCACGCTTTGTTTTAAAAGAAATGTTTTGCATACTTTAAGTTTTGGTTAAATTGGTTATTAAATTAAAATTTACCTTATTACTAAAAATGCATGCCAATACTGTGCCAAACTTTAATATTTATACATATTATACTTTATTTTATCTTTAACTATTTGTACTTATGTTTATTAGAGTTTATATTTTTTTATAATGCCCAAAGGTGTAAAATAAAAAATTCACCAAAGCCGCATATATGATCATATGAGAATCAGCAGAAAAGGGAGAAAAATTCGAAGTGAATTGCTATCAAGTATTAAATGAAAAATGAATAGAGTAAAGCGTATAGAGTATATAGCTGGAGCGATACAGAAGTCCTGGGCGACGACGGAGTCTCAGGGAAGAATGAAGAAATGAAGGAATGAAGGAATGAAGGAATGAGAAATGAAAAATGCTGGAGCGGAGCGGAAGTCCTCTGCGACGGAGGAGTCAGAGGGAAGAAATGAAAAATGCTGGAGCGGAGCGGAAGTCCTGGGCGGCGAAGGAGTCAGAGGGAAGAATGTAGAATGAATAGGTTAGTCAATACTTGAGGCCCCGGATTTATGTTTGACAACTAAATTGCATTGCAAACCAAGGAAGGTCATTTGTACTGTATGTTTTCCCGGGTGGTCGGGACAGGCATGGTAGAAAAAAGAAGATGTTTACTCTTTTCTTATAAAGTCTTGAAATACAAATAGGGAACATGGGCTTGCCATATTCCCTATTATTTCTTTGTATCGAGCTCTTTCGAAACGGGCGAGCTGATGTTTATTGCTGGTTTTTGGATGGTTTGTTTAAGGTGAAACCAACGGTTACTTCGTGCTTACCATTATTATATGGTTGATAATCTCCTGTATAAATATCGAAACTATAATAGATGCCGACCTTATTGAGTAAGATACCCAAAAGGATACCTCCACCTTGTTGTTCCGCTCCGAAATGATAGGATAGACCTCCAACAAGCTTATTATCCAGGAAGTATCCGGTCAAATTGACATCGGCCAAAAGAGGGGCGCCTCCATCACCGGCAGACACTTTTCTTATGGCTATACCGGGCTCCAAATCAAAATCAAAATCCGGTATCATGAATCTGTTTGAAGCGTATCCTACAAAATTACCAAGGAATTTGCCCGAATCATCAGATATCACGCTTGGCTTATTGATATAAGCATGAACCATGTTAGGAAGGGCAATGCCAAAATTAAAAGTCTCATTGATTCTGGCATGGATGCCCAGACCAAAATCAAAATATTTCACTCCCTCACTGGCCGCCAACAGGTAGGCGTCGGTCGGATCTATAGCCGGATCATCCAATATGCCACTGCGCAATTTTTTCTGTTGGAATTCTGTGGACATCCCCACGGAAACAAAAGCTCCTTCGAATTGAAGTTTGTAGGCGTAATTGATTGCGGCCTTGAAATGATTGATAGCTGCATTAGTCTCATTCATCAACTGAAGACCAAGACCGACATTATTTCCGAAGCTGCCACTATACCCAAATGTGTAATTGACCGGAGTGCCCTGAGCGCCGGACCAGGTATTGACCATATTGCCAAGAAACTCATGTTGTCCCTCCTGAAGTCCGGTAGCTCCCGGATTGATCAATGTCGGATAAATCGTGTAGTGCCTGTATATTCCTTGTTCCTGAGCACTCAGGCCTGATAGACCCATATAAAAAACTGCCAGAAGAATCAGTATTCTTTGCATAACGCTATATTTTCCGGATTTTAAGTTCGTTTATTTAATTATTTAAGGGTTCTGATTATTGATACGGATCCCTTATAGACTTGTAGGCCACCATTGGCTTCTTTCACTTCAAGTACCCAATAATATCCGCCATCAGGCAGTGTGGCGCCATTTTTATCTACTCCTTCCCAACCATTCTTATAATTAGATTCTTCATATACCTTTTGGCCCCAGCGATTGAAGACAGAGAATTTATTTACTGTCGCAGCCGCACAAGTAATCAGTAATCGATCGTTTTTACCATCTCCATTCGGTGTAATCGCACCGATACCTTCAAAGCATCCTTTTCCGCCGGGAGTCAACTCGATAGATGCATTTGCAGAGCATCCACTGGCATCTGCAACAGAAAGCGAATAAGTACCAATACCCAAATCCCGTATCTCCTGATCAGTGGAAGTCACCTTACCACTCCAGCTATAAGTAAATGGCGCTAACCCGCCTATCACATTTGCCTTGATACTTCCGTCATTGGTCTGATCATCCGTAGGATACACCACATCGAAGTCGATTGCAATCTTTGCGGGTGCCTTAATGGAATAATTGGCTGTTGCTGTAGCTCCGGTTTTATCGGTAACTGTAACAGAATAGTTTCCGGCACAGACACTGGTAATTATTTCTGTAGTTGCATCCTTCAATGACCACTTATAAGTATAAGGAGGTGTTCCTCCGGCCGGTACGGCAGTAAGGAGACCATCACAAGCGTCACTGCATGACAAATCATATTCGCCGAATTTCTGCGCGGATACGGTCACAGAAAGGTTGGTATTTCCTGATGGAACTGTCACTGTCAATTTTTTCTTACACCCGGAGGTATTATCTGTGACCGTGACCGTGTAATTGCCGGGAGCGAGGCCTATAACATCTTGTGTGGTGGCAGTCGGATTTGTGCTCCATTCATACGAGAATGCACCGGAACCTCCGCTGACATTGATATCTATTGCCCCATTATTACCTGAAGTTGAAGGAGTTATTGCAGCTACAGTCAAGCTTATCGGTGATGTAGCCAATGTAATCTGGTATGTTTTATTGACTGAAGCTCCTCCAGCTGTAACAGTTACCTTATAAACACCCGGGCACAGATTGTGAAGAGAGTTACCGGATAAATTCGGATTATCCCATGTTATCACCGGATTAGTAGCGCCTACGACATTGAATTCAATGACTCCGGAACATGGTTCTTCGCATTGGCTATTCTGAACAACAAAATCGACTATTTTGAGCTCATTGTCGCATTGTTTGATTTCGACATCGCCAGAACAAGTTGTAACCGACAAAACCGTACCATCTTGTGTCACAAATTCCATTCCACCAGAAAGGCATTTCGCTCCAATATTGACGGAGCAAGTAGTGCCAAGGTTTCCAAGCACTTTGAATGACAGGCTAAAAATGACTGTAGCGTCGGGAATCGTTACTCCTTCGCCGGTAGCGTCATCCCAAAGTACAATCAAACAGCCGTTGCCGGAAGGGTTGAATTTACCGCTATTCAGTCCAGGTACAGGTTTATTGGCAGGAATGATTATGCCATCGTCCAACAGTTGAAGGCAAGAAGGATCCCAATCGATTGCAAATTGCATTCCGGCAATTTTCTTGAAGTCTTGTACAGTGAAATCCATTGTAATCGTCTCTTGTGGAAGAGCGCAATGGTCAGATGCTATGATAGCAAATCCACTCGGATTACAATCAGACACCGTGCCGCACTTGATATTGACACCTCCGGGTTCAACCAGATTATTCGTAGTGCCTCCGGCCAATGTAATGTTCACATTGCTCAGATTGACGGGCATTGTAGTATTGCAACAAGAATTATTAGGTGTAAGGCAAATGTCGAAGAGTTTACTGTCTGGTCCGATCGATGTAGCAATGGAGCTCGACCAGTTTAGTCTTATCACACCCAGTGAGGCCTGACTGACATCAAAGTTGGCAGAGGTTAAGCCTTCCAAAATGGGGTTAATTCCTGATATCTCATTAAAAGATGCGCAAGATGGGTTAAAGTTGATGCTGAAAGAAAGGCCTGTCACACTTGTAAAGCCCGATCCTGCCAATATGCCAAGACAACCTTTTGTATTCGAGTTACCATCAGCCGTTGCAACCTTGACTACAGTCTGAGCGCCTCCACAAGGGTTGCCTGTTACGGTTACATTGCCAGGAGTTACGGTATGAGGCAGGATATCTCCGTTGGAGTCGTTGAATTGTACCGTAAAGAATCCGTCATTGACAATATCAACAGCGGATGTGCTTCCACAAATTCCTTGAAAGTCAATCGAAAAAAGAATTGTTCCGTCAGCCAAATTTGCTTCGGACGATTGCGGATGACTCCAGGTAGCCCTGAGCTTCCCGGTAGGAAACGCTGTGAAGTCGTTGTCCGGGTCCATATTCAAGGCATCTATATCACCGACCGATTGAAACAATATCTTTGAAGGGTCCCAGGTCACATTCAACTGAAACCCGGCTACATTCTTAAACCCATCAACTTTTACCAATACCTTACCTGAAACACCAGATCCGATTGTTGTCGGCTCTACGTAAACCCTGATGGCGGCATAAGAATAGGAAAAAGTGAAAAACAGAATGCTAAGAAGTACAATCCTTTTAATCATAAGTGGTTCATTTATTGAACAGATTATAAATATTAAAGGGCAAAACTACATAATAAATTCTAATTTCAATCATTTATATATAAATAGTTTTAATTTATATTTACTTTCTATGTGAAAATACCGTTGCCTGAAAAAGGTTAAAATTATCTTGATATCCGTATCCCTGAGAGCAAAAACCATTTATCATCTTCTTATTTGAATCTGCTTCCTGGTGTCTATGCAAGTCATGAGTTTTAACAATTTGCCTAATCTCATTCCATCAAAACTTGTAATTGCGTTCTTTCAAAGGCATTACAATCAGGATTCTATGATCCAAAACATCTTCCATTTATGTCAATTCAACATCCAAGCTGGTCCATAAATCAATTATCTCTCTCGACTCTAAGGTTTTCAACGATAAATATCTGGCGCTCAGGGGTATTTTTTCCCATATAATATTCCAATATTTTTTCAATATCAGTATGATCCTTCATCGTCACCGGTGAAAGTCTGATATCCTGTCCAATAAATCCGCCAAATTCTTCCGGTGAGATCTCTCCCAACCCCTTGAATCGTGTTATCTCCGGCTTCCCACGAAGTTTGTCGATTGCCTGCTGCTTTTCGGCTTCAGAATAGCAATAAATGGTGGTCTTTTTGTCACGCACCCTGAACAAAGGTGTGTCCAGAATATAAAGATGTCCATTGCGCACCAGATCGGGGAAGAACTGCAAGAAAAATGTCAATAACAACAGCCTGATATGCATTCCATCCACATCGGCATCCGTCGATATTACTACTTTATTGTACCGCAGATCGTCGATGCTATCCTCTATATTAAGCGCATGTTGCAGCAAGTTGAATTCTTCATTCTGGTAAACTATTTTTTTCGTCATACCGTAACAATTTAACGGCTTTCCACGCAGACTGAACACTGCTTGGGTAAAGGGATCACGCGCTTTGGTTATCGAGCCACTGGCCGAATCCCCTTCTGTTATGAACAGCATGCTGTTTTCCTTTTGTTCGGGTGTACCGCTCTTGTCATTGAGATGGATGCGGCAATCGCGCAATTTCTTATTGTGGATATTGGCCTTCTTTGCCTTTTTATTGACCTCCTTCTTTATATCGGCGATTTCTTTTCGTTCCCGCTCACTCTGAAGTATTTTCTTTTGCAGTTGACCGGCCACTTCAAGATTTCTGTGCAGAAAGTTGTCCAGTTCCTTTGAAAGAAAATCTATGACATAGGAGCGAATGGAAGGTTGATCCGGGCCCATCAGCGTCGAGCCAAGTTTAGTCTTGGTCTGAGATTCGAATATCGGTTCTTCGACACGGATGCTAACCGCAGCAATGATAGAAGTCCTTACGTCACGGGCATCATAGTCTTTTTTGTAAAAATCCCGCAGAACTTTTACTACAGCCTCCCGGAATGCATTGAGATGGGTACCGCCTTGAGTCGTATTCTGGCCATTGACAAACGAATAGTATTGTTCTCCGTACTGATGTCCGTGCGTCAATACTATTTCGATATCCTCACCAATGAGGTGTATCGGTTCGTAAATCAATTCCTCGGGGTTTGTCCTGCCGGCAATCATATCGGCCAAGCCATTTTTGGATACGAAAGTCTTGCCGTTGAAATTGATTTTAAGGCCGCTGTTTAGATATGCGTAATTCCACAACATCGGCTCGACGATATCTTCCCTGAAGTGGAAATTTTTAAATATCTCATTGTCCGGAGTAAACTCGATGATGGTACCGTTTTTTTCCTCTGACTTTCCTTCCGGATAATCCTTGACCAGGTCACCTTTGGAAAAGTCCGCTTTTTTGGTCCGGCCATCTCTAAATGACTGTACTGTAAAAGACTCACTCAATGCATTGACTGCCTTGGTACCTACTCCGTTCAATCCAACTGATTTCTTGAAGGCTTTGGAGTCATACTTTCCCCCGGTATTGATCCGCGCTACGCAGTCGATGACCTTTCCAAGCGGAATTCCCCTGCCGTAATCGCGTACAATTACCCGGTCATCTGATATCCTTATGACTATCTCTTTGCCATGCCCCATAAAATATTCATCCATGGCATTGTCGATGATCTCCTTGATCAGGATATATATACCATCGTCGGGAGACTGGCCGTCACCCAATTTTCCGATATACATGCCCGGGCGCATCCGGATATGTTCTTTCCAGTCAAGTGTCTTGATATTGTCTTCTACGTATAGTAAGCCATTGTCTTCCATGCTGCAAAATTACATATATTTTTTTATAAATTAAATAAAAGCCTGATGCGTTGGGGATTATCGTGTTGGGAAGGGGGAAGGCGAAAGGCGAAAGACGAAAGGCCTTTGGTCCGCAAGTATTTATAGGCAAACTTCGCCCTGTTCTTCAAAAAGCACGGAATCAAATATCAAACTGTACAGCTAAGAAATCCCTTGAGGCGAATACATGCAAAAATTTGTGATAGACTGTGGCTTCTTTCTCAACCGACCATAGCCAAAAAGCTCACACCAAGCTCTGTATCAGCGGATTGTAATACACATCGCCGATTGGGATATTGCGCGGGACGCCATTGACTTTCACCTCTGCCTTTCTGCTCTCCTTGTTTATCTTTTGGATATGATGAATATTCACGATATGGGTCTTGCTTATGCGCATAAAAAAGGTGGGAAAAATTTCAGCCTGGCACTTTGCAAGGGTGTGGTTGATATTGATGATACCGTTGTGGGTCACAATAGCCGATTTGCCATCGCCCATCGCCTCAATGTACACTACGTCATCGTATTTTATCCGGATCAGGTCTTTTCCGGAATTTACAAAGGTGTATTGATCAGCGTCAGGCGGGTTATTGTCCTCGGCAATGCGGAGTTGCTTGATACGGGCTGCTTGCAGGGCATCTATGGCCTTGCGGAGTTTTACTTGCCAGTCGTCCATATAAGGCTTGACAAGATACTGGATGATATTATTATGATATTCATTGAGCGCGGTCAACAGGTACTCGGAAAATCCGGTGGTGATCACGATATTGGGGATTGGGATGCCGTGTGTCTTAAGTTTTTCGAGCAGCAGGAAGATATCACCACCGATCAGTTTGATATCCATAAATGCAGAATCAGGCTTTTCTTCTGATATCAGGACAAAAGCCTTTTGGACGCTTTCCGCCTCACCGACAATTTCCAGCTCTTCAAACGTTGATAGTTTTTCCAGCAAATCCGCACGCGTATTCGGTTCGTCTTCGAGCACCACACACCTTAATTTAGCTAAGATGGCCATATTCTACACATTGGTGTTATAGATATTTTCATGAATTTTTTACTAAAGGGTTATACTAAGGGTCTGTAGCTTTTCTTCATAGGCATTCATTCATTTTACAAATTAAAGTTAAAGTTTCGGGGTATTCTGATCTCAACTTTGGTTCCATATTTCACACCTGCCGCATCCATAAAAATGCCATCATAATAGGTCTGAGTCATATGCATTGCATTATTCCGGTTGTATATCCTTTCCAATTCTTTCAGCATAGCAGTACCGTTCTGAGTGCCTTTCGACCCAATGGCAGCTGCTTGTTTGCGGCCTATGCCATTATCCTCCACTGTAATTATGATATATCCGCCTTCTTCCCTTACAGTAACACAGACCTTGCCATTACCGGTCTCGGTATTGCGGATACCGTGTTCAACGGCATTCTCCACATGGACTTGAATCATCATAATGGGCACCTGCATATTGCCAATCTCACTTCCGTACTCCAGTTCAGGCAATACATATTCTAAACCTTTGCCAAATCTAACTGACTGTATGTAAAGATAATTTGCTGTCAGGCGCAATTCATCCCGAAGGCTTTGAAACCCAACCTTTTTCAGGCTGTTACTGAACACCAAGCTGATATTTTCGGCAAGTCGGCTAATCATCCTGACTGAATCGACATCCTTACCCATCCTGACCTGCAGCCATTGCAATGCATTGTTGATGAAATGCGGATTCAACTGATTAACCAGAGCATTGACTCTCAAGGCGTCACTTTCTCGGTGCATCACTTCGAATTCCGTCTGTTTTTGAGATAACATCAATTGCTGCTTATATATCTTGCTTTGTTTGTCATACAAATATAAGCCCAATAACGCTACGAAAATCAATACTCCCATCCAAACCTGCCATCTGAGCCACAAAGGGGGCAAAATGACGAACGAAAGGGTTTTTACGGGTGAAACATTACCTGCACGCAAAGCCCTCAGTTGAAACCGATATTTTCCGGAATTCAGATTCTGAAAAAGAACATAATTTTCCTGGGTTAACGGACTCCAATGATTGTCATTGAGCCGATACTGGTAAGTAAGGTCATTATAGAGCAAGCTATCCATTCCTGCACTAAAATGAATACTCAAGGTACGCTGCTCATTAGCTAGTTTTATTTTCCCTGAAATATCGCTGAATACTTCATTTCCTACCCTGACACTATCGATAAAGACTTCTTTCGGTGCTCTGGTGGGAATGTATTTAGAAGGATCATGACTAACAATTCCGTCATAGGTAACCATCCAATAGGTACCATCAGACGCTTTTACAAAACAATTTTGTTCGATGCCACTTCCGGTATAATTTTCATTTTTGGTCAAAAACGCCCCACGCAATGAAAATGACGAGCGATCGTGGTAAAATTTGTTCAGATCCAACAGGAAGTAACCGTTATCATTGCCTATCAGCATGGTGGAATCATCAGCCATAATCATAGAAAAAATGGTTGAATTGCCTAAATACTCATCCCCCACTTTAATACAATTTGATGTCAAATCGAGCGTACTATCCACCTTCTCCCTGTTTTCAAAAAAGAATAACCCTCCATAACCACCAAACCACAGGTTGCCTTTTGTGTCCTCCACAATGGACACAGCATTGACATCCTTTACTTTATTTTTTATAAGCCAGTGCGTAATGTGGTCGGTTGTCGGATCATACATCGCAATACCTTTGGAAATCCTTCCCATCCAGAATCTTCCGTAGTGATCCTGTATCGCTGCTACAATCGTATTCAGTTTAAGGCCTTTCTTTTTATCAATGACTTTAGAAATATTGTCATCAGAAATATCATTTCCGTCTTTGAATATGTAGAGAGCACCGTCAAATCTGCCATGCAAAAGTCTTCCTTGTCTATCCCGGCCAAAATAAATGCCCGGAGAATTGAGTGGTGTGAAATTCCATTTGTCTTCCTTGATTGAAATAATGCCCGTCCTTGCCAAGGGATTCTGATCCACATTGAACAACATTGATCCGTCATCGGTCCGTATAGTCGAATTTGAGATATAGCTACGATTGAACAAGTCGAAGGAGGGAGGTGGCCGTGAAATCCTAAATCCGTCAAAAGTTGCAAATCCACTTCCAAAGCCGGAGATCCAAAACTTGCCTTGAGTTGTTTGCTGAATTGCCCAGGTTGAATTCAAATATCCATCAGCGGACAAAGGTATCGTGTATTGATAGCTCAATATCTTAAGCACCGTGTTTTCGGTTCCAATCCAGTAATTTCCGGCCCCATCCTTTGTAACCACCTTGGCTACATAATTGGATTGATATCTTACTGTTGTAATCAAGGCCGCATTATGAAGGCTATATTCCTGAAGTAAATAATCATGTCTTCCGATGCTCCAAATTACATAAAACCGTCCATGTTTTTTGTCGGGGGTAAATATTACAAATTGAGCATCGATCTTTACAGGCGGTCCATATGGAGAATAGAAATAATCAGGTTTGAGCTGCTTAAGATGGCCCTTTTCATAAACATTCACTTTATCCCGAGTCAAATAAAGCAATTTATCAGGCATGACACTTATCCAATAAGCATCACGAGGGAATGGCAAACTACCTGCGTTTTGAACCATTCCGTTGGAGATGTATTGCCAGGGAAGATTGCTTTTTTTGGGTGGACAAAAGTAAAACCGATGCGAATACACATCTCTGGCCAAAGTATAATTGCCCGGCAGGGATTGTTTTTTATTGAATAGCGATTTCTTGTAGTCAAAACTCCAACTTGTAAAGGTACCACCTTCCGAAGAAATCAAAGAAAGCGTGCCATCATCGTTAAGATACAGTCCGACTATTCTCTGTGGCAGCTCATAATTGAATATTTTCCCTTCGAAAATGCGACTACAACCAAATTTGCCATAGTTTACCCACATATTGCCAAAACGATCCTCAAGCAATTCACGGCATTCATTGAATAAAAGGCCATTGGACACATCCACACCTCGCCATCTATTACCGTCATAGATGGACAGGCCTTTGAGGGGGGATGCTACCCACAGTCTGCCTTTATGATCGGTCAATATCTGACTGGCCATATAGCTGGATACGCCCCGATCTGTTCCATAGGTAATAACCGTGTTGCCCTGAGCCATTGCCTTCCAACTGACCGGAACAAAGGCCATACAAGCCAGAATAAAACGCCATCGGCAAATCAAATATCTCATACGGGGTTTTTAGAAAATGGATGACAAAATAATCAAAGTTTGTCAAAAAAAATAATATCGGGGCATAAACAGGCAAATTCAGCTTTTGAGACCCGTAGTTTTGGGAATCAATGGAAGAGTAATGGAAGGATGAATAATGGTTGGGGGGGGACGGAGAAAAGATGTCTGAAGGTGATGGGTGGGGTGGGAAAAATCGAAGTAGGCAGGAAAATAATAACCGGAAATATAGTCGGCATCGGGGTTTGAATTAATCGGTAAAAATAAAATGTTGATATTCCAATAACTTTCTAAATTCAACTCAAGATAAGGTGCACTATAGTTGAAGAGTCGGTTATTATTTATCTACCTACTTCGGATAAAGCCTTGTTTTCAAGCCACTTTTTGAATTTTTGAGGAATGAAAATTTCTATAAAGTTTAATACACATTATATTGCATCAAAATATTTCGGTAAATGATAACTTTGTATCCATGCTCAATCTGACAGCAAGACAAATTGGCAAAATTGTCCAGGGCACTTTGTATGGTGATAATGAGGGACAAATAATCAGGCGAATATCTTTCGATACGCGACAGATATTCCATGCGCATGAAGTAATGTTTATTGCTCTTTCGGGTGAACACAGGGATGGCCATAATTATATCAAAAAGGCGTGGGATGCGGGTGTTCGATGTTTTCTCGTCAGCAGGACGATCGATTTTGAATCATTTAAGGATTCGGTATTCATTCTTGCAGGAGACACTCTTTCTGGGCTACAGGCGATTGCTGCCTATCATCGAAGTCAATTTGACATTCCGGTCATCGGCATCACAGGCAGTAATGGCAAAACTATTGTCAAGGAATGGCTTTATCAGATGCTTTCTTCAGAAATCAATATTGCAAAGAGCCCTAAAAGTTACAATAGTCAGCTTGGCGTGCCCATGTCCGTCATCACCCTGCGTCCAGAAAATCAACTGGCTATTTTCGAAGCAGGCATTTCAAAAAAAGGAGAAATGGACAGGCTTGAGCCTATCATTCGGCCAACTATCGGCATTCTGACCTATATGGGTGCTGCGCACAGTGAAGGGTTTGAATCCAAAACCGCAAAGATCGAAGAGAAATTAAAGCTGTTTAAGCATGCGGAATATGTCATTTATCAAAAAAAAGAAAATACACATGAGGCATTTCAAAGGGTTCTTCCGGGAAAGCCCTCCTTCAGTTGGGCAGTAAATGGCGAAGCGGATGTTTTGTTCAGCATTGAAAAGGTTAAGACACGCAAATCTACCATTACGATCAGGTACAATGCCAATGAATACAAGATCAAGGTCCCTTTTACAGATGACATTTACCTGCACAATGCGTTTACCTGCATTACCTATCTGATCCACGCCGGGTATGCTATGGATCGAATTGAAGCCATGATCGGCAAACTACAACCCTTGCCGATGAGAATGGAGCTGAAAACAGGCATTTTCAATTCGGTACTGATCAATGACACCTACAGCTCAGATATCAATTCCATAGCACTGGCTTTTGCGGCGGCAAGGAAGGAGGCCGGCAAGGGAAGAATGGCATTTGTGGTCTCTGATTTCGCGTATTCGGACAATCATACGCACGATGATTATGATGTTTTGACAAGCTTGATCAATGAATTCCGACCTGCTCTCTTCATCGGTGTAGGAGAAAAGGTAAGGGGAATTGGACCACAGTTGGATCCTGATATCCGATCCCTATTCTTCCACAATACTGAAAGTTTGTTGCAAAGCCTTGATATCACCTTATTGCGGGACACAACAGTATTACTCAAGGGGGCGCGTCGTTATGGTTTTGAGCAAATTGTGGACAGGCTTGAACAAAGGGCACATGAAGCGGCATTGGAAATCAATCTTTCAGCGTTGGAGCACAATCTCAATCTATATCGTAATAAGGTCCTGCAGCCTACAAAGATCATGGTAATGATCAAAGCCAGTGCTTACGGATCAGGTTCGGTAGAGGTGGCACGTGTACTTCAACAGCAAGGAATCGATTATCTTGCCGTTGCATATATAGATGAAGGTATCGACCTTCGCAAAGCGGGTATCAACCTGCCTATAATGGTCATGAATAGTGGAATGGATTTCGTGGAGCGAATGGTCACTTATGACCTCGAACCGGAAATATATGCTCCTGCACAATTGGATGCGCTGATACAATATCTTTTTTACGCAGACGAACATCTCAGGTGCCATATCAAATTGGATACCGGCATGAACAGACTTGGATTTACAAAAGAAGAAATACCTGATTTGATTGAAAAATTGAAAGAAAACCCGAATCTGGAAGTGGTAAGTATATTTTCTCATTTAGCGGGTAGTGGTGAGAGCTTGTTTGATGAATATACGCATTATCAGGCAGCATATTTCGAAGACATGGCCAATACAATCTCGGAAGGTCTTAACATTCGACCAATGAGACACATCCTTAATTCTAGCGGCATTGCACGTTTTCCACAATATCGTTATGAAATGGTACGGTTGGGCATCGGACTGTATGGTTTTGACCCTAGTGGTTTTGTCTCAGACCTGCACACTGTGATGACATTAAAGGCTAGGATTTCTCGCATCAAAACCATCGCAGTCGGAAGTACGGTGGGATATGACCGGCGATGGAAAGCAGAGAGGGAGTCGGTGATCGCTACAATATCCATCGGATACGCTGATGGATTGCGCCGCTCCGCAGGAAATGGCAAATGGCGAGTAATGATCCATGGAGAACCTGCCACCATCATTGGAAGCGTATGTATGGATATGGCCATGGTAGATGCAACCCACATCGAAGGTGTCCGGGAAGGTGATGAGGTCATCATCTTCGGTCCGATTAACAGGGCGGATGCCTTGGCGAAAGTGTATGGTACAATACCGTACGAAGTATTCACCGGCATCAGCTCCAGAGTAAAAAGGACGTACATTCTGGAGTGATTATTGCTTACAATGTACCTCTCCGTCCCGGAATGAATTATTCTTTACTATGGCTATAAGTATTCGCCACAGTATTGATAATTTATAACTATTCTCCTCAAATTGCTATGATTCTTCTAAATGCTATTATTTAGCTGAGCGCCGGAATTTTTTGTTAAACCACAAAATTATATTACTTACCACGAAAAGCTTTTCTTCCAATGGATTTTCCCGGACAGCCAGGACAGGCGTGGTGGAAGGAGCATCTGAAAATCTTTAGTCATACCAAGAAATTAGCATTTCAATATTGTCACTTGGATACTGAATATAGAACACTAAGATAGTTTTACAACCACAAAATATCAATAAAAAGCACGAAATTCTTTCGTGTCATTTCGGGTATTTTCCCGGATAGCCGGGACAGGCGTGGTAGAAAAAAGAAGACGCGCTCTCTTTATTATCAGCTGAATAGTCTTCGATAATTTTCATTTCGTCAAATCAACCTGCTTTCATCATCTTTGCCGTACAAGGCTCATGTCTGACCATGCGGGTGATGATGTCATCCAGAATCTCGCCTTTCATGCGATGTCGGTTGTAGCGATAACAATATTCATTGAGATAATCCTGAATGTATGTCACATACCCATGCCTGGCATATAGCCAATTGAGCATCGTGGTGACCACCCTGTGATCGAGGGCCTTGTCCAGCCCTTCACAATGATGGATCTGGTGGCCGTAACAACATTGTTGCGCTGTCTCATCCATATTGATCATTG
>WBZR01003116.1_pt1 | contig 15683 bp, 9 predicted proteins | sample 5204231 | NCBI WGS metagenome assembly WBZR01 (sample SAMN12412403, study PRJNA552823) | activated sludge metagenome | isolation source: activated sludge from anammox sidestream of wastewater treatment plant... | place: USA: Virginia | collected 2017-08 | reverse complement strand
AATCGAATCTCGATCTCGCCCGCGCCGGAGTCCGGGCGGCGCAGGCCCGCCTCGACGAAGCGAAGCTCAACCTGGGCTACACCGACGTGCGCGCACCGATTGCCGGCGTCACGAGCCGCGCGCCCAAGTCGGAGGGGAGCCTCGTCACCGCCAACGACACGCTGCTCACCACGATCTCGCAGGTCGATCCGATGTGGATCCCGTTTGCCATCGCGGAGAACGAGGAGCTCGCCCTCGCCCGCGCGGTGAAGGAGGGGCGCCTCACGATGCCCAAGAACTGGGCGTTCGACGTCGTCGTCCAGCTCTCCGACGGCTCGGTGCTCGAACGCAAGGGCCGCATCAATTTCGCCGACACCCGCGTCGATCCGACGACGGGCACGTTCGAAGTGCGCGCCGAGATCCCCAACGCCGATCACGCCTTGAAGCCCGGCCAGTTCGTGCGCGTGAAGCTCCTCGGGGCGACGCGCAACGGCGCGCTTGCCGTGCCGCAGGTCGCCGTGATGGACAGCCCGCAGGGCAAGTTCGTCTACGTCGCCGGCAAGGACAAGGACGGCAAGGACGTCGCCGAAGTGCGCGTCGTGCAGCTCGGGGATTGGGCGGTGGCCAACGGCACGAACCTGTGGATCGTCGAGAAGGGGCTCGAGCCCGGTGACGTGGTGATCGTCGACGGCGTGTCGAAGCTGCGCCCGGGTGCACCGATCGTCCTGGGCGGCACGCCGCCGGGTGCCGGCACCGCGGCTCCGGGCGCCGCGCCGCCCGCCAAGGGCACGCCTGCCGGTCCCAAGTCCTGACGCGCACCGGACCCGCCCATGATCTCCCGCTTCTTCATCGATCGCCCGATCTTCGCCGCCGTCATCGCGATCTTCATCGTGCTGGCCGGCCTCGCCGCGATGCGCGTGCTGCCGGTCGCGCAGTACCCCGAGATCGCTCCACCCGTCGTCACCGTGCAGGCGGTCTACCCCGGTGCGTCGGCGCAGGTCGTCGAGCAGACCGTCGCCGCGCCGATCGAGAATGCGATCTACGGCGTCCCGGGCATGATGTACATGAGCTCGAATTCGGCGTCGAACGGCGTCGTGCAGATCCAGGTCACGTTCCAGATCGGCACCGACGTGGACATCGCCACGGTCAACGTGAACAACCGGGTGAAGCAGGTCGAGCCGCGCCTGCCCGAGGAGGTGCGCCGGCAGGGCGTGACCGTCGAGCGCGGCAGCAGCTCGTTCCTGCAGGTCGTCGCCTTCTATTCGCCAGACGGAAGCTTCGACGATCTTTTCATCAGCAACTACATCACGCTGAACGTCCTCGACGAGATCAAGCGCCTGCCCGGCACGACCAACGTGCAGATCTTCGGCGCGAAGGACTACGCGATGCGGATCTGGTTGAAGCCCGACCGGCTGGCGCAGCTCAAGATGACGCCGGGGGACGTGATCGGCGCGGTCAACGAGCAGAACGCGCAGTTCGCGGCCGGCAAGATCGGGCAGGCGCCGAGCGGCAAGAACCAGGACCTGGTCTTCACGGTCACCACCCGCGGGCGCATGTCCGACCCGAAGGAGTTCGAACGGATCATCGTGCGCGCCAATCCCGACGGGTCGACCGTGCGTCTGGCCGACGTCGCGCGCGTGGAACTGGGGTCGCGCGACTACGAATTCAACGGGCGCTACAACGGCAAGCCCGCCACGCTCATCGGCATCTTCCTCGCGCCGGGCGCGAACGCGCTCGAAGTCGCGCAGTCGTCGCGCGCCGAGCTCGCGCGACTCGCCGAGCGCTTTCCGCCGGGGCTCACCTACACGGTCGCCTTCGATACGACACGCTTCGTCGAGGTGTCGATCCGCGAGGTGGTGAAGACGCTGGGCGAGGCGATGCTGCTCGTCTTCCTCGTCGTCTACCTCTTCCTGCAGAGCTGGCGCGCGGCGATCATCCCCTTCGCCGCCGTGCCGGTGGCGCTCATCGGCACCTTTGCCGGGATCCTCGCGCTCGGCTACTCGATCAACACGCTCACGCTCTTCGCGATGGTGCTGTCGATCGGCATCGTCGTCGACGATGCGATCGTCGTGCTGGAGAACGTCGAGCGCATCATGCGCGAGGAGCATCTTGCCCCGCGCGACGCCGCCATCAAGGCGATGAAGGAGGTCACCGGCCCGATCATCGCGATCGTGCTCACCCTCGTCGCGGTCTTCGTGCCGATCGCCTTCCTGGGCGGGCTCACGGGCGAGCTCTACCGGCAGTTCGCGGTCACGATCGCGATGTCGGTGGTGATCTCCGGCCTCGTGGCGTTGACGCTCTCGCCGGCGCTTTGCGCGCTGATCCTCAAGCCGCACGTCGAGCCGCGCGGCTTCTTCCGCTGGTTCAATGCGCGCTTCGACTCGATTCGCGATCGCTACACGCACGGCGTCGTTTTCCTGATCCGCCACGGCATCCTCGCGCTCACGCTCTTCGTGCTCATGGTGGCGGCGGCGGTGTTCATGTGGCGGGTGACGCCGGGAAGCCTCGTCCCGGACGAGGACCAGGGGTTCTTCATCTCGGCGGTGATCCTGCCCGACGGCGCGACGCTCGAGCGCACGCAGAAGGTCGTCGACGAGGTCGAGGCGGCGATCCGCAGCAATCCGGCCAACCGCTACGTCGTGAGCTTCACCGGCTTCGACTTCATCGGCGGCGGCTTCCGCAACAACGCGGCGACGCTGTTCGTCTCGCAGGTCCCGTGGGACGAGCGCACGGTCACGGTCCAGCAGCTCGTCGGCGAGCTCTTCGCCAAGACCGCGCACATCAAGGAAGCGCTGGTGCTGGCGTTCAATCCGCCGCCCATCTTCGGCCTGGGCACGACGGGGGGCTACGAGCTCTACATCCAGAACCGCGGCGACGGCGGATCGGCGAAGCTCGACGAGGTCAAGAATGCATTCCTCGCCCGCGCCAACGCCGACCCGCAACTCGGTGGTGCGCAGACGCTGTGGCACGCCGCGGTGCCGCAGCTTTTCGTCGACGTCGATCGCGAGAAGGCGAAGAAGCTCGGCGTGCCGATCAACGACATCTTCAACACGCTGTCGGCGACGATGGGCACGTACTACGTCAACGACTTCAACAAGTACGGGCGCACTTGGCAGGTGCTGATGTCGTCCGAGCCGCAGTTTCGCAAGAGGCCCGACGACATCACCGGCGTGTACGTGCGCAGCGCGAGCGGCGAGATGATCCCGCTGTCGTCGCTCGTGCGGGTCAAGTACGCCTCGGGGCCCGACTCGCTCGACCGCTTCAACAACCTGCCCGCGGTGAAGATCATCGGCCAGGCCGCGCCCGGCTTCAGCTCCGGGCAGGCGATCGCGCGCGTCGAAGAGATCGCGAGGGAAGTGCTGCCGGCCGACTTCAGCTTCGACTGGGGCGGTGCGTCGTACCAGGAGAAGCAGTCGGGCGGCGCGTCGACCTTCGCGCTCGGGCTGGCGGTCATCATGGTCTTCCTGATCCTCGCCGCGCAGTACGAGCGCTGGTCGCTGCCGCTCGCGGTGCTGCTGGCGCTGCCCTTCGGCACGTTCGGTGCGCTCGTCGCGGTGTGGGCGCGACACCTGACGAGCGACGTGTACTTCCAGATCGGCCTCGTCACGCTCCTGGGTCTCGCCGCCAAGAATGCGATCCTCATCGTCGAGTTCGCGCTCTACAAGCACGAGGAGGGGCTGTCGGCCTCGGCCTCCGCCGTCGAGGGAGCACGCCTGCGCTTCCGCCCGATCCTCATGACCTCGCTCGCCTTCATCTTCGGCGTGCTGCCGCTCGCGCTGTCGACCGGTGCCGGCGCCGGCGCCCGGCATTCGGTCGGCACCGGCGTCACCGGCGGCATGTTCGCCGCGACGTTCCTCGCGATCTTCTTCGTGCCGATATTCTTCAAGGTGATCTTCGATCGCCGCATCGCCGAGAAGCGCACGAGCGGGGAGATCTTCGACGAGGTGGCGCACGCGCGGTCGATCGCGCACCGCGCGACGCCGGCGACGCCGGGCCATCCACCCCGCACGGTTGCCGGAGCATGATCATGCAGCGAATCGTCCTCTTGCTCGCGACGGCGGGCGTCGTCGCCGGCTGCGCCGTGACGCAGCCCGCGCCACCCAAGTACGACCTGCCCCCGACCGCGGCGACCGCCGCGCAGAGCGAGCTCCTCGAGCACTGGTGGACCGCCTTCGACGACCCGGTGCTCACCCGCCTCGTCGAGGAAGCGCTCGCGCACAACTGGGACGTGAGGACGGCGCTCGCGCGCATCGACGCCGCGCGTTCGCAGGTGCTGCTCGCGCAGGCGAACCTCGTTCCCAGCGTCGACCTTGGCGTCGGCGCCACGCGCAGCCGCAGCTCGGCGGAGACGATCCCCAAGTTGCCCGACGGCACGCAGCTCGCGTCGAATCGCTACACGGTGCAGCTGCAGGCCGCGTACGAGCTCGACCTGTGGGGCAAGTACCGGGCAGGGCTTCTTGCCTCGGACAACGAGCTCGCGGCATCGCAGTACTACGTGCAAACGGTGCGCATCGGCATCGCCGCCGACACCGCGAGCGCGTACTTCCGTCTGCGCGCCGCCGATGCCGAACTCGCGGTCCTGCGCGACACGCTCAGGCTGCGCACCGAGACCGTGCAACTGCAGCGCGACCGCTTCGAAGGCGGGCTCATCGGCGAATACGATCTGCGCAGCGCCGAGGCGGAACGCTCCGCCGTGGTCGCCGACGTCGCCCGCACCGAAAGCGCGGTGGGCGAGCTCGAGAGCGCGATCGCCACGCTGGCCGGCCGCAGCCCGCGGGCCGTGTTCCAGCCGGAAGTCGCGCGTGGCGCCTCGATCGAGGCGGTGACCGAAGTCCCCGAACTGCCGCCCGGACTGCCGTCGGGGCTGCTCGAACGGCGACCCGACATCCGCCGCGCGGAAGCGCTCCTCGCCGCCTCGGACCTGCGCATCCAGGCCGCGCGCGCCGAGTACTTCCCCGCGATCTCGCTCACCGGGGCGTACGGCGTGCAATCGGCGGCGATGTCGAGCCTCTTCACGGGGCCCGCGGCGATCTGGACCCTGGGCGCCGCGCTGCTGCAACCCGTCCTGGGCTTGAAGGCGATCGAATCGCAGGTCGAGCTCGCCAAGGCGCGGCGCGAGGAGGTGACGGCGCAGTACGCGCAAACGATCCAGGTCGCCTTTCGCGACGTGCACGACGCGCTCCTCGCGCATCGGGCGGCGCGCGACGTGCTGGCCGCCGAGACCGATCGGCGCAACCAGATCGCGAAGGCCTACGACGTCGCTCTCCTGCGCTACGACGCCGGCCGCACGTCGTTCCTCGAGGTCATCGACGCGCAGCGCACGCTGCTCGTCGCCGAGACGCTGCGCATCGACGCGGCGCGCGACGCGAAGCTCGCGATCGTGGCGTTCGCGCGCGCGCTGGGCGGCGGCTGGAAGCCCGAGTCGTACCTCGCGACGCGCTAGGACGCCGGGCGCGACGCCGGTGCCCGCCGCCGTGTCGCCCGCCAGGCGCGAACGACGCGCGCGGTGGAGGTATGCGAAGATTGCGCTTCATGGCAAAGCGTTTCTCGCACCGCGCCGCGTGGCTCATCGTCATGACGTGCGCGATCCTCGCGGCCCCGGCGCTCGCCGCCGCGCAACCCATCGTCGTGCAGGGCCTCGAGTGCCACGCCGACGACGGTGCCTGGCGCATCGACGCGTCGAGCGTCGCCGCGCACTACGCGGCCACCGCGCCGCGCAAGCGTGACGTGGTCTTTCGCGGCAGCCTGCAAACGCTCCCCGGCCAGCCCGCCACCGTCGTGTGGCGCGGCGACACCACGCACCTGCCGCGCGAGACCGCGGTGCTCGCGGCACGCGAGGAGGCGTGCCGTCTCGCGCTGCCCGGCCTGCCCGCGGGGACGCATCAGGCGTTGCTGTCGATTCGCCCCGGCGAGGCCGCCACCGGCTGCTGCGTGGTGCACGCGGGCTTCGACGCCCACGCGGCACCCGTGGCCGATCTCGCCGCGAAACCCGCGACCGACTGGGCGCATGCGCTGCTCGCGCTCCTGCCGGCTCTCAACGCCTGCGTCGGTCGCGATCGCGAGCGCTTCAGGGCCGTGACGTCGGCGCGCGCGGAAGGGACCACGGTGCGCGTCCGGTTGCGCACCGGCGACGGCAAGGCGATCGACTGCACCGTCGACGCCTCCGGACGCGGCACGCCGAAATTCGCTGCCGGCGACAACGCTGGCGCGTCGGGCGGGCCGTGGTGGTACCCGGCACGCGAGCCAGCGCCGATCGTCGCCTGCGGCCGGCTCGAGCGCGTGCAAAACGCGCGGGGTGCGCTCGTCGGCTATCTCCAGTACGAGCCATGCTGACCTTGCCCCGCGCCGTGGTCGTCGGACTCGCCCTTGCCGGCGTTGCGCCGACGCAGGCGCAGGTCGCTCCCAGCCCGAGCGAGATCGCGGCGTATCGCGGGCTCCTCGCCGCGGCGGCAAGCGGCGACCTCGCCACGCTTCGCATGCTGACCGCGCAAGGCAGCAAGGTCGACGTGCGCGACGCGCGCGGGCGCACGCCACTCATCGTCGCCGCCTTTGCCCGCCAGCACGATGCCATGCGCACGCTGGCGGCGGCCGGCGCCGATCCGAATGCGCTCGACGACGACCGCTACGACATGGTGACCATCGCCGCCGTCGCCGACGACGTGGCGACGCTCACGCTCGCGCTCGACCTCGGCAACAAGGCGACCAACGTCACGAGCCGCTACGACGGCACCGCGCTCATCGCCGCGGCACACCTGGGCCACGCCGGCGTGGTGCGCAAGCTCATCACCGCGGGAGCGCCGGTCGACCACGTCAACAACCTGGGCTGGACCGCGGTGATCGAGTCGATCGTCCTGGGTGACGGTGGTCCGCGCCACATCGCGACACTCGCCGCGCTCATCGAAGGCGGCGCCAACGTGAACATCGCCGACCGCACCGGCGCGACTCCGCTCGCTCTCGCGCAGGCCAAGGGCTACGGCGAGATGGCGCACATGATCGCCGCCGCCGGTGGCCGCTGACGCCTGCCACCTCCGGAAGTCACGATGAACGCTGCCGCCCTCTGCCCTGCCGCCGATCGCATGGCGTCGCCGCGGCGCGGCTTCGGCCTGCGCCCAACGCAAGTCGTGGAAGGCGGCGCTCGCTCGTCGCGCCACCGCGGCGCGGCGCGCGCGCTCGCGATGCGGTTGCGCCTTCTCGTCGGCACGCTCGCGCTCGCGCTGCCGCTCGCTGCGAGCGCCCAAGGCGCATTCACCACGCAGGCCGTCAACATGCGCGCCGGGCCGGACCGCTCGTTTCCGCTCGTGGCGTGGATCCCTGCCGGCGTGCCGGTGCGCGTCTTCGGGTGCCTCGACGGCTGGCGCTGGTGCGACACCGCGTGGGGGCCGCACCGCGGCTGGGTCTGGTCGCGGAACCTCGCGATGACCTTCCAGAACCAGCCGTGGCCGATCTTCTACGGCGGGCCGCGGCTCGGGATCCCGCTCGTCAGCTTCTCGATCGTCTCGTACTGGGATTCGTTCTATCGCAACCAGCCGTGGTGGCATCAGCGCAGCGATTGGTTCCACCGGCCCCCGCCGCCCCCGCCGCCGGCATGGCGCCCGCCGCCGCCCGGTTGGCGGCCCCCGCCCCCTGCCGTGCGACCGCCGCCCCCACCCACCGTACGGCCGCCGCCGAGCGTGCGCCCGCCACCCCGGCCGATGCCGCCACCGCCGCCGGTGTCCCCCGGTCCGGGTCCGCGTCCCCCTGTCGCCCCGCCCGATGCGCGACCACCACGACCGCCCGGGCCGCCTTCGGTCGTACCCGGACCCGGCCCGCGACCGCCGGTCGCACCGCCGACGCAACGCCCGCCGGCGCCACCTGCGGCGACTCCAGGGCCCGGCCCGCGGCCACCCGCGACCTCACCCGACGGGCGTCCGCCGCGCTCGTAGCGACGACGGGGTGTTGCCGGCGGAGCTCAGTCGGGGTCGCTGCGAAAGATCACGCTGAACGGGCGCGGAATGTCCACCGTGCTCTTGAAGAACTCGACCTCGATGAATCCGGAGAGCCGCTCGAAGAGCGCGCGGATGTCGGCAGTGCCTTGCGTCTGTGCGGTGCTGCGTCCGATGAAACGGCGCTGGCCGGGCGCGCGCTTGCGACCGGTCACGCCGAGCTCGAGCGAGGCGAGCCCCTGGTGGCGGCTCATGTAGCTGCCGTAGACCGCGATCGCGGCGATCTCATACTTGTTGCGCGTCGCGGCGCGATTGAATTTCTCGGCGACCTCGGCGCAATGCGTGAGGAGCAACTGCGCCTGCCCGCGATCGAGCGGCTCGATGATGCGGGCCCGGGCGATCTCGCGAAAACGTGTCGTGATGCCGAAATGGGCCCCCGTGGGCGAGAGCTTCGTGAGCACGCCCGACTCGACCATCTCGGCCACGATCGCGTGGCTGCGATTGCGGTCGATCGCGAGCTCCTCGACGAGCGCGTCGAAGGGGATCGGCGTCGCGCGCGGCCGCGAGTCGGGCAGCCGCCCGAGCAGGCGATTGGCGGCATCGCGCAGGCGCAAGGGATCGAGTCCGAAATAGAGGTGACGGGCCACCAGCGTGATCGTCTTCACGTCTGCCTCAACGCGCTGCCAAGACAATGTCATAACGCTACCACAGCCCGCGGCCGCGACCCAAGGCGGATCCGCCGCGACGATGATGATAGAGTCGCCCCATGGACAAGCCGATCACCATCGTCGCCCGCATCCGGGCCGCCGCCGGCAAGGGTGACGCCCTCGCCGCGTTATTGACCGAACAGGCCGGCGTCGTCCGGGCGAGCGAGCCCGGCTGCCTCGCGTATCGCCTGCACCGGTCGACGAAGGATCCCGACCTCTTCGTCTTCTACGAGACGTACCGCGACGCTGCCGCGGAGGCGGCGCATCACGCCTCGCCGCACATCGCGGCGTTCCGCAAGCGGCGGCAGGACGGCGGACTCGCGGCGGGACCGGTCGACATGGAATACCTCGACGCGCTCACCGAGTAGCGCCGTCGCCCCCATCCGGCCGCGACATCGCGGGCGGCCGTCGGCAGGACACGGCTCAAGCCTGCATGAAGCCCAGGTTGGCGGTGGCGAAATTGCCGAGATTGGGAAGCACCACCGAAAGATCGGGCCCCGTGGCGCCGAACCACGTGGCCAGCGTCGCCGCATACTGATCCACGCCGAAGTCGGGAATGAGGCGCCCCTGCTCGGCATCGGCGGGATTGGCCGTGCCGAGTTGTGCGTTGTGGAACGTCCCGTAGATCCGGCCGCCCTTCACCGCCCCTCCGAGCACCAGATGGTGCCCACCCCAGCCGTGGTCCGAACCCTTGCCGTTCGAGGTGAACGTGCGGCCGAAGTCCGACGCGGTGAACGTCGTGACGCGATCGTGCACCCCCAGTTCGACGGTCGCGTCGTGGAACGCCTTCACCGCGAGGTCGAACTGCATGAGGAGGTCGGCGTGCGTCCCGAAGAGGATCGCCGGGTCGGACGCGCCGGGCCGCATCGGGCTGTACGTCGCGTCGAACTGGTTGCTGTGCGTGTCGAACGACCCGCCGACGGTGACGAAGAAGATCTGTCGCTTGACGCCGAGCGCCTGCCGGGCGGCGATCAGCATCGCCACCGAGCGCAGTTGCGCGGCGAGCGGATTGCCCGCGGGGAACGCGGTCGCGAGCGGAAAGCGCTCCTGGTAACGGCCCCGGCTGTCCGGGCCGTCGTATAGCGCGCCGAGCACGAAGTCGTTGCCTTCGACCGCACGCGCCGCCATCTGCCCGTACTGCTGCTGCATGAGGTTCGAGCGCGGCGCGGTGAGGAGGCTTTGATAGACCTCGTGCGGCTTGGCGAGCTGGTCGCCGTCGCGCCAGGGTCGGATGCGCTGCACGATCGGCACGGTCGCCGACCGGTACGCGGCCACCTCCTGCGCGGTCGTCTGGAAGCCCTTGAAGAAGACGCCGGACGCCCCCGTCGTGACCCCGATCGGCATCGGCCCGGTCGTCGCCGACGCCTGCAGGAGGTCGGCGAAGCGCCCACCCCAGCCCTCCTTGGTGAGCGAGCCCGGCGTGCAGGTGGCCCAGCTCTCCTGCTGGTCGTCGTGCGAGAAGAGTTGCGGCGGCAGATCGAGGTTGCGTTCGTAATCGGCCTTCGTCGTGGGCCGTAGCAGCACGCCCACGTTCGACACGACGGCGAGCCTGCCGCTGCCGAAGAGCGCTGCACAGTGCGCCATCCGCGGATGCAGCGCGAACGGTCCCTGCACCGGGTCGGTGATCGACGTCGCCTGCAGCGCGGTGCGCGGCAGGGCGAGCGGGCCGCGATTGGCCGCGTAGATCGGATATCGCGCATCGAGCGGCACGACCATGTTGTGCGAGTCGTTGCCGCCGTAGAAGAAGACGCAGACGAGCGCGCGGTAGTCGGCGAACGGACCCGCGGCAAGCGCCGCCTCGCTCAACGCGCCGACGAGCGGGGCGCTGGCGATCCCACCCATCGCCCGCAGGAAGCGGCGGCGTGCGGCGTGCGCGCGATCCAGGTTCGTCATGGTCCGTCAGCGCTCCACGAGGTAATCCGGCGTATTGGCGATGAGCCACAGCGCGGTGCGCAGGCGTTCACGACCCTGCGCCAGCGCATCGCCGCTCACCGTGATCGCACCGATCGACTGGGCGATCTGCGCGCGCGCCTGCGCGCTCATCGCGCCTCCGGTGAGCACGAGATCGAGCTCGGCCACGAGGGCCGCCGGGTCGCCCGCCAACGCGACGTAGTTGGAATAGTCGGGAACGATGCGATCGGCCGGATCGCGGCTGCCGTGCTCGAAGCCGTCGATGATGTCGGTGCGCGTGAATTCGGCGAAGCCGGAGATCGCCGCGCTCGTCGCGATCTCGAACTCGGGCCCGACCTTGCCCTCCTGCGTGAGCGGGCCCGTCGGCATGAAGTCGGGGTGATAGAAGTTGAAGACCGACGGCGCGGACAGCGGGCTTTGCCCGAGCTGCGTCGGCGCGTTGAGCCCGCCGCGCAAGTCGTAGTAGCCATTGGCCTTCGTCGCCTTGAACGCGCGGTGGAGCTGCACGAAGCGCAGCACCGGCTCCGCGAGCTTGCCGAAGTCGGGGGCCTCCCGCGCCGCGAGGCTGCGCGCTTCGGGGTCGAGCAGCACGGCGCGGATCACCGCCTTCATGTCGCCGCGCACGCCGCTGCCATCGTCGGCGAACGCCTGTGCCACGCGTGCGACGTAGGCCGGGCTCGGATTGGACGTGACGAGCCGCTGGATGAGCTGCCTGCCGATGAACGGACCCACGTTCGGGTGGTGGAAGACGTTGTCGAGAACGTTGGCAAGGTCGGTCGCCGGGGCCTGGTTCGCCGGCAGCGTCGCGAACGGCGCCCCGGGATAGACGAGAAGCTGCTTCGGGCCACGGTCGTGCGCCGGCCCGGCGATGAGTCGCGTCGTGTCGACCGAGAGGAACGAGGTGAGCCACGGCTCCATCGGTCGCGTCCATGCCGCGCAGCCCTTTTGCACCGCGAGCACCGGATCCTCGTCCCAGATGTCGGGGTAGAGCCAGCGCCACGGCTTGCCCTGGTCCTGGCCGCCGAAGGTCCAGCCGGAGAGCGCCTTGGCGAAACCCTTCACGGTCGCCTCGGTGAAGGTGGGGATCCGCTTGCCGCTCGCGTCGAGCCGCGGGGTGCCGTCGGATTCGAGCTGCACGAGACCGATCGAGAAGAGCTGCATCACCTCGCGCGCGTAGTTCTCGTCGGGTTGCGTCTTGAGCACGGGATCGGCCTTGGCGCTCTCCTTCATCGACAGGTACTCGCCCATGATCGGGTGCAGCGTCACGTCGCGCAGCAGGTCGCGCCAGTTCCCGAAGGCGTTGCGGTTGAGCATGTCGAGGTAGCTCGCGGCGCCGCACGGCGCGTTGGCCACGAAGCCATTGGCGAACGAGACGACGTAGACCTGCGACAACGCGTAACCGATGCGCTGGCGAAGCTGGTCCTCGCCGGTGAAGAATTGCTTCCAGATCGACTGGTTGGTGACGTACCAGGCGCTGTCGATGAGGTAGGGATCGGCCTGCACCGTGGCCTGATGCGACACCATCGGCAGCGCGAATTGCCGCGTGAGCCAGGCGTCGTAGCCTTCGCGGACCAGCGCCTCGATGTCTTCGCGTGTGGCACCGAACGTCGCCTGACGCAGGAAGCGCGCGGCGTCGTTGCGCGTGTCCGCGGGTGCCAGCATGTCGATGGCGCGCATGTCGACGAGGCAGACCCAGCACTCGCCACGCGCCGCGGCATTGACGAGCGCGGCATACGGGTTGAGGTGCGGCGCCGTGGCGTCGGCGGCGACGTAGCGCGCGCTGCCATCGGCCTGCGCGACGAACTGCCACGTGCGCACGGGCGCGTACGGATACGTGCTGAAGTTGGCCCAGTTACGGTTGTTGGTGTAGATCCGGATCGGGCCCGCGCTGCTCGTGATCCTCGGCGCCTCGAGGTTCACTCCCTGGAACGACTCGCCGGCGAGCGTCCAGCCGTTGACGATCGCGACGCCATTCAAGTCGAGCGTCCCGCCCGCCTTGAGGACCACACCCCCGGCCAGGACGAAGTCGTTGCTCGCGCCGCCGTCGAGCGTCATCGCTCCCGTCGCCTGCACGATGATGCCGCTTGCGCCATGCGCCGGATTGCCCGCGCCGGCCGGGCGCACTTCCGCCGGCAGCGCCGGCAGGCTGTTGCCGGGTGCAAAATATCCTGCCGGCCACGCCGAAGGCATCGCGACGCGTGCCGAGCCGTTGATCGCGAAATTCATCACCTGCGGCGCCGTGCCGTAATGCGTGAGCGAGAGTGCGACCTCGCTGCCCGTGGCCGGCCACAACTGCAGGCCGTTGGACAGGAAATAGGCTCCGTTGACGGGATTGTTGGCGTGACCGGAGGTCGCAACGTGAATGGCGTTGCCGACGAAGCGTCCACCGCCGGTGATGCGGCCGGCGAGCAGACGCAGTTGCGTGTCGCCCTGCACGATGCCGTGATTGGTGAGCACGCCGCCATCACCCCACCCGGTGCGCAGCGTCGATACCGTCAGCGGGGTGCCCGTGACGACGCGCCCGCTCGCGGCAATCGTGAGCCCGTTGCCGTCTTGCACCTGGGTGCGAAAGTCCGGCCCGTACGCCGCCTCGAAGCGCAGCGTGCCGGCGATCGCTCCCGCGGTCGCACCCGCATTGCGCAGCACGACGCCTTGTCCCGTGGCACCGGAGCGCACCGTGAGCGTGGTTCCGGCGGGCAGGTCGAGGTCGGCGAGATCGATGTGGACCGCCGAGACGCCGTCGCCGGGAACCTTCCCGAGCTCGATGACGGCATTCGCCTGCCAGCCGCCGACCGTCGTGCCGGTGAGCGTCGCCCCCTGCACCGTGATCGGACCGTAGGGATTGGCGACGATCGTGGCGACACCGAGCGCGCCGGCCTGCGCCGAGCACAGGCCGAGCGCGCAGGCGACGGCGAAGCGTCGCATCGTCCATCCGTCGATCACCGGACCTCCCGTAGGCCGCGGGGCCGCCCCCACGTCATGACAATAGCATGCGGAGCCTGCGCCGGCCGACCGCCGGCCCGGAAAAACCGCGCCGTCCGTCCGCTACATCGATCGCCGGTACTGGCCGCCGACCTCGAAGAGCGCGTTCGTGATCTGCCCGAGCGAGCACACGCGCACGGTGTGCACGAGTTCGGCGAAGACGTTGCCGTTGGCGATGACCGTCTCCTTGAGCCGCGCGAGCGCTGCCGGCGCCGCGTCCTGGTGACGCGCGTGGAAGTCGGCGAGCCGCGCGAGCTGCGAGCGCTTCTCCTCGTCCGACGAGCGGGCGAGCTCGATCTTCTGCGGCACCGCCTCGCCGTGCGGATTGCGGAACATGTTGACGCCGACGATCGGGTAGGTGCCGTCGTGCTTGAGCCGCTCGTAGTACAGCGATTCCTCCTGGATCTTGCCGCGCTGGTAGCCCGTCTCCATCGCCCCCAGCACGCCGCCGCGCTCGGAGAGCGCCTCGAACTCCTTCAGCACCGCCTCCTCGACGAGGTCGGTCAGCTCCTCCACGATGAACGAGCCCTGGTTGGGATTCTCGTTCTTCGCAAGACCCCACTCGCGATTGATGATGAGCTGGATCGCCATCGCGCGGCGCACGCTCTCCTCGGTCGGCGTGGTGATCGCCTCGTCGTAGGCGTTGGTGTGCAGCGAGTTGGTGTTGTCGTAGGTGGAGATGAGCGCCTGCAGCGTGGTGCGGATGTCGTTGAACGCGATCTCCTGCGCGTGCAGGCTGCGCCCGGACGTCTGCGAGTGGAACTTGAGCTTCTGCGAGCGCTCGTTGGCACCGTACCGATTCTTCATCGCCACCGCCCAGATGCGACGCGCGACGCGGCCGATGACGGTGTACTCCGGATCCATGCCGTAGCTGAAGAAGAACGAGAGGTTGGGCGCGAAGTCGTCGATGTGCATGCCGCGCGCGAGGTACGTCTCGACGAACGTGAAGCCGTTGGCGAGCGTGAAGGCGAGCTGCGAGATCGGATTGGCGCCCGCCTCGGCGATGTGGTAGCCCGAGATCGACACCGAGTAGAAATTCTTGACGTGGTGATGGACGAAGTACTCCTGGATGTCGCCCATCACCTTGAGCGAGAACTCGGTGGAGAAGATGCACGTGTTCTGGCCCTGGTCCTCCTTCAGGATGTCGGCCTGCACCGTGCCGCGTACGGTGGCAAGCGTCCACTCGCGGATCTTGGCGGTCTCGTCGTCGGTCGGCTCGCGGCCAGTGTCGGTGCGGAACTTCGCGATCTGCTGATCGATGGCGGTGTTCATGAACATCGCGAGCAGCGTCGGCGCCGGCCCGTTGATCGTCATCGACACCGAGTTGTTCGGTGCGGTGAGATCGAACCCCGAGTAGAGCACCTTCATGTCGTCGAGCGTGGCGATCGACACGCCCGAGTTGCCGACCTTGCCGTAGATGTCGGGGCGGATCGCGGGATCGTTGCCGTACAGCGTCACCGAATCGAACGCGGTCGACAGGCGCTTCGCCGGCATGCCGTCGGCCAGGAGATGGAAGCGGCGATTGGTGCGGAACGGATCGCCTTCGCCGGCGAACATGCGCGTGGGATCCTCGTTTTCCCGCTTGAAGGCGAACACGCCCGCGGTGAAGGGAAAGCTTCCCGGAACGTTCTCCTCGAGCTGCCAGCGCAGGATCTCGCCGTCGTCTTCGAACTTCGGCAGCACGACCTTCCTGACCCGCGTGCCGGACAGCGACGTCGTGGTGAGTGCGGTGCGGATCTCCTTGTCGCGGATCTTCACCACGTACTCGTCCGCGCCGTACGCCGCCTTCGTCTGCGGCCACATGTCGAGGAGCTTCTTCGCCCGGGGATCGAGCGCGCTCTCGCGATCGTGCGCGAGCGCGCCCAACTCGGCGACGAGCGCCGTCGGCGCGGGCGACCCGGCCGCGGCAGCCGCAGCCTCGTCCGCCGCCGCGGGGCGACGGCTGCGCGCGGCATCATGGCGCGCGAGCAGCATCGCCATCGTCGCGCGCACCTGCTGGCGCTCGCGCGCGAGCCGCGCCTGATCGCGCGCCCACGCATGGTAGTCGCGCAGCGCATCGGCGATTTCAGCGAGATACCGCGCCCGCGCCGCCGGCACGACCGCACCCCGACCCGAGGATTGCTTCACCGTCACCGTGGGCAGCGCCCCCGGCCCTGCCGCCAGCCCCTTGTCCACGAGGCGC
>WBZR01003114.1_pt1 | contig 15694 bp, 10 predicted proteins | sample 5204231 | NCBI WGS metagenome assembly WBZR01 (sample SAMN12412403, study PRJNA552823) | activated sludge metagenome | isolation source: activated sludge from anammox sidestream of wastewater treatment plant... | place: USA: Virginia | collected 2017-08 | reverse complement strand
GCCATTAACGGAGAACAGAGCCGGCGCGATGCGGGTGATTTCAAACTGCCCCGTCGCGCCGCCGCTCAGCCGGACCGTCGCCGCTCCTAAGGCTGCGTTTTGCGGAACCTGAAAGTTGATTTGTCCCGGCGAGACGAAAAACAGCGGGGCCGGCCACTCCGCGCCCTGGCTGTCGCGGATCGTGACGCGCGCGCCTCCCAGTTCGGTCGGCAAGGGGACCTGGGCGGCGGCTTCGGTTTGCGTGGCGAGGTCCAGGCCGAAGGCCGCAGCGATGGATTCGGGCGCGACGCCGGGTTTGTAACTGGCTGCCGAGACGACGGTGACGACTTCGGTATTGATCGTCAGCGCATAGTCGCGCGTCGCCGTGCAGCCGTTAGCGTCGGTCGCCACGACGGTGAAATTGTAGGCGCCGACCTCCGTTGGCGTGCCGCTCAACGCGCCGCTCGCGCTAAGGCTGAGGCCCGGCGGCAAAGCGCCCGCTGTGACTACGTAACGGTAAGGAGGAGCGCCGCTCCCGGAAACTGTGAGCGTCTGATTGAACGGCGAGTTGCGTTTGCCGTTGGGAAGCGTCGCTGGCGCGAGCGTCAGCGCGGGACAGGGCGGCGTGACCCTGAGCGTGTAATCGCGTTTGCCCACGCAGAGCGTGTCCGGTTGCGTGGCGCTGATGGCGAAGCGATACACGCCCGTCGCGGTTGGCGTCCCCGCGAGCAATCCGGCTTGATCGAGCGACAGGCCGGGCGGCAAGGCTCCGCTGGACACTGAGAAAAGATAAGCTCCGGCGCCGCTGCCGCTGGCGGTGAGCGCCTGGCTGTATGCGGCGTTGAGGGCGGCGTTGGGCAGCGCGGCTGGCGCGAGCGTCACGTTCTGGCAAACGGGGCTGGCGAAGATGTAAACCGAGCCTTGATTGAAAGTCCCGCCGACGGCGTCATAAGGCGCGGCGACCGCCACGGTCTCATCGCTGAGCGCAACGCCGCCGCCGAAATTTTGAATCGTTGAGCCTGCGCTGGCCGTGAGTTTTTGTTGTTGCGTCCATAAAGGTTGGGTTCCGCCGCTGCCAGTAAAAACATAGGCTGCTCCAACTCTGGCGTTCGCGCCATTGTTTGTTCCCGGCGCGCCGACCACCAACCGGTCGCCGTTGAATGCGATGGCTGCGCCGAAAAGGGCGTTTTCGGCTTTGTCATTCGCGGTGATTTTCTGTCGTTGCGTCCAACCTTCAGGGCTGCGCGTGAAAGCGTAAACCGCTCCTGCAAAGGGAGACGGCGGCGGAGTGAAGCCTCCATCCGGCGCGCCGACCATCAGGATGTCGCCGCTGATCGCGAGCGCGCTGCCGAAATGATCCCGCCCTGTTGTGTCATTGGCGGTGAATTGTTTATACGGCGCCCAGTTCCCAAAGATGCGCGTGAACACGTAAACCAGGCCTTCCTCGGACCGGTAGTTGACCAGTTCGTCGCGGGGCGCGCCGACGGCCGCCGTGTCTCCGTCGAGCGCGACCGCGCTGCCGAACCACTCATCCGAATGGCTTGTATTGGTAAACAACCGCGAATGCGGCGTCCAAAGACTGGCGCCGTCGCGCGTGTACACGTAGGCCGAGCCTTGATCACGGGCCAATCCATCATCACTAAATTCCACGTCGTCGAATGGGGCGCCTATCAACATCGTATTCCCGTCGAGCGCCACCGCCGAGCCGAAGTAATCGTAAGGCGCCGCATCGCCGGCCAGGATCACTTGTCGAAACGTCCACGTCGCGCCATTGCGCGCATAAACAAATACCGCGCCTTGATCGGCGCCGGCGCTGTAATCGGTTCGCGGCGCGCCGACTACGAGCGTATCGCCGCTGAGCGCGACCGCCTGGCCGAAGCGATCGTTGCCCCTGACACCGTTGAGTCGTTGCTGGAACGCCCAGACCGCGCCGCTGCGCGTGAAGACATATACCGCTCCCATATCCTGATTTCCCCCGGCGTCCCAAAGCGGCGCGCCTACCGCCAGCGTGTCGCCGTCGAGAGCCACCACCGCGCCGAACTGATCGTTTTCCTTGCCGTCGCTGGCTGTCAGCTTTTGCTGTTCGCTGTGCTGGCTGTCGCGCAGCGCGAAGACGTAAGCCGCGCCCTGATCCGTTGCGGCTGCGTCGCCGCGCGGCGCGCCCACCAGCGCAGTCGCGCCATCGAGCGCCACCGCGTAACCGAAGAGGTCATACGCCGAGCCGACTTCCGTCCCGAACTGTCTGACGGGACGCCAACCGCCGTTGCGCACAAACGCATACGCCGAACGTTCGGCCCTCGCGTTGCCATACAACGCGGGCGCGGCTCCCACTATCATCCGGTCGCCATCCAGCGCGACTGACGCGCCGAAATAAGCGCCTGCCAGAGGATCGGGCGCTTCCACGCCGTCCGTCTGCGCCCAGCCCGTCGCGCCGCGTTTGAAGGTGTAGACCTTGCCGCGATCATCGCTGCCGTATTTGTGCGCGCCAATCGCCGCCGTGTCACCGCTGAGCGCCACCACATTGCCGAAGTTATCATTGGCCGAAGCGTCGTTGGCGGTGAGTATCTTTTGTTCCTTCCACGTCGCGCCGTTGCGCGTGAAGACGTAAGCCGAGCCTTGACCGAGTTGCGTAACCGCATTGCCGGACGCGCCGATGAGCGCCGTGTCGCCCTCCAGCGCCACCGCCGCGCCGAAGCGGTCGAAGTTCCCGATATCGCTGGCGAACAACTGCGCCTGCTGCGTCCAACTTGCGCCGCTGCGCGTGAAGACGTACACCGCGCCGGGGGTGAAATTCGCATTGGTCGAAAAGCTTTGCGCGCCGATGAGCGCCGTGTCGCCGTCGAGCGCCACCGCCGAGCCGAAATCCATTTCGCGCAGTCCGCTGTTGGCGTTGAGCTTCTGCTGCAAGGTCCACGACGCGCCATTGCGCGTGAAGACATAGGCCGCGCCCTGATCGAGGTTTGCGCCATTCGACCCATTGCTCGCTCCGATGAGCGCGGTGTCTCCGTCGAGCGCCATCGAGTAGCCGAATTCGTCATAAGCCGCGCCATCCGGCGCGGTGAGTTTCTGCTGGAACGACCACGTCGCTCCGCTGCGCGCGAAGACGTACACCGAGCCGCGAAAGGTGTCGTCGCCATACGCGCCAATGAGAGCCGTGTCGCCGTCGAGCGCCACTGAAAACCCGAAAAAGTCCTGCGCCGCGCCATCCGCCGCCAGCAACCGCTGTTGCAACGTAAACAGCGGATCAATTGTCAGCGGGTATTCAGCCCCACTATCTTCGACTTCGATCACAACCTGCTTGTCGGCGACCGCGAGCCGCGCCGGGATGTTGCGCCCCAGTTTGTCATGCGCGACCAGCTTGCCGTATTCGACTGTCTGGTCGTTCGGGCCGCGCAAGGTGATGCGCCGGCCATCTTCACTTGCCACGGAGCGCCAGCCTTCGTTGACATCCATGGCCAGCCGCAACGGGACGCCCGCCTGCCGCGGGCCAGGCGGCTCGCTGAGCGTGAAGCCGTGTTCCAAACCGTCGGGGCCGTTGATGAACCATTCGCTCAAACCGTGATTGCGATTTATGGTGATGGATTGTTTGTCGCCTTTGACTTCGCCCGGAGCGACGAATTGCAAAGCCTCGCCGTAACCAACGCTGTTCAGGCTGAGACTGACGATTGTTTCGTCATTGACGGCGATGCTCACGCCCGCTTCGGTGATGTAAGCGTCGTAGCCCGCCGAGCGGTTGGGCGCGCGCCAGGCGGCGCGGCCCAGCGGCGTCGCTTCTGCGCGGCTGACGCTGAAGCGCGCCTGATCCATCGCGGCCTGCAAGGAATCGTATTGCCCGTCCCGTTTCAAACGGTCGAGCGCAGCCGCGCCGCGCAAAACGCCAGACTCGCTCTCCTGCCCGGATGCGGATCGTGTTGAAATAAATCCGACGCCCGCGGCGCACAGCGCGACCAGCGCCGCGCACACCGCGACCCGCGTAATTGGCGGTAAGTTCATAAAATTCTCCTTCTCCCATCGCGCTCGCGTCCGCGTGCGAGCATCTCTTTTTCTCAACCTGCCTGCCGGCGGACCTGGTTCGCTCAAAATGTGGGACAAGATGCCATCTTGTCCCACATTTAACTGAAGCGATTCCTGCGCGCTCACGGCGGCGTCATCGCTGCTCACTTACTCATGCGAAAAAGGAAGGGGGATTTGCCTCTCGCGGAAAGTTTTTTTGTACAGAAAAATTTCGGAGCCGGAGGCTGTTACTTGCGGCGTGTTGGCCGGGCCACGATGAGGGTGGCGGGCGTCACGCGGTCTCTTCTTTGACAAGCCGCGACGCGCGCCGATTGGTTGTCTGTCGAGTGAGCTGAGCGGCGAGAACTGAAACCGGCGTGGCTTCACCTGGCCCGTCGTGATGAGCGATCTTCCCTCCCATCACGACGGGCCGGTTACTCTCTGCCTGCGGAAATCGGCGGTGTTTGCCGGTGTGGCCGCCGAGCCTTTCAACGCATTCAACAAAATAATGGCGCGACCTGTTCGATGCGGTTCCGCAAGGCCGGCGACAGCCGCTCCAGCGTGGACAGGAAATTCGGATGGGTCATGCCGGAACCCAGGAATGTCCAGCGCAGCGCCTGATGTTGTTTGGTCATGAACTCGGCGCGCTCGTCCTCGGTCAGTTTGCGCCCCGTCCAGCGTTGCAGGTTTTCCAGATTGAACTCGGCCTGCTGGCGCAACCCGTCGTCGAGGAAGCCGCCGATTTCCAGGTATTCGTTCATCGCCTTTTCCAGTTCGGCCTCGCCGCGCCCTTGGGCGAGCGCCTCGACCATCATCGTGTCGAGCTTGGCGTGCTGCGCCTCTTCCATCCAGTGATGTTTGAGCAGGCTCTTAAACTGCGCGTCGAGTCCCTGGTCGCCCTGCACGCTTTCGGTGTAATGCCGTTGCGTCATCCATTCGATGTGCAGAATCGCAAACGCCACGGCCAGCGGGTCGTGCGCGAGAATGGCGTCGGCGATTGCCTTGGGCGGGCCGATGAACAGACATTCCGTCCCGAAGCCCTCTTCAAATTCCGCGCGGAATTTTTTGAAGAGCTGGATGTGTTTGGCCTCTTCGGCGGCGAAAGCCAGAAAGGCCCGCGCGCGGTAATCGTCGTCCTGCAATTGCGGGCGCGCGTGGTCGAGCACGAACGGCAGAATGAACTCCTCGACCAGCCCGAAGACGCAGAGATAATCGAAGCCGCGAATCTGATTCAGCTTCAGCTTTTCGGCGGGCGTCAGGAAGCCGAGTTCCTCCACCCGCGCGAACGATTCCGGCATGAACGGTCCGGCGAAACCGAGCCGCTTGTCGCCGCCGATGATGTCTTCGATTCGCCAGTTCGCCTTTTGCGAAGCGAGCAGTGTTTGTTGGTAGCTGTAAAGCGGTTTCGTTGCGGTTTGTGTTTGCTTTGCAATCATCATTTCCTCATTGCTCCTGTTTTGTTGTTTGTTGCGCCGGCCTCTTGCTCCTGATCATCGAGGCGCAAGTCACTGTCTGGTTGTGGTTGGTGGTGATCTTGCCAGCTTTGACGTTCGATTTGACCTTCATATCTGGCTTCTCCTTCTTGAAGTTGACGTTTAGCGTTTGGCAATGATCGCCGCGCCCCCGGTTCGGAGACCGCCGATCATCGCCGCTCACTTACTCAGGCGAAAAAAGAAGCGCGAATCGCCGGTCGCAGGTAAAGATTTTTTTTGAACGTGGTTGGAAGGTTAATGAGGAAAAGCAAGAAACAACACAGATGGACAGCCGGTGAATGAGGTTGTTATTTGGCGCGGGGCAGCGCGCGGTAAGGCGCGGCCTGGCCGGGTTTGCCCCAGGCTTCGTAAAGTTCGATGAGGCGGCTGACGGTTTTGCGGGTCATCTCGTGCTGCTCGCCTCGCACGGTCTTCAATCCGGCGTGAGCGGCGAGCAACTGTTCTTCGGCCTCGCTGTAACGTTTAAGTTTTGTCAGGCATGCGCCCAGGAAGCTCCGCGTGCGAACGACCATCCAATGATCCGGGTGAAGTAATTTCAAAAAATCGTCCAGCGCCCGCCGGTAAAGCCGCAGGGCGTCGTTGTATTGGCCCTTGTAGAAATACACCTCCGCGAGATTGCTGATGGTGTTGGCTGTCACGGGATGTAACTCGCCATGCAGTTTGCGATTTAACGCCAGGGTCTGCTGGAAGAGGGCCTCGGCTCCCGCATAATCGCCTTTCTCCCTCAACAGAAACGCCTGGTTGTTCATCAATCCTGCGAGGTCCTGGTGGTTCTCGCCGAAAAGCTTGCGCTGCAAGGCCACAGCTTGCTGGTAAAGTCGTTCGGCTTCCGCGTACTCGCGCTTGTCCTGCAACAGCAACGCCAGATTGGCAAGGCCCCAAACCATATCCCGGCTCTCGGCGTCCTGCGGCGCCAACACCTCGCGGAACAAGAATTCCGCGCCCGTGTAATCGCCCAGTTCCTGCAACGTGAGGGCCAGGTAGCTCAGGCCGTCAGCGACGGCGTGGCTCTCCGCGCCATACAGTTCGCGGTACAGCGCCGGGGCTTGCCGGTACAAATCCGCAGCTTCCGCAACTTTCCCCTGCTTGCTCAACAGACGCGCCAAACCGCATAGGCTATTGGTTAAGGTCTTATAGGAACCGAGCCGCCTGCGCTCCAGCGCCAACGCCCCGCGCAGCAATGGCTCCGCTTCGGTGAGATTGCCGCGATCAACCAACAACAGGCCCAGACGACTCTGACTGTCGGCTACGTCCGGGTGTTCGTCGCCCAGCAACTTGCGCCGCAAATTTAACGCCTCGCGGAACCGCGCCTCGCTGGCGGCGAAATCTCCTTTCGCATAAGCCAGCGCTCCCAGATGATGCAGGCTGGCCGCCACATCCGCGCTCTCGGCGCCCAGCGTTTGCCGCCGCAACTTCAACGCCTCTTCCAGCAATTCCTGTGCGCGGTCAAACACGCCGAGTTTGTAATACAAGACGCCCATCGTATCTATCAGCCGCGCTTGAGCGACGGGCTGGTCTTTCAACTCGCGCACGACTTTTTCCGCGCCCTGATCCAGCAGTTCTTTGGCCGTGGTGGTATGACTGAGTGACTGGTCCGGGCCGGTGAATTCAAACACTGACACCAGCGATTGAATCGCCGCTTCCGCAGTCGCCGCCGCTTGATTGGCGCGGTCGCGTTCAGAGCGCGCCTGACGCGCGGCGCGCGTCGTGGCCAGAATGCCTCCAAGCAGGCTGAGCAAGACCAGCGTGGCGGCCACTACGGCGACGCGATGGCGGCGCGCAAATTTGCTTGCGCGATAGCTGAACGTGTCGGGACGCGCTTTGACCGGCAATCCGATCAGATGACGCCGCAGATCGTCGGAAAACTGTTCGACCGATTGGTAACGGCGCTCAGGTTCTTTGCGCAACGCCATCAGCGCGATGTTGTCCAGATCGCCTTCAAGTTGTCGCGCCAGTTTCGGCGATCCCCCTGTCTGCTGGCGCGCCACCTCGCTGGGCGCCGGGGCTTCGGTGTCGCAGATCGCGCGTTCGATCTCCAGCGGCGAATAGGTTTCAAACTGAAATGGACGCCGCTCCGTCAGCAATTCGTAAAGCACGACGCCGAGCGAATAAACGTCGGAGACCGTCGTGACGCCTAAGCCGCGCGCCTGTTCCGGGCTGGCGTAATCGGGCGTCATCAGCCGCACAGCCGTTTCGGTTCGCGTCACGGCCCCGCCCGGTTCGGGCGTGAGCAGCTTGGCGATGCCGAAATCGAGCAGCTTCGGCGCGCCTTCTTTGTTGATCAGGATGTTGCTCGGCTTGAGGTCGCGGTGAACGACCAGCTTCTGGTGCGCGTGCTGCACGGCTGAGCAAACGTCGCGGAAAAGTTTCAGCTTCTCGTCGAGCGAAAGATTGCGCCGCCGGCAGTAATCCGTGATCGGCTCGCCGTCAACGAATTCCATCACGAAGTAAGGCTGCCCGTCCTCGGTCGCGCCGCCGTCGAACAAGCGCGCGATGTGCGGATGATCGAGCGAGGCCAGAATCTGCCGTTCGCGCACGAAGCGCTCGCGCGCGAAATCCGAATCCAACCCGCCCCTGATAAGCTTGATGGCGACCTGTTGTCGGAATTGATCGTCTTCGCGCGCGGCTTCATACACCGCGCCCATCCCGCCGCGCCCGATCAGGCGCGTCAGTCGGTAAGGACCGACGCGCTTTCCCGTGAGGTCGTTGCGCGAACCGGGGCTGAGGCTGACAGCCGCGCCTGCAATGGGTTTTTGGATGAAGTCTTCGGTGGTGTCGCAGGCCAGCAGCGAGAGCACTTCGCGCCGCAATTCATCATCGTCGCCGCAAACGCGCGTCAGATAGGCTTCGCGTTCAGCCGCCGGGCGATCCGCTACGGTGAGAAACAATTCTTCGACTCGTCGCCATCTTTCGGGATTCATAGGCGGGATCCATGGCCAGGATTTATGACCGGTTTCAGGTTTCCATTTCGCGGCGCAGCCAGGCGCGAGCCACGCGCGTTTCGTGGCCGATGGTGGTGACGGAAAGGCCCAGCGCTTCAGCCGTTTCTTCCAGACTCAATCCGCCGAAGTAGCGCAACTCGATGATGCGGACTTTGCGTTCGTCGAATTTCGCCAGCGCGAGGAGCGCGTCGTCGAGCGCCACCAGTTCGGCGGATCGTTCGTCGGAAAACGTCAGCGCCTCTTCGAGCGAAAATTTCTGCCCGCCGTCGCGCTTGCCCGCCGCGCGCGCCCGCGCGTGTTCGACCAGAACCTGCCGCATCAACTGCGCCGCCACGCCGAAAAAATGCCGCCGGCTTTGCCATTCGGGGAAATCCTGTTTGACCAGCCGCAGGTAAGCTTCGTTGATGAGCGCGGTTGGTTGCAGCGTGTGATCGGGGCGTTCGCGGCGCATGTAGCTTTGCGCCAGCTTGCGCAGTTCCTCGTGGACGACGGGCAGCAATTGGGTGAGCGCGGCGCTGTCGCCCTGGCTCCAGCGCAACAGCAACGGGGTGATTTCGTTGGGCGGCGGCGTTTGCATAATTTTCAGCTTCGGACAGGCGCGATTCTACTCATGAGGCTGAGGAATGTCACTTACTCGGCGGGCGATGCCAGGGCTTGTTGTGGTCCCGCTCATAAACTAAAACCTATCATCGAGCGCCTACAACCTATAAATCTTTCCTGCGAAGCGCCATTTGATTGAGCCATCGAAGAAAAAATTTATAGGTGGTAGGTTGTAAGCCTTGGGTTTCAGTCTCTCCCCGACGACTTTGCAAAAGCCATGCTGGCCCGGCTCAGGATTTTAGAAACCAAAAAGTTGACAAAATCTGTCCCCGCCTTCTATCATCGGCCTGTGTCAGCAGCGGCAGTCGAAAACATTCTCAAACAATCACGCAGCGCGATTATTGATTTGTTAAAGGTCAACGGCGCGATGAGCGTAGAGCAATTGGCTGGAGACCTGAAAGTGTCGAAGGTCTGCGTGCGCCGTCATCTGAGCCTGCTCGAAAGCGACGGGCTGGTCGCCTTTGAAGAAGAGCGCCACGAACGCGGTCGCCCGCGCTTCATCTATCGTTTGACGGAAAAGGCGCGCTGCCTCTTCCCGCAAATTTACGACGAGTTTGCGAAAGAAGTGCTGACACAGCTCCAGCGCAACTTCGGCGATGAAGCTCTCCAGCGTGTGCTCAAGGCGCGCGCCGATGAATTGATCAAAAAGTTCAAGGAGAAGCTGAGCGGGCAGAATTTCGACGAGCGCGTTAAAAGCCTTGTTAAGGCGATCAACGCGAAAGGCTACCTGGCCGACGCGCGGCGGCTGAAAGACGGTTCGTACCGGTTGAGGCAGCGCAACTGCCCGACCGAAAGCGTCGCGGTCGTCTACTCGCAGGTTTGCGAGGAGGAACTGCGCGTTTATCGTGAAGCTCTGGGTTGCGAAATCGTGCGCGAGTGCCGCATCGCCGATGGTGAGAGAAAATGCGAATTCCGAATCGCGCCGCCGAAGCTCACGCAGATTTCGCGCGCGGCGATTTCGAAGAGAAAGTAAAACCGATTTCGAGACGAGAGGGAGATGAACGAACAAACTTCAACCCAAATAACTGAGGACGCGATCCTCAACGCATTGCGGACGGTCAAAGATCCCGACCTGCACAAAGACATCGTCGCGCTCAACATGATCCGCGACATGAAAATCTGCGGCGGCATCGTCGGCTTTCGTTTCGTGCTGACCACGCCTGCCTGCCCCGTGCGCGACCAGCTCAAGTTTCAAGCCGAGAAGGCCGTTATGGCCGTGCCCGGCGTCGAGCGCGTCGAAGTCAAGATGGACGCGGAGGTGCCGAAGGCGCGCGGCGCGATTGACAAGGCCGACATCGCAGGCATCAAGCACATCATCGCGGTCAGTTCCGGCAAGGGCGGCGTGGGCAAATCAACCGTCGCGGTCAATCTGGCCGTGTCGCTCGGCCTGATGGGCGCGAAAGTCGGCATCCTCGACACCGACGTTTACGGCCCGAACGTGCCGATCATGATGGGCGGCAAAGATATGCCAGCGGTGCGCGGCCAAATGATCGTTCCGCCCACGTATCACGGCGTCAAAACCATGTCCATCGGCTTGCTCAATCCGGGCGACAAGGCTGTGGTCTGGCGCGGCCCGATGCTTCATTCGGCGGTCTCGCAATTCCTGCGTCAGGTCGAATGGGGCGAGATTGATTATTTGATCGTTGATATGCCGCCGGGCACTGGCGACGTGCAATTGAGTCTGGCGCAACTTGTGCCGGTGGCGGGCGCGGTGCTGGTGACGACGCCGCAGGAAGTGGCGCTCAGCGACGTGCGCAAGGCTTACAACATGTTCGATCAACTTCACGTGCCGGTTCTGGGCATCGTCGAGAACATGAGTTATTTTGAGTGTCCGAACGACGGAGCGAAGTTCTTCATCTTCGGCAACGGCGGCGGCGAGTCGCTGGCCGAGCGATATGGAGTTCCCTTCCTCGGCGCCATCCCGATTGCGATCAGCATTCGCGAAGGCGGCGATCTGGGCGTGCCCGTCGTCATTAGCCAGCCCGGCAGCGCACAGGCCAAAGCGTTCCAATCCGTAGCGCAGAACGTGGCCGCGCAGGTGAGCATCGAAGCGATCAAGACGAACAAGGCTCTGCCGATTCTCAATCTGAAGAAGTAAGCAGTTCGCTGGAATTGACGTGATTTTTGACGTTGGCTATCATCGCCTTTGATTGATAGCGATTATGACTTGAATTTATAGGAGCGCCGGAATGAACAACCGGCGATGAACGAAAACTTTTACCAACATCTACCAAAGGAGAGCAAGACAATGACTTTGACCCTGACTGACACGGCGGCTTCGGAAGTCAAGAAATTCCTCGAAGCGGAAAATGTGGGAACCGAAGGCGGGCTGCGCGTGCGCGTCGTGCCCGGCGGATGCTCAGGCTTTCAGTACGCGATGAACATCGAAGAGGCGCCGCAGGCGACCGATGAAGTGGTTGAGGCCGGCGACCTCCGCGTCTTTGTTGACATGTTCAGCGCGCAATATCTGGAGGCTGTGCAGATTGATTACGTCAACAGCGTGATGGGTTCGGGCTTCACCTTCAACAACCCGAACGCCACCGGCGGCTGCGGCTGCGGCAGTTCGTTTACAGCTTAAAACCCGAACGCCTGAAATCCGGCGTCGGGCGCAAAGGTCGGAGCGGCTCTCGTCCTGGATGGGCGAGCGCCGCTTTTTTTGTAGTTTTTCTTATCAGTAATAATTCCTGTTATTGACAGATAATCACAGCCTGACTAAGATGCGCCGGTCTGAAACGTATCAATGAACACCCGAAATACAAAACAACGGCAGGCGATCTTCGACGCCATCGAACATCACGGCGGCCATCTGACGGCGGACGAGGTATACAAGCTCGTCAAGCGCCGTTTCCCGCGACTGAGCCTGGGCACTGTCTACCGCAACCTGCGCGTGCTGGTTGAGCAGGGCAGCCTGCGCGAGCTTGATTTCGGGATGGCCGTCACTTATTTCGAGACCGTCAAGGATTCGCACTACCACATGATCTGCCGCGTTTGCGGAAGCATCGCCGACGCCGAGATGCCGATTGAACGCCGTCTGCAATCGGTCGTCGCGCAGGCTCACAATCTCGGCGGGTTCCGGATAGAAGAACATCGGCTCGATTTCATCGGCGTTTGCGCTTCCTGTCAGTCGAAACCAAAAAAGGCGGGCAGAGGCGCGCGCCCGATCAAATCGCGCTGAATTTCGGCGCCGCACTCTTTTTCTTTTCAAATCCGCTCGCGTCTTTCGTGAAGACACGAATAGCTAATAAACCCATCCTGGGAATGCGCGTATTCTTGCGCCCGCTCTCAGGGCTTTCCACGGAGGAAGTTGACATGCCATCTCTTGCAGGCAGCAAAACTCATGACAATCTGAAACACGCCTTCGCTGGCGAATCACAAGCCAATCGCCGTTATCTCTATTTCGCGCGCCAGGCCGACGTCGAAGGCTATCCCGACATCGCCGGTCTGTTCCGCGACACTGCCGAAGGCGAAACCGGTCACGCTCACGGTCACCTGGATTTTCTGAAAGAAGTCGGCGACCCGGCCACCGGAGAGCCAATCGGCGGCACACCGCTGAATCTGAAGGCGGCCATCGCCGGCGAGACTTACGAATACACGGAGATGTATCCGGGCTTTGCTCGCACCGCGCGCGAAGAAGGTTTTGAAGAAGTCGCCGAGTGGTTTGAAACGCTCGCGCGCGCCGAGAAATCACACGCCGGACGTTTCCAGAAAGGCCTCGATTCAATCGGCTAACCATTCCACGTAGTAACTGCTCAGCCTTCTTCGTCGCGTAGCGACGGTTTGATTTTAGGCAGGTCGTTTACGGCCTGCATGAGACGCCAGGGAATATATTTCGTCGCATAGCGACGATTGAATCACGCGGCGCTGATTTCAACCGTCGCTACGCGACGTGAAAATCTTTTGCCTTTGCCTGCAGGCCGTAAACGACCTGCCTAAAATCAAACCGTCCCGCTGGGACGAAGAAGGGCTGAGCAGTTACTCCACGCAAAGCTGAACGAACCTTCCGTTCGAGAAATTCGAGAAAGGAGAAGCAATGAACAAGAACCTGAAGATGTCGCTCGCCGCGGTAGCGGTCGCCGCGCTGTCGTTAGTGTCAACGCATGAAGTCAGCGCTCAGAGCGAGTCAATGCGAAACCAGTTCTGGTGGCCTGACCAACTCGATCTGACGCCGCTTCGGCAGAACGACGCCAGATCCAACCCGATGGGAGAAAAGTTCGACTACGCCAAGGCGTTCGCAAGCCTTGACCTCAACGCCGTCAAGCTGGACATCAAGAAAGTTCTGACGACATCACAGCCCTGGTGGCCAGCCGATTACGGAAACTACGGCCCGTTCTTCATTCGAATGGCGTGGCACAGCGCCGGCACGTACCGTGTGGCTGACGGGCGCGGCGGCGCGGCTGGCGGCCAGCAGCGATTCGAGCCGCTCAACAGTTGGCCGGACAACGCCAATCTCGACAAGGCGCGGCGATTGCTCTGGCCGGTCAAGCAGAAATACGGTCAGAAACTCTCCTGGGCCGATCTGATGGTTTTGACCGGAAACGTCGCCATCGAGTCAATGGGACTCAAAACCTACGGCTTCGCCGGCGGACGCGAAGACGACTGGGCGCCGGACGTGGTTTATTGGGGGCCTGAGAAAAAATGGCTTGCTGACGAGCGTTACAGCGGAGACCGAAAACTTCAGAATCCGCTTGCCGCCGTGCAGATGGGCCTGATCTACGTGAACCCTGAAGGCCCGAACGGCAAGCCCGATCCGCTGGCGGCGGCCAGGGACATTCGCGAAACTTTCGGCCGCATGGCGATGAACGACGAAGAGACTGTCGCGCTCATCGCTGGTGGTCACACCTTCGGCAAAGCGCACGGCGCTTACAATCCTGGCGATTGCGTCGGTCCCGACCCCGCGGCCGCCAGCATTGAACAGCAGGGATTAGGTTGGGCGAACAAGTGCGGCAAGGGCAATGCGGGCGACACCGTCACCAGCGGCCTCGAAGGCGCATGGTCTTCCACACCGACTGCCTGGAGTTCGCAATATCTCGCCAATTTGTTCGCCTACGATTGGGTACAAACCAAGAGTCCCGCAGGCGCAACTCAGTGGATTCCCGCGAATGGTCAGGGCGCGAACCTCGTGCCGGACGCGCACGACAAATCAAAGCGACACGCGCCGATCATGTTCACGACCGATCTCGCGCTGAAATTCGATCCGAGCTACCAGAAGATTGCAAAACGCTTCCTGGAACATCAGGAGGAATTCAATCTCGCGTTTGCCAAAGCCTGGTTCAAGTTGACGCACCGCGACCTCGGCCCGCGTTCACGCTATGTCGGTTCGGAAGTTCCGAAAGAGGAATTGATTTGGCAGGACCCGTTGCCGCGCGTCAGCTACAAGCAGATTGACGCGAAGGATATTGCGGCGCTGAAAACGAAGATCCTCGCATCAGGATTGACCGGCCCGGAACTGATCAGGACGGCCTGGGCTTCGGCGTCCACGTTCCGCGGCACAGACATGCGCGGCGGCGCGAACGGAGCGCGCGTTCGTCTCGCTCCGCAGAAGGATTGGGAAGTCAACAATCCGGCGGAACTGGCCAAAGTGGTGGGGCGTCTGGAAGGCATTCAGAAAGACTTCAACCGCGCGGCAGTCGGCGGGAAGAAAGTATCGCTTGCAGATTTGATCGTGCTGGGAGGCAATGCCGCCATCGAAAAGGCTGCGAAGGCTGCGGGCCACAACGTTGTTGTGCCATTCACGCCTGGGCGCGTGGACGCGTCGGAAGCGCAGACCGACGTGATGTCATTCGCTCCGCTTGAACCGACGGCGGATGGTTTCCGCAACTACTTCAACAAAGCTGAGCGCCTGTCGCCAGCGGTTATGCTGGTTGAGCGGGCAAACCTGTTGACGCTCTCCGTTCCTGAAATGACCGCGCTGGTCGGCGGATTGCGGGTACTGAACGCCAACGCCGGAGGGGCTAAGCACGGCGTGTTCACTGATAAACCAGGAACCTTGAGCAATGACTTCTTCGTCAACCTGCTCGACATGTCAACCAAGTGGAGCAAGTCCTCCGAGTCCGAGGGCGTTTACGAAGGAGTTGATCGCGCGACCGGTAAGGTCAAGTGGACGGCGACCCCAGTTGACCTGATATTCGGATCGAACTCCGAGTTGCGCGCCCTGTCGGAGTTCTATGCTGCGGCTGACGGAAAAACGAAGTTCGTACAGGACTTCGTCAAAGCGTGGGTCAAGGTGATGAACCTCGACCGCTTCGACCTCTAAGGAGCGAATACGAAATGACTCAGCCACAGAGACACAGAGACACGGAGAGAGAGAGTGGTTTGATAGTCAATGATTATTGATTGCTCTGTGCCTCTGTGGCTCTGTGGCTGATTTGAACTGGTAAAGTTATTTCCGTTTCAATCCTAAGACGATGGTTGGTGGTTGGTGGTCGGTCGGCGCGCTGACCGCCAGCCACCAGCCACCAACCACCAACCACTATGTCACTTGAACAAGGCGATCTCTCATCGGTATCGGTCGAATGGGACAAGCCGGATTACTGGGACGAGCAGTCGCTCGACCGAGAATTGCGTCGGCAATATGACGTGTGCAATTCGTGCCGGCTCTGCTTCAACCTCTGCCCCGGCTTCCCGAAACTCTTTGAGAGTTTCGACAAGGACGAAGTTGATTCCGATCCCGACAAACTGACGAAGGAT
>WBZR01003113.1_pt1 | contig 15696 bp, 11 predicted proteins | sample 5204231 | NCBI WGS metagenome assembly WBZR01 (sample SAMN12412403, study PRJNA552823) | activated sludge metagenome | isolation source: activated sludge from anammox sidestream of wastewater treatment plant... | place: USA: Virginia | collected 2017-08 | reverse complement strand
CACTTTATGCCTTGGCTACGGCCCATGTGAGCTTTGCCAGTATCCTGTCGCAGCAAAATCAATTTGCCCAGGCTGCAACCCACTATAAGGCCGCGATTGACCGGATCTGGACTTTACAGCCCGCCGTAGGTTATGCACTGGCGCTGGATAAAGCAGACAGCGACCTGGCCGCGCTGGCCCAGGCCGTCGAGGATATACGTCGGCGCATCAATAATGCCACGAACGATGAAAATCAGGCACAGGCGCGCAAGTACGTCGATGAGCAGTTCGTTAAGATTGATAAGAAACTGGCCGGGAAAAAAGGTGAAATAGTTACGGCGCAAGGCCAGGCATTTGTTCAGGGCAACTTGAAAGATATCGATGCGGAACTGGCTAAAGATGAAGCAGACTTTAAGTATGATGCAGCGGTTTATTTGCTGGGCGCTGCCGAAGGGCGTGCCAGGGCGATTGCCGAAACTGCAATCCGAGACCAACTGCTTGCCCAGATAACGCCGTATTATCTCAAAGTGCATGCCCGTGGCGTGAGTCTAGCTGAAAACTCCGGTGGGAAAATAGGTACTACAGAACGCCTGAAGCGCGCCGTTGCGCTTAAAAAGGCAGCACAAAAAGCACCGCCGAGCGCTGAGGCCAAAGAAGCGTTAGAGTTGGCGAATCAAATTATTCAGCGCATCGCCGGCCGATCCATCGATGCGGCCTTGTCATTGGCGCGAGATGGATGGATGCTGGAGCGGTTTATGTATCCATCCAAGGAGGATGAACATAAGCTCTCCTGGCAATTACCCAGAAAATATAGCGACTTCGCTGAGCCTGTTAAGGATGCGCTGGCTGAGTTTTATCAGCCGCTGGCCGATGCGCGCCCAATCATCCCTCTTGAACAAGCGGTCTCGGCTTATGTACAGAATCCTGCCGACGCAGCGCTGCGTACCAGGGTGATTGAGCTGACCCGGGAGCGCATCGCCGATCTGGACCCGAACGATCCAACCCTGAACTCCTCTGCAATCATCCCCTGGCGCATTTGGCCCCGGCCGGATGAAGACCTTGACGTGCCGGTTACCAATGCTTACTGGCCGGAAGCGCGCCGCAAGAACGATGCCGCAAAGGAGGTTATGAAGAACCTGGGCATTCGTCGGCTCCAGGAGAATCACAAGTGGCATCAGATTATCCCGCGCTACACTTATGTGATAGAAAACTTCCACCCTGCACCTGATCTGCTGCTGGAGCGTGCCACCTTTCAACTGCTCAAAGGATCCTATGCCGATGCGGCACAAGACACGATTTTGGCATTGGCGGTCGATGCGTGGGCACAAGCTAACAGCCTGCGCCACGGCGAACCTAAGTATGCGCATCGCAGAGTAGAGCTTGCGCTTTCACGCATCAAGCAGTACAGCCAAATGACCACCATCAAGCGTTCTGCCCAGGGTTCAGACCCCTATATGCCCCTGGATCAGGTGCTGGTGCAGGTGCGCTTTGGCGAGTGGTCGCAGATACTGGATATTTTGATTGATTGGAGCGACTACCCTAATGATACAACCGAGTACTGGATCTACCGGACGCTGATCTGGGGCGAGTTTGGCTTCTGGCGTGATTCATTCCTTGATGAGGTGGCCGCACGCTATCGCCAGTTGGTAAGCTCCGGCGAAACAGACGAAGCGGAAGTGCTGTGGGGGAAACTTCAGAGCAGAGCGAACCGGCGTGCTTCGACCGCTTTGATCGGCTTTGAACGTGCGGTTGAAGCAGGCGCAGAGGATAAGAAAGTGATGGAGTGGCTGGAATCCGCTGCGAAGGATCCTGCCCGTAATGCGGCGGCGTATTATGAGCTGGGCCGCTATCTGTCTGAGAAGGATAAAGTCCAGGCGATGCTGGCGTACAACGTGGCAGCGCGGGGTGGGGATGTTCAAAAGCTCACGGGTCTGCAACGATCTGCGGCGATTGAACGCGACCAATTGGAAGGCCCTACGCCGGATTTCGCGTCTATATATGCAGTCTACCAGACGCAGTGGAAAACCATCGCACACAAGGAAGGGAAACTATCCGTGTTGGAAGCGGCCTATCTTGAAGCGATGGCCAGCCGGCTCATGGAGCGTGGTGCGCGTCGTGATCAGGTTCTGCCGGCACGAGGCGATGCGCGCTGGGTGTTGGGAGATAAGCAAGGTGCTGAATCCGATTATCGCGAAATGATCAAGCTTAAACCTGAATTTACCGGCTCGTTTTCCATGTTGCTCGCTCAGTTGGAGGGTGAGTTCGGCAATTATCGAGATGCGATCGACCTGTATACCTACGCCATCACGAATGGCGAGAACTCCGCGCGTGTATATGCTCTGCGAGCGGGCGAGTACGCGCACATGATGCAGTTTGATCGTGCTCTTGCCGATTTGGACGTGGCGATTGAGAAGGAGCCGAAAGACTACGCCCTGTATGTTCAACGTGCGGATTACTATGAATATATAAATGATGATATTGACAAGTCGTTGGAGAATCTCGCCGTGGCGGCTCAGTTGATGAAGGAGCAGGAGGTTTCGGTTCTAGACACGGATCGGCGCGTGCGCCAGTTGCGGGCGCGTCAGTCAAAGCAGCAAAAGCTCCGAGGTTCATCGCGTGATGATTAAGCGGTGCTGCCCCGCGCCAAAGAAGTGGGACGCGCAGGCCATTGGCATGGTGTGATGAAGTGCGGAGATCGAAAGAAAAACAGTCGTCGAGCGCGCCCGGAGCCGGCAACGATCGTCGGCCTGTCGTTGGTCGCAGGGCGCTGAAATGAACGGTGTTGGGCGGATTGCCCGTATCGACTATCATGCCACCGTTTTACGAACCAACCTGGGAGCCATCGCATGAAGAGCACTGAACCGGCTGACTACGTACAAAAGGTATACGCCGGTGTATTGGGCAAGACCATCGGCGTCTACACCGGCAAGCCGATCGAGGGCCGATCCAACGCGGACATTGAAAAGAACTTCGGCGAAATCTGGTACTACATCCATGATCGCCTGAATTATCCATTGGTATGCCCGGACGATGATCTGTCGGGCACTTTTACGTTCCTTCGTGCCATCGAAGACCATCAGGCTGGGCGCGATATTTCATCGGCTCAGATCGGTGCCACCTGGCTGAATTACCTGATCGAAAACCAGACGGTTCTCTGGTGGGGAGGCATGGGCAATTCCACCGAGCATACGGCGTGGCTGCGTTTGATGCAGGGGATTGCGGCGCCGCGATCGGGATCGTCGCAGCTCAATGGCCAGTTGGTGGCTGAACAGATCGGGGCGCAAATTTTTATCGATGGCTTTGCCATGGTCGCCCCGGGGGACCCGCAGTTGGCTGCGCATTTGGCCGCGGAGGCGGGGCGTGTCAGCCACGATGGTCAGGCGGTTTATGCGGCACAGGCCCTGGCGGCGATGGAGTCAGCGGCGTTTGTTCAGTCGAACATGGACAGACTCTTTGACATCGGTCTGTCCGTGATACCAGCCGATAGTCTGATCGCCACGATTTATCACGATGTGCGCAACTGGGCAGCGGCTCATGGCCAGGACTGGCGGGCAACGCTGGGTAAGATTCAAGCAACCTATGGCTATGACCGCTACGGCGGCGGGTGTCATGTGATCCCCAATCATGCCGTCATGGTAATGGCATGGGCGCACGCGCCAAACGACTTTCAAAAGGCGCTGATGATCGCCAACACGGCTGGTTGGGATACTGACTGCAACGCTGGCAACGTGGGCTGTCTGATGGGTATTAAAGATGGGCTGGCAGGTATTCACAGTGGCCCCGACTGGCAGGAGCCATTGGCCGATCGCCTCATTCTTCCCACGGCGGAGGGAACACATGCGATCAGCGATGCGCTGTTGCAGGCTGATCTGATTTGCCGTCTTGGCCGACAGGTAATGGGCTGGGCGCCGGTCTCTTCAAGCAAGAACAATGCCCGATTTCATTTCACCCAGCCCAGCGCCCGACATGGCTTCATGCCGGATAAACAGCTTGCCGGTGAGAATCGTATCCGTGTGGAAAATCCGAATGGCCAACTGCTCATTCGCTTTGATCATTTGGCCCGGCATGTTCCGACCCGTGTTGCAACACCCACTTTTATCCAGCCTGACCTGTTGGAATACACAGGCTCGGCCTACGCCTTGGCAGCGACCCCCACCCTTTACAGTGGTCAGCAGGTGCGTGCCCAACTGGCGGTGGTCGATGGCCAGGATATTCAAGCGGGGCTGTACATCCGCTACTACCAGCCAGCCGAAGCCTCGCACACGCCTTCGCGCACGCCGGTGCTTTTGGGATATGCCCAAAGTGCAGCCCGCCTGCTGCCAGCGGGTGAGCAGCACGAAATCAGTTGGGTCATTCCTGCTACGCAAGGCTGGCCCATCGCGCAGCTAGGCCTTTATTTTCAAGGCCCTGCCGGCCAAGGTGGCAGCGTGGCCGTTGATTGGATCGATTGGTCGGGTGTGCCCAGCGTCAATTTCTCCGGCGGAGCGGCTGCGAAAGTTTCCCGTGATGGGCTGCTTGGATGGATCGCCAGCAATGACAAGCTCTTTGCCCGTAGCCATGGTCAAGCGCCGTGCATTGTTTCCAACCGCGGCGTTGGTTTGGCGCATACCGGCGGGCGCGATTGGCGCAACTATCGCGCCAGTGCCAGGATCACCACACGGTTGTGTGATCGCGTTGGTCTGTGTATTCGTTATGGTGGGTTGTATCGGTATCTGGCTGCACTTTACGACCACAAGGCTGGTCAGCTCCAACTGGTGCAGCAATATGATCATTGCTATCGCATACTGGCGGTGCATCAGGTGCAGTGGTCATTGAACCAGCCTCAAGATTTACAAGTCGCTGCAACCGATGACCAGCTCGTGGCCTATCTCAACGGGCAACAGTGTCTTAGTGCCGCCATACCTGTGCAACCCAGTGGCCACAGCCTGCGCAGCGGCGGCATTGCCCTGTTATGCGATAGTGGCTGGGCCACTTTTGACGAGATCAGCATAGCCCCGCTGGGAAACGAAATTTGATGCGCTGGCGTCAGTGTCAATGCCAGAACCGCAGGGCAAACGCAAGTAGGCGTCCGATAGGCAATCTCTCACGAGCCGCGACCGTCAGGGAGCGGTTTTTGAGCCGATCACCGCTCCCTGACGGTCGCGGCTCGTTAATACATCGACCCTCGCGGGTTACTTGCAAAAGCCCTGCGCGAGAACCGTCTGCAGCCGGGTTGGCGTCCGTGAGGAATCAACCCCTTGTGTTAAGCTTAACAAGTGATTTCATCCATCAATGGCAAACCGACAGGCTGACGGGACGCGCTGTTCACTTGGCGCAGCCCCATGCCACATGGCGATGGCTCGTATCAGCTTTGGTTCGCACGCTCTAGTATGACATCACCTGCTTACCCTGGTTGTGCAGCGTATACGTTAAAAGCTGAACAATGGCGCCGTGGTTACAGTTAAACCAGTTCCAGCCTGATCCGGAGCCTCCCAAGCCGGTTTCCCGATCCTTGCCCCAGGTGCTGTAGGCGCCATCCACGCGCTGCGATTTGACAATCGCGTTGAGCGTGGCGATTGCCTTGTTATACCAGGTTTGGTCGCCGGTGGCTTCATGCAGGACAAAGCAGGTCCTGGCATAGTTTGATGCGTGCGCCTCCATCGGCCAATCGCAGTGAAACTGCTCGCGCACCGTTGGATAGTAGGTCTTGACCAACAGCGAAGCCTCATCGCCGAAGTTGACGAACTGGTCCTCCACCCAGCGCACCAGCTTCAGCGCTGGTTGCATCAACCCGCGGCGTACAAACAGACGCACCGCCCAGAGCGCATCCATGTTTGATAGGTTCGAGTATTTATCGCGCAGATTGACATCCTCAAAACCAGCCTCCCAGTTGAAGTCTTTCATGGGATTTTCCAAGGCCCACTGCACAATGCGGTCGGCCACATCCCTGCCTTGCCCGTTGGGCAGGGCATCCATGAACAATCCCACCAGCATGTGGCTGCAGGTACGATCCTGAACCACCTCGCCGGTGTCGGGCATCACGCGGAAGGGCATGCTCCCATCTTCGCGCACCCACTGACGAAGAACACTGGCGATGTGCAGGGCATAATCGAGATACCGCTTGTCACCAGTCATTTCGTGCAGCAACAGCAACTGCAAACCGGGCAGGCCACTGCGGGTGATGCTGACAGCCTTGCCTTCAACCAGATAATCAAACTTGCCTTGCTGCACCGATGTATACGGCATCCCGGGGAGCTTGCCCGTCATCGGCGTATGGTTCTTCAGCAGCCAGTCACCAATAGCTATCGCTATCTGACGATAGGCTTCGGCTTTTTCCGGGAAACATTGGGAGGCGAGCAGATACGCCTGAATGCCGACGGAGGCTATGCAGGGGAACGTTCCCTCAGCAAATTTGTGGTTGGCTGGATCCAGCCCTTCATGGGCATGCCACCACCACGCGGGCATTCCCGGCTCGCGGTAAAAGGCATTGGGGTTGTTTTCCATACGATCAAACCAGTCGAGATTTCTTCGCACACTCGCCAGATAATTCATCGGCTCCTCGACATGATCCAGCCAATCAGGGGCACGCGCAATCACGCCCAGTCCACCGTGCGTCACCATGCTGGCCGGAACGCCCAGGGCCTTGCGTGCGATGCACCAGCCGGTCTGACGATTCATACTCATCGCGGCGACATTGGCCCAGTAGCCGATTTTGACCTGATCCCAAAAGGTGATGGTATCAAGCACTGGCTTGTCATTTTCAACCACCCAGCGATTTTCGCCCTGGGTCACTTCCAGCCGCCAGTAATCCGCTGGAGGAAGATCGCCCGCATCATGATCGAGGCATCGGAAAACAGGTGCTTCAATAAATCGTCTGGTTCTATGATTCCACGGTGAATTGATATCCGCCAAAAGTCTCATCATCATCTCCTGCTCAGCAAGGTTTGCCTGCCATGATTATCCAAGGCGATTGTTGGCATCCGCCAACAACAAAGGGTGTTATCGTGATGGGGAAATGGCGGTTGTCAAGTACGGGATTTGTAATTCCCACCCAGCTTTTTTTTTCGGTGAGCAGCGCCCATCAATACGCCCGAATCGATATGCTGATGATTTGGCAAATTGTCAAATTGAAGAATAAGCCGGCCCATCATGGCCTGACCGTCTGGGGCGGATGTCTGTTGCATCAAAGACGAATACAGGGCAACTGTTTTTTGCAAGGGGAGATCAAATATCGCCAATAACGCATCAACGCGCATGGCTGTGTGAATGGGGGAGATGTAACGGAGAGGGGGAGATTCGAACTCCCGTAACCTTGCGGTTAACCGGTTTTCGAAACCGGCGCATTCAACCACTCTGCCACCTCTCCAGATGGTTGAGTTACAGTAGTCGATGAATGAATTGGCGTCAAATGAGTTGAATTTGCGGGGAAATCGCGACGGTTGAGGGTTGCATATACAAGGTGACGCAAGCGCAATATGGTTGCAGCCTCTGTTGCAAAGAAGCTGACCTGTCATCATTCCAATGGAGTCTCTGTGTCTGTGGCAGCGCCGTCTTGTTCGCCAAGCTCTGCTTCCAGACGAATCCGCTCGTCATCAGACATTGAGCGTTCATCCATTCCGACCGATTTGCCCGGCCAACAAGGATGACACTTCTATTTGAGCTGAACAGTCACAATTCTACTGGCCCACTGCCTTAAGTGCCTGCTTGGCCTTGACGACCTGCTCAGCCGGAGCACCTGGCAGCTCAATCGCGCGGGTAAAGTCAGCGATGGCCCACTCCCTCTGCCCCTGCAAGACATAGGCAGCGCCGCGATTGACCAGGGCCATGGCAACTGGCTCAGCCGGAGCACCTGGCAGCTCAATCGCGCGGGACCAGTCAGCGATGGCCCGCTCCATCTGTCCCTGCTGGCCAGAGATAACGCCGCGATTGACCAGAGCCTGTGCGACCAGCTCAGCCGGAGCACCTGGCAGCTCAATCACGCGGGTATAGTCAGCAATTTTCCGTTCCGTCTGTCCTTGCTGGCCATAGATAACGCCGCGATTGACCAGGGCCTTGGCGACCTGCTCAACCGGAGCACCTGGCAACTCAATCACGCGGGTAAAAGCATCAATTGCGTTGGCGTAGTCCTGTTGATCGGAAAAATCGACGCCGCGATTATACCAAGATACGGCCTCCTCTTCGGCAGTAGCCCCTGCAGCTGAAGGCAGCTTGCCGAGACAAACGCCTGCCATACCAAGAAAAAGGATCAGAACCAGACGAAAAATCGTGAGATGGGACCGACTCATAAAGCATACCCCTGTGAGCAATAAACAAGTGAACCAATGACAGCAATTTACCATAATCTGCTGATATTGCGAAAGCAAAAAAAACGTGTTGCAAAGAAGTGAAAATGCCATCATTCCAAGGAAGTCTGGCATGTCTGTGGCAGCGACGAAGACGCAGCCGTAGCCGCCGTCTTGTTCCCCCAAGCCCTGCTTTCAGACAAATTCGCTCGTCACCAGACATTGAGCGTTCATCCATTGCGACCGATTTACCCGGCCAACTAAGGATGACACTTCTATTTGAGCTAAACAGTGATGAGTCGATTGGCGTACAACAAATACGATTGCGGCCTCTTTAGCCACGGCAGGATCGATGATAAATTACAACGGAAATGTCACTGCACTATATTATTCCGGTACAAGTTCATAATGATCTGGTTGCGGCTGCTTATCGAAAGCGCGGTTATGATGCGGATGAGGCGAATGCCGCAGCGCGTTTCAGTCAGATAACGGCTGAGCATGGGATCAAAACGCATAATGCGATCAAGGCGCTTCATCTGGATGAGTTATTCGGTTCCCGGGCTGGGGGGTGCAAACCGGGAGCGAAGATCGAGCAGTTGCCGGGGAAGTTCAAGGCGATTCAGACGTGGAATGCCAACCGCAAGTTGGGGCAGGCGGTGGCTTTTGCGGCGATGAATGCCTGCATGAATCTGGCGGATGAGTTTGGTGTGGGAATCGTCGCGGTTGATCAGGCGTTCCACTATCTCTGGGGAGGCGGGTATGTGATCGATGCTGCCCAAAAGGGGTATATCGCCTACACCTCGTGTACCGCAGCGCTGGCGGAAGTTGTTCCGTTCGGGGGTAAATATCCGACGCTGGGTACGAACCCGCACTCATGGGCGTTTCCAACGCAGGAGCTTGTCGGGTTTCCGATCTGCATTGACTGGGCGACCAGTACGGTGGCGATGGGGCGGGTGCAGCAGTTTGCCCGGGAAGGCAAGCAGCTTCCGCCAGGGGCGGGCGTCGATGAAGATGGTCAGCCCACGACGGATCCGAACAAGATCAAGGCGCTATTGCCGTTTGGCCAGCATAAGGGTTACGGGCTATCGCTGATTGACGAGTTATATGCGGCGTATATCGGTGGGAGTCTGCCGACGATCCGCAATCGCTGGGATCGCGTGTCAGCCGGCGAAAAAGGGACGTGCTGTTTTTTCTTTCAGTGCATCAAGCCAGAGGCAATGAGCAGCGGTGATTTTGCAGCGGGGCGCGATCAGAAGGCGAATGTCAAAGCGGTGCTGGCGGATATTCTGGGGCACGGCAATACCGGCGCGATGCTGCCGGGGCAGATCGAAGCCAATGGGGCAGCGCTGTCGCGCAAGCATGGTGGGTTGTTGTTTACAGCGGCGGAAGTCGAGGCGCTGAAGCATATTGCCCTTGAGGCGGGGTTTGGTTTTGCTGCTGAGGGGCTGAAGACGGTGGAATTGTAAAGGGGCGACCGGTTGGACGGGGGGAATTGTTTTACTGCCTCCGGCCGGATTCGAACCGGCACGACCCTTTCGAGTCAGCGGATTTTAAGTCCGCAGCGTCTGCCATTCCGCCACGGAGGCTGATAAAACAAGGTCAAACCGGGGCTATTGCCCCTTTGGCCGGTAGATCCGATTCGGGGTGCGGGATGCCTGGTTCAACGAGTTTTGGGTGCAACGCTAACGCCGGCAACACATTTGCGGCCGTTAGGAAGCAACCGAGGTCTATTTTGCCCAATCACAGGCGATTACGCAATTTACCCGGCGCTGAAGTAAAATAAAAACATGACCAGAGCCTCGATATCGACTCAGCGGCTGCGACGAATGACCGCCATTTTGTCGATCAAGATAGTTCGTTCGTTTTATTATGCTTTTGCAGGCGTCTGGTATCTGCTGAGAACACAGCGTAATGCGCGGATCGAAGTGGGGCTGGGGGTTGGGGCGTGTCTGGTGGGGGCGTGGGTTGGTTTGAGCCGGACGGAATGGGCGGTGATTGCGTTCACGATTGCGCTGGTGTTGATTCTGGAGGGATTGAACACGGCGGTGGAGATGTGCGTCGATCTGGCGATGCCGGAGAATCATCCGCTGGCCAAACACGCGAAGGATCTGGCGGCGGGGATGGTACTGATCGCGTCGGCGGCGTCGGTTGCGGTGGGGGCGTTGATTCTGGCGCCGCCGCTGTGGGTCAAGCTGTTCGGTTGAATCAGGCTCGCGGGTGATTGCAGATTGTTCTGGTGTGGCCGGAGGGCGACAAAATTACGGTTTTGGCGGGGACTTGTGGTTGAGTTGCGGTTCTGCCGGTTGGTTATTGCGCGAGGATGAATCGTCATTTTCACTGTCGCTGCTGTCATTGTCGTCACGATCATTGCTGTCGTTTGCTGATTCATCATCGGTATCGGTTGACTTGGCTGAGCGCTGCGGACGGGCAGCCGGGTTTTTCTCAACCACGAGTGTGCGGGCGGCCAGATCGCCCATGCGCTGGCGTAGCGGCGTATAGAGGACGACGAGCAGCGGCAGGCCGAACATGACGTAAATATCGATGATGCGCAGAACATTGCGAATGACCAGGGCGCTGCGTTTGGGCATTGCGCCGGTGAAGTCAACGACGCGCAGGCCGAAGATCATTTTGCCGAGTGAACGCCCGGTAAACAGTTCGGCGACAAGCGTATGCAGGATGTAGAGGAGTGAACCGCCAATAAGCAGCAGTTGGGTGCGGCCTTCGATCATGACTTCATTCATCTCCAGCGGGCTGTCCTGAACCCACTGGGCGACAATGACGCTGACGATCCAGATTGGCCAGAGATCGACCAGCCCAGCCATGATGCGGCGAGGCAGCGGCGCGATTCGCAATTGACGGAGGGCTTTGATATCCGGCGGTTGCAGTTGGCGCTGGCGCAGGGCGGTGATGACCACGAAGACCATGGCGGCGATCAGAATTCCTTCGGTCCACTGGCCCCAGCGCGGGTCGGCTGGGGCGTAGGGCGCGCCCAGCATCTGAGCGTCACCATCGGGCTGGCCTTGTATTGTGTACGGTTGGACGATGAGTTGCTGATTATCAAGGAACAGCAGGCAGGGTTGAGGGCCGAGCGAGGTGAAATAACGGGTGGTGGCATTATCGGCTTTGTCCGAACCGTGCAGGTCGATGGTGGTGATTGCGCCTTTGGCAAACGTGTGAAATTGGCCAATCCCCTTTTCACCGGTTGTCCAGAGGCGGGGCAATTGGCCGTTGAGCAGGGCAAAATGATGAACCGCGCCGCCGGGGATGTTGCCCAGATCCTGCCACTGATCGTCCAGCAGAATCCAGACACGAATCTGGCCGGCTTGGCGCAGCGCCATCACGGGGTGCTGATCGACAATGGCCAGGGAAACATCCGCTGACAGGTCAAGATCAAGGTCTTCAGGCAGCGGGGCGATTTGCGACCAGCGACCATCGGTCAATACGAACAAACCTGTCTGAGAATAGACTGTGGTTGATAATGATGGGGATGGTTGCGAAGTTGCGGTTGCAGCAGTCGGTGCGCCGGCGGGTTGAGATGGAGTACCAGATGATGCTGAAGGTGCGGCGGTGGATGCCGTGGCGGTTGGTTCGTCGGTTGGCGCAGTCGATGGTGCAGTGGCTGGCCCGTCCGATGATTCGGTGGTGGGCGCAGTGGTTGGAGCGGTGGTGGGGGAAATAGCGGGGGCGGGGTCGCGTCGGGCAATGGCGTAGATTTTTTCATCATCGCCGGTCAGAGCGAGAATGCGCGCACGATCGGGCAACGATGTTCCATAGCGCCAGTCGCTGGCCCAGTAGATGCGCCAGTCGCCGTTGGGCATGACCACGCCCAGCTCTGAACCGATGGCGACGACATCACGCGGCGTGCCGCTGAAACGGGCCAGGGCGGACCAGTCTTTGCTTTCAGAGGATTTGACGTAAATCCAGGAATGGATTTCCGCATCGGAACCGGCGTTGCCCGAGCGAATGATCCACTGGTTGGCTTTGTTGGCGGTTGCCTGAAGAGCCGGTTCCTGCGCCCGTGCCGGTGAAGAGGCCAGCAGCGGCAATAGCAGCGCTGACAGGAAAAACCAGAAACTGGCTGGGCGCCCATGCCGAGGCGCAGCCGCGCAGCGGGCGATATTGGGTGCCGGCGTCAAGTTGCAGCGGGTTGGATAATTCATGGGGTGATGGGCAAAGTTAGTCTGTACAGTTGGCATCGACCTGGATCACATTTTCAGAGGGTAAAGGTGGATTATCGGGGAACGCAAAACTGGCTGCCTTGGGGAAACCGCGCCGGGAGAGGGCGGGGTTATGCAGTTTGAACACCAGGGTTGATTTGCTGTCAGGAAAAAACAGTTGATAACGGGTGGCGATCATGGGCAGGTCGTCTTTGGCCAGGGTGTTGATCGCGATTGGTTCGTGTTCAGACAGGTAGGCACGCAGAATGATCCGGCCGCGGGTATCAAAAAGAAGCACCAACGTGGGCTGGTGGGTTTTGCGATCATACCAGACCTCCTTCTGGGCGATGAGATGATCTGAGGCAGCGTAGACCCAGACAAACATATAGGCGTCGGCATCATTATTGAAGCGCATGACCGGCGCGGGTTGATGCAGAAGATCATCGTTGAACAAACCAACGCCCAGAACCTGCAGCAGAAGGTCAGGCCGAATGGGCAGTTCATCGACGCAGGGTTTGGACAGATTATCGAAGTAGCCCCACCACATCCGCTGAATTTCCGTCGGCAACAGCAGCCAGTAACGCTGGCCGTTGGCGCCGATATCAAATACGGGTTTGGGCAGGGCGGGTTTGCGGCCAATGATGCGCAAATCGTCAGCCTGACGGAACATCAGCTCGCCGTCACCATTGATGAAGTGGCGCTGGCCGTTTTCATCGGCGATATCCGCTTCAAAATCATGGCTGGCCCAGAGCGAAGTAATGGCGTGATTATTGCGATTGATCTGCTGGATGACCTGGGGCATGGATTCGGTGGGGCCGAAGTAGCCGGCAGCTTTGATCGGTGGGGAAACGGCGCAACCGGTCAGGATCAGGACAGCCAACGTGCTGGTCAGCACGATGCCCAGGCGGCGACAGAGGCTGAGTCTGCGTCCTGGCGGGAGATTGTGGCAGCCCAACAGGCGGCGCGGCATCAAATCTCCTCGTTAATGATCTGGGACATCTGCTGGCTGACTTCCTGAACCTGTTGTTCGGTCATGCGCGGGTTGACCAGATCAAAATGTTGATCCTGCCCGCGCAGACGCACGATCCAGATTTCCTGATTCTGCTCCTGACGGGTGTTTTCATAAACGAGCATGCGTTTGCGCATGAGGATCAAACCCAGGACAAAGCGAAAATGGAGTTTGGTCTGCTCGGTGGTCTCCTGCAGACGCTCGAAAATCATTTTCAGAACTTCATCATCGACGAGCAGGCGTTTTTTCTGCTGGGGGCGGGGCATGGCGGTCTGCCAGCTCGCCAGCAGATTCGTGCGGTCAAACTCAGACCAGTGCTCCATCGCCACATCGACACGCTCAAAACCGGTGGGTGTTTCGCGCAGTGCGGCCATGAATTTTTCATCGGGGGTGAGGTCGCGCCCGCTGACAGCGCATTTACCCGCAGGACGGGCCACTTCGTATTTGTCGCGGGTTTGGGGTGGTGTGACAGCCATGTCGTTTTTTCAACCGCTCCTTGAGTTGGCCTGCAAAAGCAGGTTCAACCATTGATCAGTCGGACGATCACCGGCGATTATCCGAGCCAAGGTGGGTCTGTTATACCGTTGAATTTACTCAACCACAAAGAAACGGGTGCTGGTTCCGCCCGGGCCGATGGCAAAACGCACGCTTTTACCGCAGCGGGGGCAGCGTCCCTCGTAGGCGGTTGCGGCATTGTTGCGGTAAACCCGCTGGTAGACGTTACAACAGTTGAATTGGACGGACAAAAAAGGCCGGTGTGGATCAGACGCCCTGTCTGTAGAGGACGATGCCGCCGAGGAAAGCTCCACTTTGTAATCGCGTGGATCGGACATGCCAGGATCATATCCCTGTTGCCGCAGGCGCGTCCAGACAAAACGATCAGACGAATCATGCGGCGCAGGGCAATCGCAAGTAGGCGTCCGATAGGCAATCTCTTACGGGCCGTGGCCGTAAGGGATCGGTTTTTGAGCCGATCACCGCTCCCTAACGGTCGCGGCTCGTTAATACATCGACCCTCGCGGGTTACTTGCGAAAGCCCCGTCACGCGGCGCTGGAGTCGAACCGCCGGCCGGTCAGGCGGATGAAGACATCAGCCAGGCCGGGTTGGCCGATGGTGATGACATCGAGCAAATTGGGAAGCGCCTCAGCCAGGCGTGGGATCATTTCGTGGGCGTGGGAAAATTCAAAGCGAATCACACCGTCAATCAACCCGGCGGCGAGGTGGAACTGGCTGGCGAGTATCTGAAGAACCTGTTGGGGGTGGCGCGACTCGATGGAAACGATCTGCCCGCCGATACGCTGGCGCAGATCAAGCGGCGAACCGAGGGCGACGATTTTGCCCTGATCGAGTATCGCCAGTTCATCGCAGCGATCGGCTTCATCCATCAGATGTGTGGTCAGCAGCACCGCCACGCCGTCACCGGCTATTTCGCGCAGCACGTGCGACAGCTCGTTGCGGGCGGCGGGATCAAGGCCGGTGCTGGGTTCGTCGAGAATCAAAATTCGGGGAAGGGTGAGCAGGCCCTTGGCCAGTTCGATGCGTCGGCGCATACCACCGCTGAAGCGGTCGATGCGTTCGTTGCGACGCTGCCAGAGGCCGAAGCGTTGCAGGTTGGCCTGGATTCGCTGACGCAGGAGCGCGCCGCGCAGGCCGTAAAGGTGGCCGTGATGACGAAGATTTTCTTCGGCGCTGAGCTGCTTGTCGAGGCTGGGGGACTGGAAAACAACGCCGATGCGACGGCGAATGGCATCGCGCTGGGAAAGCAGATCGAGTCCGTCGAGGCTGACATTGCCACTGGTGGGGGTGATCAAGGTGCTGAGGATGCGGAACAGGGTGGTTTTACCGCTGCCGTTGGGGCCGAGCAGGCCCATGATGCGGCCGAATGAGGCGTTGAGGGTGACGCCATCGAGCACCTGATGCTGCGCGTAGCGATGGGTCAGATCGTTGATCACGACAGCCGGTGCGGCCGGGGCGGCGATGGATGGTTCAACGAAAGCGGTCAAGGTAGTGGGCCGGTTATCAGGCAGCACGATCCAGCATCATGACGGCCATCAGCAGAGGCAGATAGATGATGGAGGTGAAAAATAATTTACGGGCATGGCTGCGCGTGCGGGTTTGGGTCAGGCGCAGGCCGTAGCCAAGGAAAACCAGTCCGAGGATCAGCGCGACGATCATGTAGCGTGATCCGGTCATGCCAAACCACGCCGGTGCCAGGCTGATGGGCAGCAGCGCCAGCAGATAGAGCAGAACCTGATGCGAGGTCATGGATAAGGACTGATCGTCAACGCA
>WBZR01002062.1_pt2 | contig 15722 bp, 8 predicted proteins | sample 5204231 | NCBI WGS metagenome assembly WBZR01 (sample SAMN12412403, study PRJNA552823) | activated sludge metagenome | isolation source: activated sludge from anammox sidestream of wastewater treatment plant... | place: USA: Virginia | collected 2017-08 | reverse complement strand
ACTTTCTCACTCAGCTTGCTCGTGATGTGCTGGAGGGCGCGAAGCTCTCTGACCTACAGACCTTGTTTGCTGATGATCTGCAAGTCAGCCACAATCCGATGGGCAGCCTGACGACCCCGAGTGCAGTGATCATTCCTGGTCCGAAAGTGATGACCTGGGATGATTGGGTGAGCCAGAAGACAGTGGTGGTCAGACGGACAAGGAGAAAGGAGGTAGTACCGGAGGGTCAGATGGGATTTGGAATTTAGCAAAAAAGGGACTCTAAAAAATGTAGAGTCCCTTTTTATTGTACAATTGATGCAACCGTAGTACAATAATAATATGATAGACAAAAACATCTTGGTAAATTCCTATCGTAGAAAAGTGACTTTTTCGGAAGTTACTTGGACTTGTCTGTGGTGCGGACAGATATCATCTGATAGCAGGTTCCCTGGTTCGTTTATACCGATGCTTTGTAACGAATGCCGTCCAATATTCCGCTCTTGGCAAAGATCCAATTATTACCGTCGGAACCAAGGCAAAACCTTTCTGTCTTTACAAGATTGGATACAAGAACGTCAAAAAAATGGAAAACATGTTCCGGAAATTAAAGGGCAAATACAATGTCAACTAGATGACGATAATCAGGAATACTATCATGCCCCTGGAAATAAATCTTTATCATGTGTTCCAACCATAAGCAACCGACGAAAAATCAAGAATGGTAAGTCGTTATAGTTATAGGTTATCTAGCATAGGCAAAGTATAATAAACAAGGGTAGGACTCTGTGGATCAAACACCATTTATTAGCACTAATAATTCACCCAAAGCGATATCTCCTTCTTTGGCATCTATTGTGATTTCACCTGAGCTTGGGTCAATCTATACTCCCTCTGATTACGCACAATTCTTAATCTCTTGGGCTATAAGGTCACCGGATGACATAGTGATGGATCTAGGGGTTGGCGGCGGTAGTTTTGTCTTTAATAGTTTTAATCGATTAGTTGAATTAGGCGCTGATTCTCTGAATGCCCAATTACAGATTTATGGTTCTGAAATTGATAAGACCTCTTATGAGAATTTTATTAAATTGTGTAACGAAAAATCTTTTTCTTTTCCAAATATTACCAACGATAATTTTTTTGGAGCGATGTTTCCTGAAGTAAATGCTATTGTAGGGAATCCTCCATATGTCAGACGAATGTATATTAAATCGACTGATTCTGTAAGGGATCGAGTCGTCCAAGGAAATCAACTTGTTACTCATAGTGAATTATCTAGATTAACCGACCTATATGTATATTTTCTCCTCTATGCTCTCCCAAAATTAAAGCCAGGGGGACGTCTTGCTGTTATCACTGCTGAATCATGGCTAAATGTTAGTTATGGAGAGGTTTTAAAAAAATACTTACTTAGAGAATTTGAGATCGAATGCCTAATTAGTTTAGATCGTCGAGTATTTGATGATGCTCAAGTTAAACCTGTAATGCTGTTAGGAAAGAAGAAAAATGCGACCCCCAAAAATGAATTTATCCGATTTTTCAGGGTAAAAAATGGTCTTCCAATTAAGAAAATCAACAATATTATCGAACCTTCTGAATTGGGTAGTAATAATCAAAAAGATGTAATCGTTCATGAAATCAAACAAGATGACATAAATAGTAACCACCCTTGGGGAATCTATTTTAAATTGCCAGATATTTACGAAAAACTAAGTAAACACCAGCTATTATCATCAATTAGTTCGTTAGCCTTAACTAGAGTTGGCCTCCAGACTTTAGCAAAGGACTTTTTTGTTCTTACCTCTTCTCGTGCTTCTGCAGCACAGATTGAAGAACAATATTTAAGGCCACTCGCTCAGTCCTCACGGTATTTAAAAAAACCTGTGCTTTTTTCAGATACCGATCCTGATTTTTTTGTTTTTTATTGCAAAGAGAAGAAGAGTGCTTTAGTGGATACACACACACTTACTTATATTTTAGAAGGCGAATCGAAAAAAGTTGCAGTTCGAGGGAAGCAAACTACGGTGATTGGTTATCAAAATAAAGAGAGGATTCAGAAAGCAAGTAGGAAAATTTGGTATGATCTAGCGAGTGCACTTGAAAAAAGGGGCATCGCCGAGATACTGATCCCGCGCTTGATCTACAGAGACTATAATGTTTTATGGAATCAAGCATCGTTTATTCCTGGAGAGCTTTTTATTGAGTTTATCCCATTTCCATCACCTGAAATTAAAACTGAAGTTTATTTAGCCATTCTCTCGAGTTCTGTGACCGAAATCATGCTACGAGCAAATGCTCAGGTGTATGGGGGAGGTACTTATAATATAAACCCGGGACAAATTAAAAAAGTTCCGATCCTAAACCCTCATCTTTTAACATCAGATCAACATGAGGCACTGGCCTTTGCATATCATGATTATTTGATCAGTGATAACCATGATAGATCAAGGATCAATCAGGTTGTATATGATATTTTAGGATTTTCTGAAGATATGCGTGAACAAGTAAATGTAGCAGTTGAGGAATTAATAACAATTGCTACATCCTCTAAACAGAAACATCTAAATACAAAGGATATCGAGAAGTGAGTCGTTATTGTTAATTGCACCTATACACTTTTCGTAATAACCACGTAGAAGCAAATTCTGGTAATGGATCAACTCTTGTCGCCACTCCGCCTTTTCTCGAATTTGGTCACGATAAATATCTGGGAAAAAGTTAGCAGCGATTAGCTGGCAAACTAAGAAAAGCTCTAGGGGCTGGTGGTTAAGTCTAGGCAGATTTACTTTTTTGGGATGCCAACAAAGTTCATAATCCTCTGATATTCCACCGTACTGAACGTGATATTCTGGATGATAGCCAATCCCTGTATTTGGATTCAAATTGGCTTTGTCAAAATGAAGTCTTGAAACAACTCGGCCATTGATATTTCGACCCTCACGAGTTAATTCGTCTAAAACTGCCTGCGAATCTCTTTTCTCGTCAAATATCGTATCGGTATGGCTGCTCCATACCCTAATTTTTATGTCTTGCACTATTGGAATATCTTGGTCCGCCCACCTAACATTACAATATACATCAACTTGTAATTGTACTGAATTGGGCACATCCACCGGCTTGAATTTTAATGGATATTCATGCTGTATACTATATCCCCAAGGAACTGGGGTATAACCTCGAGTTAGATTGCGACGAGCATATTCATACTCATCTTTAGTAACCTGAACAGTTGAAATTGCTTGGGGGATCACATATTGATGAGAGTCATCAAGGATAGAATCATATACTTTACCAATTAGTTGAAGTGAATTTATTACCCTCTGTGAATCCATGCCATATCTTTCCAATTCTAAGGAGTTATTTCCAGAGACCTTTTACAATTTCAGATCCTTGAGCATCAACCAACGTTTCGTCAAAAGAATCTGACTCTTGAATTGCCTTATAAGATACACGTGCCTGATCCATCACTGAAGGACGTCTATCAGGATAATACGGAATAGAATTTCTCTGCTTAACAGGTTGGTTTAAAATATAACAGACCCAATCTGCTGTCGGTGTACCATCGTAAACACAAATTGCAGGTTCTAGCTCTTGACCATATTCTGCCTGAAAGGCTAGGCGGAATTTTTCAGGAATAGATCCAGGTATATTATGGTGGAGCATCAGCTGCTGGGCTTTATAAAACACCCTTCCACGCCACCATCGCTTTTTATAAGATGAAAAAACTCCTCGGTATCGAACGTCATCAAACAACCCGAGAACTTGTGGCTGATTGAATGAAGCTAAACTAATACCTAAACGTGTGGCCGTCGTCAAATCGTCATATAAAATACCGGGAAATTCAATGATGGAATTTCGAATCCAGCGTGATATTTGAGAAACATTCCACAATCCTTTTTCAACTGGAGGAGCGGCTTCTCTCAAAAGATTCGCTTCTTCTTCTGTCGCTGTCATTAAGGCTATCAAGCTGGGCCAATTGGAATCTTGAGACTGTGATAATACTCGGAATCCATCACATAAGCTAATCAATTTTGCTCTAACCCCTGAGGGATCTTTGTTGATATCGTCTTTGAATACTATATAATCAATATCAACGCTATCTAACAAGTATTGCATTTTTCCAGTGATAACATTTGGTCTTGTCACTAATACAATTGGCGCTGATGAGTTTCGCATTCTTAATTCGGATGCTAAAGTTGTTCCGAAATATCCCACCACATCACCATTGTCCATTGGAGTGCTCAAATCTAGGTCAATCATTACAAGATCAAAATCAACACGAAATTCAACAAAAGATTTCGGCGGGTATTGCAACTCAATTTCAAGTTCCCCAGGAGAAATCAACAATTCGCGTAATTTTTGAGCATCTCTGCCTGGACGGCTTATCTCATCATCAATATAGATTGCTTTAATTGTCATCAGAGGCTCCTCTATCAGGTAGCACGATTTCAATACAGGTCTTCCATGGTTTTTCCGCATCTATAAATCGAGCAGTTCCACCATATAACTCCAATATATCCCTCACAACTTTAAGACCCAAACCAGTTCCTGTTCCTAAAATCGGATTTGGAAGGCTTGTTGTTATAAATGGCTTGAATGATATTTCTCGTCTTTCTAATGGTAATCCTACTCCTGTATCTTTCATTCGAATATAAAGTGTGTCATCTTCTTTTTCTGCGTCAACTAATATTTCTCGCCGAGGTTGCCCATAAATAGCTTTAAGAGCATTTGAATAGATATTAATTAACACAGAATATAGCTCGGCTTGATAGATTGGAGGGGTACGAAGGTTTTTCGGAACATTATTCCTAAAGGAGACCCCATTCTTGCTTATATAATAAGACATCGGTTTTTTTACGTTTTCGATGATCTCATATAAAGCATGACGTTTCCGACGTTGGCGGCTGTCTGGGGTCAGTAAGAATCCCAACTGAGAAACCTGGAGATTAACCATTTGATGCCATTCTGAAACTTGGTTAATGATATCGTCATAACTAGATCTTGACGCTCCCGGGATTGAGGGTTGTAAACGTAATAAATCTTGCTCTGTTTGTGATACCGCACTTATTAACGCTTGGAGCTGGTGATTCATCAAGGACAATGTCGTACCTGCAGAAGCTAGAATTCTCAACATGGAAATTTCGCTGATCCTATCTTCTTCCTCTTCGGTAGCGCGTTGTAAGGCATCATCCAAAGCTAGCGTAAGAATACTACGCTGTTCTTCCGGGATACCTTGAGTAGAAGCCAAGGTAGACTTTGCCTCAGTAATTATTTCTTGAACACTCTTTGGAGCTTTCTCCTTTCGACGTTTTTCTTTCTCATTTGCCAAAAATGCAGCATACTTGAGCGTCATCCAATAAATGCCGCTCTGCACAAATTGTCTTAATGATGCTACAGTAGGAGTTTCAAGCAGACGTTCACGACTGATGTTTATTTCAATATTCGAATGTTTTGTTTGAGAAGCTGCTACAACTCCGAACAGTTGCCGATTTCGGGGAATTAGAAGGTAGGGTCTTCCTGAAATGGTGTTCGCTAATTCAAGAACCCTCTCAGGCGGCGATATGGCTGTTGCCATGTCCACGTTCCGTACAGCGTATTCATCCAATCGCAACCAATCATCACTTTGGCTCCCATAGGGGAACACTCTAAAGCCATCCAGATAAATTCTGATTCCACCTTCTTCGCGACCCTTTTGAGATGCATCACGAACATTAAACTCTGATTCTTTGAAATATTCCGACGCGTATATGAAATAATAAACTCTTAACCTAGCGCCTTCGAGGCCAGAATACTTATTGGTGTCATCAATTAATGTATCCGTATCACCCGTACTTAAGATTTCAATATCATAATGAGCATGACCATCTGCATCAATTTTTCCATCTAACTTAGCCCAAGCAGCTCGTAAAAAAGCATCCCCAAGTCCGCCTGAAAGCCTCTCTAATTCCTTTGATCCGGAAATCTGAAGCTCGAAATTAAAACCAGGATCTTCTTTACATCCCTTCTTAATAGATCGATCCGATCTAATAATGAGATCAGGAAATGGGCTTTGCAAGCTCAATAGATCTCTACGAAGCTCCACAATTTCTTCCTCATCCCAAGAATCTCTGGCGTCTTCGATAATCAACGTGACGCCGGTTGGGATATCATTTTGTATGACTTCCCTTTCATACTTAATCGGTACAGAAACCAAATCTTGACCGGGGGTAAAATTTTCCTTCCAATCAAAAATTGCAGTAACTTTTTCTTTTGTCCCATCGTTTAAATTCGCGATTGACAATAATGTCAATTTTCCACCGAGCCGTCTGGCAGCAAACCTCCCAATCCCTTTTGCGCCAGTGAGGGGGCGACAGTAAATATTGGAAATTTCTTTTTCGCGTTTAGATGTTGTGGCAATCCGCATCCAAAGATTCTGTACCGCTTCTAAACTCATCCCATGACCATTATCAATAATCGAGATTGTGCCACCAGGTATACCTGTTTTCTCTAAACGAACAACAACATGAGTGGCATCTGCATCATAGGCGTTTTTTACCAACTCCGAGAGAGCGATAGATGGTTTTGCAACAAGTTGTTCACCTAACTGGAAAAGCAAGCTACTGTCAATCGAAAAGTTGAGTATTCCTGATGTATTTTCATTTTCGGTTTTTGCCATCGCTCATTTTCCTTTCGCCCAAGACATATCCTTCTTTGGCTTTATCTAAAAATGATCTTCAATTATGTTATACCTATCTTGAGCAATTATCTCTTTCATGTAGACAAATAATAACAAGTGTTTCGTTGCCTAGCAACTTTACTCGGTGTTATCTATGTGGTATATATCCACCTTCGTTTCCAAGCATTTCCTCAATGACAGATCATTGGCGCCGATCTCATTCCAGCTTTGTGGTTTCTGGTAGAAATCCATTCCTCGACCAATTTTTACCACCCAACCGTTATCCAGCCGAATTTCACGATCATGAATGTTTGGGTTAAAGTCAAAGTCGAAAACAATATCAACTTCGAGCAGGCTTTGTTTCAGGTCGCCTAGTTTCTGTTCAATCTCCAACTTCTGAGTTTCATCGTCATACCCAGTGATCAATTCGATGCGTTTGATGCCCGACAATTTGATGATAACCTCACAAAAGCGAACAAGGTTCTGGATTTGGTGAGGCATACGAATGTAGGGATCTTCAATCTCGATACTCTTTGCACCTGTAAAGTAGGGGCCAAAAATTGTTTCGTAGCTATAACCAGTATCACCATAAAAAATTGTGTAATGCTTTTCGCTTAATTCTGGTTCTTTGGGTGAAACGATTTCTGGTTGGACCAGTACTGCCACTTCTGGAGGTTGCTCGACCACAGCTCGAGTTTGAGCTTTCCTCGTTTTTACTTCTGGATTTTCTTTTGTTCCTGAATTCAATGAACGCCGAAATGGATGCTGTGTAGCAGTTGCGTTACGTGATTCCGGACAAAAAACCACGACTTCTTTTCCATCTGGGGCAAAATAGGACAGGTTAATTCGTGCAAACTCATCATCCGGTTTGCGTTTGTTCATTTGTTCTTTTACACGCCGCCTAGCTTCTACAGCATAGGCTACATATTCGTCAAATTCCGAATCACTGGGTGGACCATCGGGATGCAGTATTTTTAGAAAAGCACATACTGTCTTTTTGATGCCCTTTTCATCGCGGCCTTCGACATTCTGTCCCAATCGAATTCGCTTGTTGACTTCCTCGTACCGATTGGTGTGAGAGAATTGATGGTGAAATGCTTCTGCCAGGTAATCCGTTATGAAGCCATAATTTCCTGTTAAAAAATCGCTGCTGTTTTTGGGCATTTCCCAACCAGGTAAATAAGCAGCAAACCGATCCATAATTGCCAGATCAAACTCTCTTGGCATGGGAATAAAAAGATCATGTTCAGTCGAATTTACTAATTGTTCAATGGAATGATCGATATTCCCGTTGAATGCCAGGCTCGCGTCGGCAATCACTTCGGCTCCACGCGAGAAACGACCGTTTGCCATGAAATCTTTCATGATCTGGATGGTTGTGGAGTCTTTGATTTGGATACCGGCGACCTCATCAAAGGCAACGGTATCCCAGAAACCAACCAGGCCCGTTCGTTTCCGGGCATTGTTGTAGAACAATATTGGGGTTGTAGCCTGTCCGCCACTGACCAGAGTTGAATAGGGAGAAAATTCGCTAAAGAAGTACGATTTTCCAGTTCCTCTGGGACCTAGCTCGATAAAATTGTAATTAGGTTCCACCAAACATGCTAACCGTAGCATAAAGTGGAATTTCAATCGTGTAGAGAGCTTCGTCGGTTCTAATCCGACAGAGCGCAAAACAATATCCAGCCATTCATCTCGTGAAAACTTACTCCGACCTGCTGCATACCCATCGAAATCAAACCGGCTCAATTGAATTGGTCGCAGATCTTCAACGTAGAACGTGTAATCGTCATCTTCAATTTCGTTGTATCCGATGGTGATTTCAGCCCAAATACCACCTTCTAACAAACGATCGTTATCGCGATAAAACTTTTCATTGATAGCTACCCGCTGCGAATTAAAGTTTTCAAGGGCAGCCCAATGGCGCTTCTCTTTTTCAATGTAGTTGACATGGACTTTATCGATGAAGCGGTGTTTTCCCTTGGTTGCTACCTTCGATTGGGCAGCGTTCGCTTCGTCGGCGCGCACATAGTTATCCTGAAGAGTTGCCAGGACAGCTTCCAATCCTTCCTGGATTTCTTTAGGATCTTCACTGGCGCAATAACGCGCCAATAGAAATTCCAATACAAACGTTGGCACATTCGTGCCCTTTTTAATACGATGTAACAAGTCCTTGCGGACAACTTTCCCTTCAAATACTCCAAGCAGTTTCTCGTCTAAAGTATCCATAATTACACCGTATAGTCCGTTTCTAATTCAAGTGGTTTTCCCAAGGCTGTTTGCGTAATGGGGTCGAGCGCTTTTACTACAAATTTTCCCTCAAAATCCATATCCATCTTTAGTGTAATTGGAATGGTGTCCCCTGGTTTTAGCGTTATGATTCTGGTTGCCGGGTTTACCGGGCCGCCAGGTTTCGCTTCGCCAACAACATGCCCTTTTACATCGTAAGCTTCTATTAACAACTCTGTTTCCTGGGCAAAGAGATCCGAAGCTCCGGCTTCAACTTCGATGACTGGTAATCGGGTGGTGATCTTTTTAGACCCTCGCTTGTAATTCAACATTACCGAAAGTTTGCTGCCAATTCCAATCTCTGCAGCGCGAATCTTTACTGCGATGACGGGCACAATCGCTTCCTGTAGTGAAAGTCCGCCGTGGAAATACCATTGCCCAGCCCGGTACGCTACCAAAGCTCGTGGAATTGCTACCTGGCTATACTCCCCTCGAATCCCCAACATTTCAGAGGGTAGAACCAAGTTGGATGCATCGCCTACCCCATCACCGAGCAGTGTTCGCTCATGGACATTGATCCATTTCCCTGATGGTTTAGCGCACACATCGCCTGGCTCAATGGCTGTATTCAGGAAAAAGCCATGATCGGTGGCAATGATGACATCCTGAAATCCCAAATCACGCAATTTATAAATAGCTGAACGGATTTTTTGGAAGGTACGACTGATTAATCCTGGAGCTGCTTCTGGATTGGTCTCAAAATCATTATCCATGTCATTACTACGAATGACCAGAAGTTCAACAGTACTCTCGATCTTAGGATGATCGCGAACAAACCGGACCAGCTCCATTTCAGCGAAACGCTGCCCATACTTTTTACGCAACATATCCATCCGTTGATTTACGGTAGCTAATGGCTGGTCACCGAATACAACCAACAACTGATTATCCTTATTCGCGATTTTCAGGTTTTGACCGGCCTCGGGTAACAATGTCGCCATCCCAACGGGTGTGACTGTAGGCATCTGAGCGCAAGCCATTTGAACATCAATTTGCCCAGCTTCGCCTAAGTGCTTTGCTAACTCAACACCGAGCTCATAACGCATTGCATCGATCAATAGATAAGCCACACGCCGGCCGCTTTCGAGTAATTTCGGAGCGACCAATTTATCAAATACATCAGCATTCGATAAGCGTCCCGATATCGGCCAGCCGGATTTTTCGATATGGCGTACGAAAATCCCGTGAACCTTATCAATTAATTTTCGATAAGTTGAACGCGTTTGACTGATCACCTCAATTGATGCACCCCCTGAATCGAGGAGATCTCCAGCGGCCTGTTCAAATTCACGCTGGATGCGATCTACTTCGCGGATATTGTTGGTGTAAAAATCCAACAAGGTATCCAATGTACGGGTGTGCTCAGATAGCTGGCGGTCAGAGTCTTCGCATGTTTGGGCCAGGCTGGCAGCCGAATGGAGCAACGCCCATTGCGCTTGATTTTCACCCCGGCTGACCCAGACAGATTGTTCGTGGCGATTGAGAATACTGCGCAGTCTATCAACATTATCTCGTTTCAATGCATCGACTGCCTGGTTGAAACAAGCACGCTCTTCAAACGGGAAGGTGTCTCGAATACCGAAATCATCAATTTTCTCGCAGATAACTGGCAGGTTTAACTCTTTTTCAATTCCCTCGGCGCGTTCAATGTAAAAAGCCTGGGTGCGCCGATCATTGCGTAACCGGTCGCACAAATCTTCCACCAGGTGAAGCGCTTCTTGAGGGGCACAAGGCACAGTCGTCAGAGCTACCGGCAGATCACTTGGTAGATCGAAAACAAATTCGCTAAACAGTAGGAATCGCCACATCTCATCTGCAACTGCAGTCCAGGTTTTTATTTTGGTTTTCAGGTTCAGCCCCAGAGCGCTCTGGAACAAAGCTGTGGCTTCAGCTACCCAGCTGGTCTGACCTTTGAGAGCCTCTTTTTGTGCTTCAGAGGGAGTCAGAAGGGCGAATAAAATATCGCGAGCCGATTCGACTTTCAGCATCGCCTGCAGGTTCGGCCAGCCTGCTCCACCGCCAATGGCGTCTATGACCGCAAAACCGGGATTAGGATTGTCCTTAAAAATCCGACGGATTTCTGTAGCATAATCTGCGCGTGCTTTCAAGCAAAGACTGAGGAGTTCATCCCCATCTCCTTCTGGAAAGATTGAGCCGCAAGCACCGTAAATGGCAAATGGGTCGTGTTGTTTTTCCTCATCTGTGATCGGCGACTTGGCGGGAACATACACTAGAATACCCTCAATGGATGGATTGGGTCTACCAAACTCATTGAGTGCTTCCAGTGCGGCAAAGCGGCTGGTGATGCTACTTTCGGATGCATCGATGACACGCAGTTTTTCCGAGTTCAGATCCAAACACAACTCGCGAAAGCGTTGATCTGGGTCGTATACGATCAACACCCCATTTTGTTTGAGGCGCGGTATAAATATTTCTTTTTGGATGAAGTTTTTAATCGTCATTGAACCAACCCTCTGTCTCTTCATCAACTGATGGTTTTTTGGTTTTTTTCTTTTTAGTGGATGCCGACGGTTCCACATACAGTTCTTCCACATCGTGTGCAATCGCCAGTGATTTATCGCTCTTGCACTTTTCGCGCACGCGTTCCGGCCAGATGGAGTAGGCCAGGTGCGCCCAATCGTATTCGCCGGCTTCCAACTTCTGCCAGGTTTCTTTCAAGCGTTTTTGCCAGGGTTTGTGCTGGAAATACTTCCATAATGGTGCAGCAGTGATCTCCACGCCATCGTTGAGATTCGGTTTCCAGAATTTCGCCACACGCAGCAGTTCTTCACGGAAGTCCTTTAATTCGCGCTCGAATTCCGTCAAGCGCTCCAACTCTTTTTCATCCGCAGCGCTGCGGCCTTTCTTCAGACGCAGGCGGGCAGCTTCTTCGGACACCTGCTTGAGCTTGGGATCGACAAAATCGTTCACACAGGTGTAGAGCGTCTGATTGTTCAGGCGATGGTAGTACAGCCACAATGTATACGAACAGGAAGGTGTGGATAGCGGCCAGTAGATGGGGGCTTGGCGGCGGCTCTTTGAGTATTGCCCTAAGTGGTAAGCAAAAAAACCTGAAGGTTTTTGGAAATAATCACGATAGGACTGAAGCGACAATAATTGATTAATTGATTGCTCAATAACCTCTGAATCTTTACCAAAAATAATATTAAGGACTTTACGGGATAGGTGGACGATGTCTCTATCGTTTCCCTCATCATCTGCTAATATCCCATCGTCAAATATATGTAGTGGATACCCTACAGGAATTTCACTACTTATTGTAGGTAATCCCTTATTATTTAGCAACATTCCTGGTGGACATATTGGTAATTCAGCAAAAGGATCGGGTGATTCTGAAAAATCAATTGCATCATCAACATATTGAACATTCCAGCGACCATATACAGCACCTAAGGAATATGAAATAATCGACGATGCCGAGGTGTGTACCGGATTCACCTCATTTTGTAAATCTTGTTCATCATCAGGATCCTCTTCGGAATCTGAAGAGAAATCTTCTAATAAATCAGAAACGTCGTAAGCTTTCTGTAATGAAGAGTTCCAATGACTTTGGCATTCCGCTTCGATTGTTTCTGCACAGATTAACAATTCATCTCGACGTTGAGAAATTTCCTCTAATGAGGTTTTAATTACCGGTGCGAAAAATAATGAATTAGTTTCATCTATGCGTTTATAATTTTGATAAGCAATTATTGTGTTTTCTGCTAATTGGGTTAATTGATCTTCATCTTCTAAGTTTCGCCATGGAAGATTTTTAATAATTCCAGTGTTGAATTCAAAAGCATTTGCTTGAATATGGATCAGATTCACAATTAGATTACTGTTTATCCAGCCCACCAAGTATGCTGGTTGCACCAATGACTCACTTAAGATTGCCGGGCCTTTAGTACCAATAATACACCCCGCTGGTAGTGCACGACCACTAAACCCTTTAGCACTACGTTTCGAATAGGTTACTCCGCATCTATGATAATACTCTGAGGCTTGACGGGATTGAGCTATTTGGCCATTGACCAATCGATTTACTTCTGATAACTCTCTTCCATCAATATTCCATTTAACAAGTAAATGAATATCCGAATAATACCGTGAGAATTCGCCCCCTTTTGCATACGGCTCCCAAGTTTTTCCTCCACCTATCTCATGGTATGGAACTTCCCAACGTAATCTAACAAATCGGAAATCGTCAAATGTTCTAAGTCCTTCTCTGGCCGTTCCAATTAATGGCTCAAATGTATTGGAATCCTTTAGTAACCTAAAATATTTATGCGGGAGAGAATATAATAATTTCTGTCCAGGAATAGCTTGAATATCACTTCGATTAACTAAATAAAATTCGCTACCGCTAAATCGTGAAAGATAATTATTTTTTACTTGATTGAATCTTCTATTAAAAGCAAATATTAACTGGTTGGGATTATTTATTCGTAATGTGTACGAGGCAGCTTCAACAAAAGCATCATCCATCACACCCAATCCCAAATCAATTAATATGTCTATTGAATTGATTAATTGATTTTCTCGCCATCTCGCAAGCTTTTTTGTCATTTCAAATGCGCGAGAAGTAATTGCTCCAACTATCCCATTTGGGCACAAATTTAGACCCCGTGCGACAAAACATGCATAAAGATCAACATAAGTATCCTTATAATATTGCGTAAGACTAGAATTAACTGACTTAGGAGCTAATCCAAATGGGGGATTCATTACTACTATGTCAAATAGTTTTCGACATATGTCGATAAATGCAAATCCTTGTGTTGCGTCCCCTACAAACAAACGACGCCGATATCCTTCACCAATTACTGCTTGTTCAGCATAATCTCGCACAGCAAATAGTACCAACTCCTCAGCATGGGCAAAGAAATCCTGGTCTTCGCCAGCTACCATTTGCATAAATTTCTCTTTCGGAGATTGACTTAAGCCATATTCCAACACCCGGAATAGAGGTGCTTTCTCTTCTGATTCCTTACGAGCCGTGGCAATCGCTTCCCGCAGGATCTCTTCAATTTTCAACAGGCTGCCGGCCTCGCCCGCCAGTTCCATCTCCTGCCAGACGGTGCGTACCAGTTTTGCTAAGGCATCCGCCATCTGCGGGGTGGCGCGCACTTTCTGATCCGCAGGTACGTGCCACGCTTTGCGCATCAACGCTTCTAACCTATCGTCTCGCAGCGTGGCCAAAAATTCCTCCAGCATATGCCGATCGCCGGGCATGGGTTCGGCGCACACCACATTGGATTTGTGAATTTGCGGACGTTCGGTGGGGCGCAATCCTTGGGTCTGCCAGTTCTTCTGAGCGCGCAGCCATAACGATAGCCCGGAAATCTGTACCGCGCGCGGGTCAATATCAACGCCGTGGATATTACGTTCGATGATCAGGCGTGGTACATCTTTTAAATAAGATTCTTGATCCGGGTAGGTTTTATGCAGCGGCTTCAGGTCTGCCAGGCGCTGCAGGGCGTCTTCACCCAGGCGCGCTTCCAGCTCCCAGGCTTCGGCATAAATCTGCTCAAAGAGGTCGAAGGCATACAGACCAAAGTGCATCGAGCCGCAGGCTGGATCCAGCATCTTAATCTCGCGCGGGTCCTTCAGCGGGCGGTGAGGAAAATACACCGGTTGGCGCAGTAGCTCTTCCTGCGAGAGATTCTCGTCGGTATCAGACTGTTTTGGCGCTGCTTCGCCCTCGCCCAGGAATATCTCATTAGGGCGCCGCACGAGATAGTGGCAGGTATCTTTGAGCGCAGTCTCGCCTTTGGTCATCTCGTACCAGATACGCCCCAGAGTGTTATCGGTCAGAAATTCAACCACATAGCGCGGGGTGAAAAACTGGTTGCGCACGGCCAGCTCCCGGCTGTTGCGTGGTGCCTGCGAAGCATCACGCATGGCTTTGCGTTCTTCCTTGCTGTTGAAATACTGGTAAATCCAACCGATGGTCTCGTCCTCGGTCCAAAGCGAATCGATCTCCGCGTCGTTAATCAGCTCCAGAAGCTTCAGCAGAACGGCTTCGCGGGGGAAGAGCCGTCCCTGCGCGCTGAACCGGTCAAATAGAACTGGTAGATCCATTGCAAATTCATCCATCAAACTGAAGAGATACATCCGGTAGGATTCACCAGTTTCTCCCAGTGCACTGCCAGCCAGGCGAGCGTAGAGTTGAAAACCTTTCGACTGGTATCCTTTGGCAATCGATTCTAAAACCAGCCCACGCGCTTCGGACATACGCAAAGCGCACAGCCGGTTGAGGACAGTAAATGCCTGTTCGCGTACGATGCGATCCAACACATCTCGGTAAGTTTTGCCATCTAAATGGGTGTTCCCTGCCAAATAGTAATCCAAGGTTTCACGCAATATCCGGGCCGTTTCGCGTTGGCGATCATCCAACGCGGACAACCTATCGATAGGCGTCACATCTCCACTGGCTGGGTCAAGCCCATATTCATTCTGTAGCTGGCGGGTGAATTCTTCAGTCAACAGGGCACGAGCATCACTGACGAAACGGGACAGACGGTTGCGGGTGGTTTGATCAAATGCCATAATGGATCAGTCCTTGAGTTCTATCGTTACTTCAATGTCATTATAGAGTGCCAATTCGGTCTTAAGAGTCTGAAGCTGCTGAATCAAGGCATCCAATTGATTGCTGTTGGTCACCCTAGTAGGAATATTCAAAGATCGGGTGATCCGACTGCGTCCCTCACGAGCAGCCTGTTCCTTCTCTTCTTTCAGACGTGCCAATTGTCGTTCATGCCCGACTTCTTCGATTCTTTTTCGGATACTACCG
>WBZR01003108.1_pt1 | contig 15742 bp, 12 predicted proteins | sample 5204231 | NCBI WGS metagenome assembly WBZR01 (sample SAMN12412403, study PRJNA552823) | activated sludge metagenome | isolation source: activated sludge from anammox sidestream of wastewater treatment plant... | place: USA: Virginia | collected 2017-08 | reverse complement strand
TCACCACCACGGTATCGCCGGGCTTCGCGGTGGCCGGCGCGAAGGAGGCGATGCTGGCCGCGGGCGGCGGCGGCGGTCGCGCCACGAGCCTGCGGACCACCGCCGGTTCGCCGCCGGCGAGCACCGTCGGCGGCGCGTACACGGTCTGGTGCTGCACCGCCTGCGCCGGCGATGCCGCGCCCAGCGCGGCGCCCATCAGCAGCGCGAGGGCGGTGCGATACCAGGCCGCGCGCGCGCCGCGGGCCGTCCCGGCCGTGCAGAGCGACCTTTCGAATACACGGCGGCGGGACGGGCACGGCAGCGGCATGTACGCGGCTCCTCAGTTGTTCTGGCACCCGGTGCGAGGAGCGCCAAGGCTAGCGTGCGGGCGCCGGGGCCCCCGTGGCGAGCGTCACAGTTCGGGTCGTCAAATGCGCGTCATCGGCGCCGGCCCGCGCGCCGATCTCTTTCAGTGCCGCTTGATCGCCGGCAATTGACGCTGCCTGCCCACCGTCCTAGGCTGGCCCCGTATCACGCCGTTTCCGCTCAACCGTCGACCACGCGCACGGCCTATGGCGCACGCGATCCGAATCCATACTTCCATGCTGGCGGCGGGCCTGCTGCTCGGCCTGTCGCTGTCGGCGCTGGCGGGCGAGGAGGAGGAGTACGCGCAGCAGCGCATGCTGCTGATGGACGAGGTCGATGCGCTGATCGCCGAGACCCGCGGCGAGACCGGCACCGCGGCGCTCTCGCCGCGCGTCTCGCAGGCCATGCGCCGCGTGCCGCGGCACCGCTACGTGCCGGAAGACGAGGCACGCCACGCCTACAGGAACCGCCCGCTGCCGATCGGCTACGGTCAGACGATCTCGCAGCCCTATATCGTCGCGATCATGACGGACCTGATGCAGGTGCAGGAGGGCGACAGGGTATTCGAGCTCGGCACCGGCTCCGGCTACCAGGCCGCGGTGCTGGGCGAGATCGCCGGGGAGGTGTACACGATCGAGATCGTCGAGCCGCTGGCCGAGCGCGCGGCGCAGACGCTGAAGGCACAGGGGTATGAAAACGTGGAGGTGAGGGCGGGCGACGGCTATTACGGCTGGGAGGAGCACGCGCCCTTCGACGCGATCATCGTCACCGCCGCGGCGAGCCACGTGCCGCCGCCGCTCATCAGGCAGCTCGCGCCCGGCGGCCGCATGGTTATCCCGCTCGGCACCAGCTTCATGACCCAGCACCTGATGCTGGTGGAGAAGGACGAGGACGGCCGCGTGCGCACCCGTGAGGTCCTGCCGGTGATGTTCGTGCCGCTCACCGGCGGCCATTGACGATCACGGCAGCGCATTCGCGTTCCGGCGCCGGCAGGGTGGGGATGACCACCCAGGCTTCGTCATCACGGTCGAGGCCGTGCTCCGGGCAAGTACAGAAAGAAATGGATTCCGGCTTGCGCCGGAACGACGACGGCGGGGCACGCGCACCACTGGCCGATTATCCATCATGTCCGACCCGACGCCGAGGTTCCCCGCACCGCCGCTGTTCGCGATCGCGCTCCTCTCCACCAGCGTGCTCGGCTACGAGATCCTGCTGATGCGGCTGTTCTCGATCGTGCAGTGGCATCACTTCGCCTACATGATGATCAGCCTGGCGCTGCTCGGCTACGGCGCGGCCGGCACCTTCGTCGCACTGTGCGGCGAGTGGCTGTCGCGGCGCTATCCCGCGGTCTTCGTCGTCAACACGGCCCTGTTCGGGGTGAGCGCGCTCGCCGCCTTCCTGCTCGCGCAACGGGAGCCCTTCAACGCGCTGGAGATCTTCTGGGACCCGCAGCAACCGCGGCATCTGCTGGTCATGTATCTGCTGCTGTTCGTGCCGTTCTTCCTCGCCGGCAGCGGCATCTGCCTCACCTTCACCTGCTGCGGCCGCAGCGCGCACCGCATCTACAGCTACGATCTCCTGGGCGCGGCTGGCGGCTGCCTCGTGGTCATTGCGCTCCTGTTCCTGGTGCCGCCGATGCGGGCGCTGCAGGCGCTGGCCGCGCTGGGACTCCTCGCCGCGGCGCTCGCGGCGCTGCACTTCCGCCTGCGCACCCGCATCACGGCGCCGCTGCTCGCTGCCGGCGCCCTGCTCGTCGTCTTCGCGCTGCCGGACTCGCTGACCAGGTTGCGCCTGTCGGAATACAAGAGCCTGAGCCAGCAGCTCCTGGTCGCCGGCGCGCGCGTGATCGAGGAGCGCTCGAGCCCGCTCGGGCTGCTCGCGGTGGTCGAGAGTCCGCGCATCCCGTTGCGGCACGCGCCGGGGCTGAGCCTGAATGCCGTGCAGGAGCCGCCCGCGCAGCTCGGCGTCTACACCGACGGCGACAGCTTTTCTGCGCTGACGCGCTTCGACGGCGACCTCGCGAAGCTCGATTATCTCGATCAGATGACCTCCGCCCTGCCCTACCATCTGCTCGAGCGGCCGCGCGTGGCGGTGCTCGGCGCGGGCGCGGGCGCCGACGTGCTGCAGGCCGTGCAGCACGGCGCCGGCCGCATCGACGCGGTGGAGCTCGACCCGCAGATGATGGATCTGGTGCGCGAGCGTCATGCCGGCTTCGCCGGAAATGTCTACGCGCGGCCGGAGGTGCGCCTGCATCTCGCCGAGGCGCGCGGCTTCGTGGCCGCCAGCCGCGATCGCTACGACCTGATACACCTCGCACTGCTCGATGCCTTCGGCGCCTCCGCCGCCGGGCTCTATGGACTGAGCGAGAGCTACCTCTACACCGTCGAGGGCCTGCAGCGCTACCTCGAGCACCTGCGGCCGGACGGCATGCTCTCGATCACGCGCTGGGTCACGCTGCCGCCGCGCGACACGCTGAAGCTGTTCGCCACCGCCGTGGCGGCGCTCGAACGCAACGGCGTGGCGGACCCCGGCAAGCGCCTGGCGATGATCCGCGGCTGGCAGACCGTCACGCTTCTGGTCAGGAACGGCGAGTTCGGCGCCGGCGACGTCGCACGCATACGCGCCTTCAGCGAGGCGCGCTCGTTCGACACGGAATGGTATCCCGGCATGCGGCGCGAGCAGGCCAACCGCTACAATCTGCTCGACGAGCCGTGGTTCCACGACGGCGCGGTGGCGCTGCTGGGCGAGGACCGCGCGCGGTTCACCGAACGCTACAAGTTCAACATCGCGCCGGCCACCGACGATCGGCCGTATTTCTTCAACTTCTTCCGCTGGGGGACGCTCGCGGAGATCCTGCGGCTGAAGGAGCGCGGCGGGCTGCCGCTGCTCGAGCTCGGCTACCCGGTGCTCATCGCGACACTGGCGCAGGCGGTGCTCGCGAGCGTAGTGCTGATCCTGCTGCCGCTCGCGCTGCGGCGCTCGCAGCGCACGGCCGTGCCGCACCGCCGGGTGTTCGTCTATTTCGCGGCGCTGGGCTTCGCCTTCATGTTCATCGAGATGGCCTTCATCCAGAAGTTCACGCTGCTGCTCGCGCACCCGCTGTACGCGGTGGCGGTGGTGCTGTGCGCATTCCTGCTCTTCGCCGGCCTCGGCGCGCGCTGGTCCGGGCGCCATGCCGCCGGCGTTCGACACGACGACGATGACCGGAAGTCCGCCGACACACCCTCAGGCCGTCGTTCCAGCGCAGGCCCGCCCGCGGACGACGCCACCCCAGACCGTCATTCCAGCGCAGTCCGAATCGCATCCGAGAACGCGGACGCCGGGCACGCCGAGAACTCGCGACCTCCGGCGCACATGCGCCCGGTCCGTCATTGGAGCGCACGCTGGAATCCATTTCCGAGTTGGGCACGAACGCCGCGCACGACGCTCTGGCCAGCGGTGCTCGCCATCGTCGTGCTCTCCGCGATCTACCTCGTCGCGCTGCCGCCGCTGTTCCGCCACGCCGTGGCGCTGCCGGATACGATCAAGATTCTGCTCTCCGCGGCGCTGATCGCCCCGCTCGCCTTCTGCATGGGCATGCCCTTCCCGCGCGGCATGGCGGCGCTGTCCGCGCGCGGGGCCGCAGGCGTGCCCTGGGCCTATGGCGTGAATGCCTGCGCCTCGGTGATCGGCGCCACGCTGGCCACCGTGCTCGCCGTTCATATCGGCTTCAGCGGCGTCGTGACGATCGCCATGATGCTCTATACGCTGGCCGCCGCCGTCTTCGACAAAATGGGGCCGGAGTGATTTATGCTGGTGCATGCACCGAAACAATTCACTCCGACCCCATGAAAAATTACAGCGTATTCACCTCCGAATCGGTCTCCGAGGGGCATCCCGACAAAATTGCCGATCAGATCTCCGACGCCGTGCTCGACGCCATGCTGGCGCAGGACCCGGACTCGCGCGTGGCCTGCGAGACGATGGTGAAGAGCAACGTCGTGATGCTGGCCGGGGAGATCCGCTCGAAGGCCGAGGTCAACTTCGACCGGCTGGTGCGCGGCGTGATTCACGAGATTGGCTACACCAGCGCCTCGCTGGGCTTCGATCCCAATGACATCACCGTCATCAACGCGCTCGGCCGGCAGTCCGCCGACATCGCGCTGGGCGTGGACGAGACCGACGGCCACGAGCAGGGCGCCGGCGACCAGGGGATGATGTTCGGCTACGCGACCAGCGAGACCGACGTGCTCATGCCGGCGCCGATCCTCTACGCGCATCGCCTCGTGCAGCGCCAGGCCGAGGTGCGCCGCAATGGGACGCTGAAGTTCCTGCGGCCGGACGCCAAGAGCCAGGTCACCGTTCGCTACGACGCCGACGGCAAGCCGACCGCCGCGGACGCCGTGGTGCTCTCCACGCAGCACGACCCGGAGGTCAACCAGGAGGTGCTGCAGGAGGCGGTGTACGAGGAGATCATCGCCAAGGTGATCCCATCGCACTGGCTGAGCGATAACACCAGGGTCCACATCAACCCGACCGGCAAGTTCGTCATCGGCGGACCGGCGGGCGACTGCGGCCTGACCGGGCGGAAGATCATCGTCGACACCTACGGCGGCATGGCGCATCACGGCGGCGGCGCGTTCTCCGGCAAGGATCCCTCGAAAGTGGATCGCTCCGCCACGTACGGCTGCCGCTACGTGGCGAAGAATCTCGTCGCCGCCGGCATCGCCGATCGCTGCGAGATCCAGGTGAGCTACGCGATCGGCGTCGCCGAACCGACCTCGATCAGCGTCAACACCTTCGGCACCGGAAGGCTCGAGGAGGAGGCGATCGTCCAGCTCATCCGCGAGCACTTCGACCTGCGGCCGCGCGGCCTCATCGCCATGCTCGACCTGAAGCGCCCGATCTACCGCGCCACCGCTGCCTACGGCCACTTCGGCCGCGCCGAGGACGCCTTCACCTGGGAGCGCACCGACCGCGTCGCCGCGCTGGCCGCCGCGGCGAAGGTGAAAGGGTTGAAGTGAATGCCTTGCTGCCGACGTCCCCAGTCGAAAAGCTCGTAGTGAATTTTTTGCCGTCGGCGCCCACGCGAAGAAACGTGTCGCGTTTCCGTAAATCGACCCCGGTTTACGAAATTCTTAGGATCCCGTTAGGCAAGATTTAGCAACGCGCCGCGCGCCGGGCCGGTAGGCTGCCTCCCGTTCGTCACCACAAGTCGTACGGGAGGTAGTACCCATGAATCGTGCAGCAGGAATCACCCTCATCGCCGCGGGCGCGTTCGCGGCAATCCTCATCGCCACGCTGGCCTCGAGCCCGGCCACCGCCGGGCCCGGGGAGGACTCGGTCACGCGCGGCCGTTACCTGGTCCAGACCGCCGCCTGCAACGACTGCCACACGCCCGGCTACGCCGAGCGCGCCGGCGATGTGCCGGAGAGCCAGTGGCTGACCGGGGATCACATCGGCTGGCGCGGCCCCTGGGGCACGACCTATCCGGCGAACCTGCGCCTGTACTTCCAGCGCACCGGGGAGAGCGCGTTCATCGCCGACGCGCGCTCCGGCCGGATGCGCCCGCCGATGCCCTGGTTCAACCTGGCCCGCATGACGGACGCGGATCTGCGCGCCATCCGCAACTACGTGCGCAGCCTCGGCGCCGCCGGCGAGCCGGTGCCGGCCTATGTGCCGCCCGGGCAGGAACCGCTCACTGTCTATTTCGACTTCGAGCCGCAGCAGCCCAGGGTGGCGACCGCGAGCGTGAACCAGGGAAGCTCTGAAGAAGTCCATCCTGGACTTCTTCAGAGCACGGTCGGCAAGAAGTGTGATTCTTGCCGACCTTCATTTTCAATGGCCTGCGGCCATCGAAAATGGCGGTGCATCCATGCATCGCAGGAAGCTCTGCCTTTTGCAGAGCTTCCCTAGCGGCCCGGCTGCTCTTGCAGTTCGTAAGGCCGGCCGACCACGAGGCGGAAGCGCCCGCGGCCGGCCTTTTCTATGCGCAGCGGGCTCGCGCGCTCGGCGAGCCGGCGCTGCAGCAGGATGAGGCGGGCCTCGAGGTTGTCGCTGATGTCCGGCAGCGGGATCTGCGGGTCGAGCCTGAGCTCGCGGTTGCTGAAGGCGGTGCGGCCGTCGCGCCGGTGATCGGCCAGCAGCTTGCGGAAGATGGCGCCGGCCACGCCCTTGATGAGGTAGTCCTCGCCGATGAAGATGCTGTCGTCGGCGGCGTAGTGCCGGACGATCACCGGCGCGCCGCGCGGCGTCGAGACTCCGGCCGGCGCGGCCGCCGCCTCCTCGCCCTCCTCCACCGCCTCGTGCAGCGCGCGGATCGCCATACCGAGCTGCGCGGCGATCGCCACCAGCGCGTCCTCGTCGTCGTAGGTGAAACGCAGCTCGAGCGGGCTCTCCACGTACAGCACCCCGAGCAGCCTGCTGCCGGCGAGGATCGGCACGGCGAGCTGACTGCGCGAATCGGCGAGCCCCGGCAGCGGGATGGCCGTCTCCAGTCGCTCGCCCAGGCCCTCGCGCTCCGCGCTCTCGCGCATCGCCCGGCCATAGGAGTACTCGGCGGTCATGTGGCCGATGCGGATCGGCGTGCGCTCGCGCGCGGCGACGCCGATGACGCCGCAACCGAGCGCGATCTCCGAGCCCACGCCCGATTGCGGATAGCCGCGGCTCGCCACGGTGTAGAGCCTGCCGCCGGCCGCGTCGAGCATCAGCACCATCGCATGGTGTACCGCAAACTGCCGCTCCAGCGCCGCGAGGAGATGCTCGAGCAGCGTGCCGAGATCGACGCACTGGCCGAGCACGCCGGCGCAGGCGCGCACGGCCGCGAGCAGGTTGCGGCGCGGGCCGGGCGCCGGCAGCTCGCGGCCGGGCAGCCTGACGATCTCGAGCACGCGGTAGACGTCCGATCCCTGCAGCCGGAACACCCCGACCATGCCGGAGTGCGAGGCGATGCCGGCGAGCTTGGCCTTCATGCTCTCGAACAGCGGCCCCTCGGTCTCGGTGCGCAGGTACTCGATCTCCAGCCGGAAGCGCGCCCCGGTCTGCGGATTGATCAGCATCACCGCGGCGCGCGGATTGGCGAGCACGTTCGTGCGCGTCTTGTTGAAGAACTGGAAGGTGAGCGCGACGTGGCTGTCGTCGACGTAGTGCACCTGCGAGACGTAGCTGATGTTCGGAGTGCCGTCCGGCGCGCACGTGGCCACCGTCGCCGGGATGGCGCCCTCGAGGCACTCGCGGATGGCGTCGAGCGTGTATTGCATGCTCAGGCCGGCAGCGGCGTGCCGGCGCGCGGGCCCGGCGTCTGCAGGAACGCGGCCGTCGGCGTGAAGGCGATCACGCGCAGCTCGGCCGGGTCGCACCAGAGCACCGCACGGATCGCCTCGCCGGAATAGCCGTACTGCTCCAGTTCGGCGGCGAAGGCCTCGACATAGCGGCCCGCGAGCCCGACGTCGCCCGGCGCGGGCTCCTGCACCTCGGCGTCGGTGCCCTTCAGCTGTATCGTCTCGTGCGTGCCCGGAAAGCTGAAGACCGCGGCCACGGCGCGGCTCTGCCGCACGGCCTCGACGAGCGGCGCGTACTGCTGGCCCGCGACCAGCAGCGCCACGCGGCGGCCGTCCTCCGCCACGCGGCAACCGGTGGCGCGCGCGATCCGCGGCAGCCGGCCCTCGGCGCACGAGGCGACGTTCATCGAGATACCGTCCTTCCTGATGAAGGCGGCGTGGCTGCCGTCGAGCATGGGCGTGGGCGGCTCCTGCGCGGGAACGCAAACATGTTACTTCGTACAGGGCTTGGTAAGGGGGTCGGAGTGATTGGTTCCGGGGCATGCGTAAACGCTACGCACGCGCCGTCGGCGGAAGCACCCGGCGCCCAGGAAGTGTGCACGGTATCGACGGCTGCGCGCCGTGGTTGCGGCCGGGAGTCCGTCCCTGCGTGCGTCTCACCAATAGCTGGGCGCGGATACCGCGGCACCGCAACTGCACAGGCCATTGCCGCGCTCGATGTTGACCATCCTGTCGCATTGGGGGCAGCGTCCGAACGTGCGCATGGCGGTTGCCGGTTGCCAATGGCTGATCATTCCGCCCGCCGCAAGCTCCTTGCCGAAGAATTTGCGCATCGCCTCGCCGTGGGCGGCCGAGTTGCGCAGCTGGTGGGCGTGCTCGGCCTTCTCCCAGGCCGAGAACGTCATCTGGCGATTACCGCAGTTCACGGTCGACGCGGCGATGAATCCCTCCATGCCGAGCATTTCCTTCAGCGTTTCCCTGCCGAGATTCCGGATCTCCTCGCGCTCCGCCGGCGTCCTCGGCTCCAGAGAGGTCACGCTGAAACCCTGGGGCGTGGCGGCGCTGCCCGATACGACGCGGGTGCTGATGCCGAACGAAAACGGACCGATCGAATGCGGCTGCACGACGACCTGCAGTCCGAGCTGATCCGGCACCGCACGGGAATCGAAGTAGCCGACCACCGAATGCAGGCCATTAGCCGACAGCCTGGCTATGTCCACGCCATGCACCGACACGGATCTGCCGGATGGCGGCAGCCCCCTGAAAGCCGCGGAATTGGTGCCCAGCATCTTCCACGGCATGTACGCCGTCTCGCCATCGCAGAGCACCGTGCCATCGAGCTCGAAGCGCAGGTCCGGGAATGACTGCCACAGGCCTTCGGCATAGCGCGCGATCGCGTCGCCGGACAGCGGTCCGCCCGTCATGGGGTCGGAATAGATGCCGTCGGCCGCGAAGGTCGCGACGATCCCCGGACCGTCGTGCCTGTTCCATGCGTCGACATACCCGGCGAGGACAGCAGGCAGGCCACTGCTTGCGGCGCCATCGTTCATATGACCTCCGTGACCAGCGTTGAATGAGTGACCCGAGGAGCAATCATTCTTGTTCTTCGGCTCGAGTCCGTCAAATCGATTCGCGGCGTTGCGGGTTGGCCGTGCTTGAGATCACTTCATCACCCTTGGCCGATCCGTCCGGTTCCTTGCGCGAATGGCTTTAGTGCCATCCGCCGACCGGACTTACATTGCCGGCCATCCACAAGGAGGATGAGCCATGAACGTGCCGCAGACCGTACACGCTCGCGATGAGCGCTCCGCAACCACTTCCGCCCTCGCCACCGGCGCGCACGACCGCATCCGTACCGCAGAGGTGTCGGACGAGGACGCCGTGGTCGCCGCGCTGACGCGCGCCTTCATCCACGACCCGGCGGTGCGTTGGCTGTACCCGGACACCGGCCAGTACCTGCGCTGGTTCCCGCGTTTCGCGCGCGCCTTCGGCGGCAACGCTCTCGACCTGGGCACGGCGCACGGCATCGACGGCTACGCGGGCTGCGCGCTGTGGCTGCCGCCGGAAGCGGGCCCCGACGAGGCGGGGGTTGTCGATATCATCGAGCGCAGCGTTCCGCAGGCGCAGCGCCAGCAGGAGATGTTCGCGCTGCTCGAGGCCATGGGACAGGCGCATCCGCAGGGCCCGCACTGGTACCTGCCGCTCATCGGCGTCGACGCCAGGCATCAACGCCGCGGCCTGGGCGCCGCACTGCTGCGCCACGCGCTCGCCGCGTGCGATCGCGAGGGTCTGCCGGCCTATCTCGAGGCCACCAGTGCGGAGAGCATTCCGCTCTACGAACGGCACGGCTTCAAGGCCGTGGCATCGCTGCGCGTGGGCTCCTGCCCGACGATCACGTCGATGTGGCGCGAAAAATAGAAGGCGGGGTCGGAGTGATTTAAATTGGTGCGTGCACCAAAAGAATTCACTCCGACCCCTTCAATACATCGGTGAGGGCGTCCTCGATCTGCTGCGCCGCCGCCGTGTAGCTCGTCTCGGCGGCGACGCGCACGGGTGCGCCGAAGCGCACCCGCACCTCGCCGCGCCGGCGCGGCAGGAGCAGATCCGGCGGCAGGATGTGCCCGGTGCCGACCAAGGCCACGGGCACGACCGGCACCTGCATCTCCACGGCCAGCATCCCCGCGCCTGTCTTCAGCGGCTGCAGGGATGTGCCGCCGCGATTCATCCGGCCCTCCGGAAAGATCAGCACACTCCAGCCGTGATCGAGCAGCCTTCCCGTATATTCCAGCCCCGGCTTGATGTTCTCCTCGGCCCCGGTCGGCAGCGGATAGCTGTTGTACAGGAGATCCGCCAATGGAGCGATCCACTGGTACCTGTCATAAAGGACATCCGTGCCTGCCGCAATGGCGAGCCGCTGCCGAAAGCGCTTCGGGATCGCCATGACGATCGCCGGTGTGTCGAGAAAGCTCAAATGATTGGGCATGAAGATCACGGGCCCATGCAGTTCCTCCAGTTGCCCGGTGCCGATCACCCGCAGGCGGCAGAATATGGGCAACCACGAGCTGACCAGCGCGCCGCGCAGCAGCGGCCGCAGCGCGCTCGCCCACGGCGAGAGCGACCAGCGCGGATAACGGGTGACGACCGGCGCCCGCGCGGAGCGCTCCGCGACCCGCGCCTCGAGACCGGCGACGGTGGTCTCAGGCGTGATGGCGCTTTCGTCGACGACGACGTTGAGCTGCTCCTCGATGGCGCTCACCAGCTCGATGCGCGTCAGCGAGTCGATGCCGAGCTCCGGAACGACGCGCGTGGCCGGATGAATCGTTCCGGCCTCGTGGCCCGTGACCTGCGCCAGCAGGCGAACGAGCGGCGTGGCGGCACCGACGGCGGCAACGTGCGCCGGCGCGCGCCCCCGCGCCCAGGCCATGATCTCCTCCTTCTTCGGCTTGCGCGTCGCCGAGCGCGGGAAGTCCGCATCCGGCCACACCGACCAGCTCACGATCTGCTGGTGCGGCGCGAGGTGACGATTGGCCTGCGCCACGACGGCATTCGCATCGGCAGCCTCGCCGTCGCAGAGCAGCACCGCGTGCACGACGGTTCGGCCCTGCCGTTCCAGCCCGAAGACCGCACTGTCGCGCACGCCGGGCACCTTGCCGAGTTCGGCCTCGACGTCCTCGGGGAAGACGTTCTCGCCGCCCGGCCCGAGGATCATGTACTTCCTGCGGCCGTAGACGTAGAGGAAGCCGTCCTCGTCGATGCGGCCACCGTCGCCGGTCCTCAGCCACTCGCCGTCGAAGACCGCGCGCGTGCGCGCCTCGTCGCGGAAGTAGCCCGCCATCACGCTCGGCCCGCGCACCTGGATCTCGCCGTCGGCGGCGATCCGTACCTCGAGGCCGTCACAGACCCTGCCCACCGACCCGGCACGATTCGCCGCGGCGCTGTTGCTCGCGATCACCGGGCTGGTCTCGGTGAGGCCGTAGCCCTGCAGGATCTCGTAACCGAGATCGCGCCACTTGCGCTCGATCTCCGGCTCCAGCGCCGCGCCGCCGGAGACGATGGTGTGCAAGCTGCGCGAGATCCGCGTGCGGATGCGTGCCCGCAGCAGCCGGCGCAGCCAGCCGGGCAGATGCCCGGTGCGCTGCTCCAGCCGGCCCATGACCGTCTTCAGGAACTCGGGCACCACCACCATGTGGGTGATGCGCGTCTGCGCCAGCGTCTCCAGGATGAGCCGCGAGCTCGGCGCCGGCAGGTGCGTGACCGCGCAGCCCTGGCCCAGCGGATAGAGCATGCTCGCCATCTGCGCGTACATATGGAACAGCGGGATGATGGTGAGCACGTGGTCGCCGCTCGCGACCGGCACGACCTTCTCCACCATCGCGATGTTGGCGAGCAGGTTGGCGTGGGTGAGCATCACGCCCTTGGGATCGCCGGTGGTGCCGGAGGTGTAGACGATCTCGGCGAGCTCGCCCGACTCGCGCGCGCGCCCCGGGAACGACGTCGGCTGGCTCGTGCCGTGGGCCGCACGTTCGATCTCGATCGCTGGTAAGGCCGAGGCCGGCCACGGCAGCCGCGCGGCGTGACACACGAGCCGTGGCTCCGCCGAGGCGGCGATGCGCTCGAGCTGCGAGAGCGGGCTCTGCGGATTCAGCGGCACCACCACCGCGCCGCGCTCGAGGATGGCGAAGTAGGCCGCCACCCAGTAGGGCGAGCTGGCGGCGTAGAGCAGCACGCGATCCCCGGGCGCCACGCCGGCCGCCTCCAGCGCCGCGGCGAGCGCGCGCGTGCACTGCGCCAGCTCGAAGTAGCGCCAGCGCAGCGTGCGGAATCGCGGCCTGAACTCCATCGCCAGCCGCGCGGCGTGCCGCGCGCACGCCGACTCGAAATATGCGTAGAGGTTATTCATTTTGAAAGGGGTCGGAGTGATTTAAATCGGTGCATGCACCAAAGAAAATCACTCCGACCCCTTTATCTCGCAATCCGGGGACGACGGTTGCCGGAATGAGGACGGCAGCCGGGCGCTTAGTGCGGATAAGTCCGCCGCGGAGCGCGACTCAGGCCGCCGAGGCGCGGCGGCTGTATTCCTCCACCCGCTCGAGCCAGGCGTCGTAGAGGCGGTCGGTGAAGGCGCGGTGCATCGCGACGCAGCGCTCGGCCATACGCTCGCGGATCCCGTCGATCCCCTGCACGCTGGCGGAAACGGGCGCGACGTCATAGCCGTAGATCCGCAGCCAGTCTTCGAGCAGCGGGACGGTGACCTCGGGATGGGCGACGGTGGCCACCGTGTTGCCGATCGCATAGGCCTGCTCGGGACAGTAGTCGCTGGAGTAGAGCGGCGTGGCGCCGGGCGGCAGCGTGAAGGCCTCGTGATGCCACACGAGGATCTCCACCCGCTCGGGCACCGCGCGCAGCCAGTCGCGTGCGGTGGGGTTGTCCGCGCGGCGCACCTCGAACCAGCCGATCTCCTTGGCGGGCATCGGCGCGACGGCGCCGCCGAGCGCGCGGGCGATGAGCTGCGAACCCATGCAGTGGCCGAGCATGGGCAGGTCCCGCGCCGCGGCCTCGCGGATGAGCTGCATCTCCTCGGCGAGCCACGGATGCCCGTCGTTGACGCTCATCGTTCCACCCAGGAACACCAGCCCGGCGACGTCGTCGATGCGTTGCGGCACGGGCTCGCCCTGGTCGATGGCGACCAGCTCCCAGGGGATGCCGCGGGCATCCAGGTACTCGGCCATCCGGCCGGGCTGGATCCAGTCCTCGTGACGAAAGATGCGGATGGGCTTCATCGTTAGGTCTCCGGTAACAGGTCTCGATGGTGAGTGGCATTCACCATTAAGTGTGAACGATAGGCCCACTCGTGTTAGTTTTGAAGCGAGACTTTCTCACCGGGTGTCAAATTGACCTCAACAGTCGAGCCAACCAGCGGACGCCGGCTCCCGCCCCTGCCGGGGCTGCGGGCCTTCGAGGCCGTCGCCCGGCTGCTGAGCTTCCGCCGCGCCGCCGAAGAGCTGTGCGTCACCAAGTCCGCGGTGAGCCACCAGATCCAGGCGCTGGAGGACTTCCTCGGCGCGCGGCTGCTGAGCCGCGACACCCGCGAGGTCGCGCTCACCGAGGCCGGGCAGACCTTCCTGCCGGAGGTGCAGGCGGCGCTGGAGCGGCTTGCCGCCGCCGTGGCGCGCCTGCGATCGCGCGCGCGGAGCGGGCCGCTCACCATCAGCCTGCTGCCGACCTTCGCGGTGCGCTGGCTCATCCCGCGGCTCGCGGACTTCCACCGCCGCCACCCCGGGATCGACGTGCGCCTGCACACCAGCCTGGAGGCGGTGGACTTCGCGCACTCGGACATCGATCTGGCGGTGCGCTACGGGCGCGGCGACTGGCCGGGCCTGCACTGCGATCGCCTGCTCGCCGAATCTCTGCTGCCCGTGTGCAGCCCGGCGCTGCTCAACGGCCCGGTGCCGCTGAAGGAGCCCGCGGATCTCGCGCGTCACACGCTGCTGCACAACAGCGCCCATCCCGACGAGTGGATGCTGTGGCTGACGGCGGCCGGCGTCACCGGCATCGATCTCGAGCGCGGGCCGAGCTTCGCCTACTCGGAGCTGCTGCTGCGCGCCGCCGCCGAGGGTCTGGGTGTCGCCATGGCGCGCCGCCATCTCGTCGAGGAGGATCTCGCCGCCGGCCGGCTGGTCGCGCCGTTCAAGTTCGCCTACGCGCGCGGCTGCCGCTACTGGCTGGTGTGTCCGACCGAGGCGCTGCGCGATCCGCGTGTGGCCGCGTTCCGCGAGTGGCTGCTGGCGCAGATCGACCCGGCCGCGATGCTGGGCGACGAGGAGTCGAAGAAGGCGGAGCGATGATTGCCGCGCTTGCGCCTGACAGGGTCACCCCCAGGGCGCCCCGGGCGTGGGAAGGGCGCTACTTTTTCGTCTTCGGAATCGTGTACTCGATCTTGTTGCCCGAGAATCGGACCACGCTCAGACGCTCGAGTTCGTCGACTACGGCGCGGCCGACGTCGACGGTCACGCCATTGCCGAGCACGGATACGACATGGCGTTCCAGCGTGTTGCGCTTCGCGGGCCGGTTTTTCGCATGCGTCCTCATGTAGTCGAACACCTTCGTCACATCGTCGGCCGCCAGCGTCTTGCGCAGCGCCTTGCTGGATGGCGCCGCTGCAGTCTTCTCGGGTGTGGTCCTCGCCTTCGCGGGCGGGGCGTGCTGCCCTTTAGCGGCAGGCGTCGACCGATTTTCCAACGGCGCAGCCGGCACGAGTGGGGAAGAAACGGTGCTCGTCAGCGCCGGTACCTGAGTTGGCAGCGACTCCGGCTGCTGCTTCTTGGTCAAACCGAGCGCCTCGGAAATCGATGAGGCCTTGCCGACGCAGCACCCGATTTTCCGCATGTGCTCGAAAAGGGATTCGAACCCGCCGTCGCCGGAAACCACGATGTACCGCGCTGCATCCTTTGCGGCGAGATTCATCTGGTGCAGTTGGCCCAGTGAAAAGGCGATGTGAAAGTCGAGCGCGTTCTTCCCGGTCCTGGAGCTTTGGATGAAATGAACCTGGTCCCCGAGCGGCTGCCACGCCTTGACGATTTCGGCATCGAACTTCTTCTGATGAGGGCCGTGAAAGACCCACAGGCGGTACTCCTCCCCGCGTATGCGTGCAACGTCTGCCGCGGAAGGCTGCAGATTCTCGAAATCGATCAGCAGATAGATGAGGGACTGCATCGGTGTCCGTCCTCGAGTTCCCGGGGCTTCCGGCGGATAACGTCACCCGATCCGCGGCTATCGATCTGAATTGCTCAGAGCTGCAAAATAATCCACGAAGATCGGATTCGCAAACACGATCAGCGGCCTCTAGGAGTATCCACGGCCGGCGTATTCCTCGGGGGTCGGAGTGATTTAATTCGGTGCGTGCACCAAAAGAATTCACTCCGATCCCTTAAACTAAACAGACGGAGCATCCCCGAGTGTTCAAGATCGGCCGCAACGACCCCTGCCCCTGCGGCAGCGGGCGCAAGTACAAGCAATGCTGCCTCGCCGCCGACGAGCGGCGGCAGCGCGAGCGTGGCGCCCGCGAACGCGCGGTCCACAGCGCCCTGGACTGGCTGCACGAGCACCATCGGGACGCCATGACGGAGGCCCTGCAGAAC
>WBZR01001266.1_pt1 | contig 15751 bp, 12 predicted proteins | sample 5204231 | NCBI WGS metagenome assembly WBZR01 (sample SAMN12412403, study PRJNA552823) | activated sludge metagenome | isolation source: activated sludge from anammox sidestream of wastewater treatment plant... | place: USA: Virginia | collected 2017-08 | reverse complement strand
CGACGTGGAATGTAACGTCCAACTACACCCAGAAGTCCCATCTGATTGAGCTGTTGCCGCTGACGCGCAAGGTGACGATCAATATCTCGCCGGAACCGGCCATTATTAAAATTGATGGTAAGGAGGTCAGCCCACAACCATTAACCTCGTATACCGTGCCGGAGATGGAATTCACCCAGGATGTGCTGGGTAACTGGACAACCTACGAAATTACCGCGGAACGCAAGGGTTTTCAGACGGCGCGCAAGGTGATCAGTTGGCCGGATCTTGATCCCAATTACACGCTGGAACTATTGCCGGTGGAAAAAGACCTCAACGTAACCAGCGATCCAGCCGGTGCTGAAATTTTTCTGGATGAGCAGTCACTGGGCGTGGCGCCGGTGCATACCAAGGCGACCCAGTTTCGCGTTGATACGGAACTGAATCAATTGATTCCGCGCACGCTGCGGGCGGTAAAACCCGGTTACGATCCGGTCTTTCAGCCCATTGCCTGGGACGGCGGTCGCAATGACTACCACCTCAAGCTTGAGCCGCGGAAAAAAGTCATCCATATCACGACCGATCCACCGGGCGCGACCGTGAGCATTGGCGGAATTGATGCGTTCAATGCGGCCCATCATCAAAGTAACCAGCGCGGCCTGATTGATATTGAATTGACATTCCCGCCGGTCAATGAAAATGGGGATCTGCCGGAATTTACGATCCAGGCAACCAAACAAGAGGGTGATCGTCAGTGGTATCCGGCTACGGTCACGGTGGGCTGGGATGATGGCAAGGTCGATTACGCGGTCAAACTGAAGGAAATCCTGACGGTTCGCGTGCCCCTGATTTCGATCAAAATGCGGCGCGGCAGCGATAATTGGTCAATTGGTGCTGACCGTCTGGACACGATCGCCATGAAAGAGGTGTCGGAAAAAGAGAATCCAACGCTCCAGCGCATTTATACGGCTCAGGCGGGCGAGTTCATCGATACCCTGGCGGTTTCGCCCGATGGTCAACGGCTGGCCTTTTCGGTTATTGCCTCCGACGCCATGCCGCTGCGGGCGCAGATCCGCTCGATCAGCTCCAGCGGCAAAGGTGGTGAAATGCAACATACCGATGGCAGCGCCCTGGAGCTTATGCCCTCGTTTACCCCCGATGGTTTGCAGATCGTTTTTTCTTCTGATCGCATGAGTCGGAGTATGAGCGTTTGCAGCATGCGCGTTAACGGTACCGGCGGGATCACGGAAATTACCCGTGGCAATGACAGTTACGATCTGTGGCCAGCGGTTGATTCTGACCCGCGCCAGCGCCTTTTCTATACGCGCTACATGGAAAAACGCGACGAACCGCGCCTGTATATGCAGCAGATCAGTGGCGGCAGCCGAACCGATCTGACCAACCGCCCGGGCACTCAGCCCAAACCCAGCCCCAAGGCGGATGCCATTGTTTTCGCTTCCGGCGAAGAGGGCCACCGCGATATTTTCCGGCTTCCCGAACTGGGAACACCGGAAAATCTGACCAATACGCGCGACGCCGATGAGCTGGAACCGGTTTACAGCTATGACGGAACCAAGGTAATCTTCGTCTCCAACCGCGCGATCGATCCCGAAACAGGGGCGAATCGCGATATCTGGTTGCTCGATCTGTCCAGCCCCGATCAGCCTGTGCAGGTAACCAGCAACGGTAGTTGGGATGATTGCCCCGTGTGGGACCCAAGCGGTAACGCCGTTTATTTCCGATCCAACCGTGGTGGTCAGTGGGGTATCTGGAAGATCACCCTGAAATAAATCGCAAAGCGTCAATAAAAACCGCGACGCCATCAGCGGTGCTAATCTGCGCTGGTCTGGTCAGCCGTTGCATCTCCGCTGCGGATCGTGCCCTGGCATTGCTGGCAGGTATAGTCGTGATCGCAGCAATGATTGATGCGTTTGGCCAATAGATCAAGAATCAAATCATCCACCCCCAGCGGCATGGTCACATGATAGTGCGTGCCTGGATGGGCGGCGGCCGCCTCAGCCGTCAACTGGGGAATGTCGCTGGTCCAGTGTTTGCCCGGCCCCAGAAAAAAAGGGCATACCACGATGCGCATCGCGCCTCTGGCAACGCAGCGCTCATACGCGGTTGCGATGGATGGCTGACACAGTTCCATGTGGGCGGGTTCCACGATGTCGTACTGCTGCTGAAAACGGTCGGCAAAACGTTGCGCCACGTCCTCCAGCAAAGCGTTGGATTCCTGCCGGCGCGAACCGTGATCGACGATGATGATTCCAGTTTTGCTCATAGTTCGTTCAGTGACGCTTGACCAGCGTGTTGCCTGCCAGCACTTCCGGTCGGTTATTGCGCTGGCTGGGTTGTCGGCGCTTTGAGTTGGTGGCCTGCGACATTCGCCAGTTTCTGGAGTTTACCCGGTATCCAGTGACGCACATAAGGATAATCAGGATTGCGCACGGCAAAATCCTGATGATATTCCTCCGCCCGATAGAACTGCGTCAGCGGTTCGAGCGTGGTGGTGATCGACTTGGGCGCGTAAACCCCCGCCTGCTGGAGCTGATTGATATACGCCGCAGCCACGCGCAGTTGATCGTCATCAGCGTAAAAAATGGCGGAACGATACTGATGTCCCTGGTCTGGCCCCTGGCGATCAGGCGTGGTGGGGTCGTGCGTGGCGAAAAAGATCCTCAGCAACTGTCCATAGCTGATCTGATGGGGATCGTAGGTGATGCGCACTGCCTCGGCATGGCGCGTCGCGCCGGTTGATACGATTTCGTAGGTGGCGGATTCGGCGCTATCGCCGGCGTAACCCGATTCCACTTCGCTGACGCCCTGCAGTTCCTGGAAGACGGCTTCGACGCACCAGAAACAACCTGCGGCAAAGACGGCTTGTGCCTGTTTTGCCTCAGCGCTGACCGTTATGTCTTCAACGGGCTGAGGTAACGCCTGTCCGTGTGCCCGCGGGGAGCAGGCTGGGGAAGACAATCCAAATATCATGGCCATGATGACTCCACTTAACCGTCGATACATCATTTGCACCCGATTCCTTTCTACCAGAACGAGCATTTTGTTGCATGGGCAGTCAAAGCAAAAATTGTTGATGAACATTCACGAGGATTGAAACCGCTCACGTTGTTCACGCCCAATCATAGGCTCGGTGGCGCGGGCAGGGTGGTTTACTGCGATTGGGTCTGCGTCGATGGTCTACGTCTTCGGTGCATTAGGGTCTGGCGCGACGGGCTGTCGTGCTGGTGGTTGCGAGGGCTTTTCAAAGAGGGCGTCAATGAACCCGGCGATATGCTGCTGATAGGCTTGGGGATTAGCCGCCAGCCCCAGAACATGGCCTGCGTGGGGAACACACCATATGACGCCCGGGTCGTACCCCTTATTGCGGTGCTGCATCGCCTCAGCCAAGGCAGCCTCGTCGGCGGGATGAACCAGCGTATCATCCTGACTATGAATCATCATGACCGGACACTTGATCTGGCGGAGCAGGCGCACCGGGGCCACTTCATTGAAATTAACGTTCGCCTGGTGCTGCGCCAGCCGAACCACCTGCTTTTGCCAGCGCACCAGTGGCATGCCCATCTGTTGTCCGTGGGTTGCCGCGGCGCTGATGAAATCAGCGTAGGGGCTTTCCATGATGATACCGGCCAGATCATTGCGCAAGGCAGCGACGCCAGCAGCAACGGCAGCACCCATGCTAATGCCGAACAGCACCAGTTCGCGGCTGGCCTGCGGCTGGTATGCGCGCAACTGGTCAATCACCTGGCTGACATCATATCGTTCGTAAAATCCTGCGGTGGTGAAATCGCCTTCAGATTCACCATGGGCGCGCAAGTCGATGGCCAGCAGATTAAAACCCAGCCGGCTGAGCAAGGGCGCCCAGGCGATAGCGCCCACCTTGGCGTCACCGTAACCGTGTAACAGGATACAGCAACGGGTCGTGGGCACGGGGTTGGCGATCCACCATCCCGCCAGCTTGATCGGTTTGTGATTGGCCTGATCCTGCACCATGAAAGACTGGTCTTGAAATGGCATTCCCAGGTCGCCAGGCCCAAGGCGTTTGAGGATGTGCAGCGCTTTGCCGTCATTCATGCGCGGCGGCCGGAGCAATGCCCGCGCCATTGTCATCAGCAGCCCGACAAACAGCAGGGCACCACAAACCAGAAGAATCAAACCCAGACTGAGTAGCCCGAAAAAATCCACGATTTTTGATTGTAGCGGTTCCAATGCACCAGTAGCAGTACCACCGGGGCGGGGGTGATTCCAGGACAAACGCAAGTAGGCGTCCGATAGGCAATCTCTTACGAGCCGCGACCGTCAGGGAGCGGTTTTTGAGCCGATCCCCGCTCCCTGACGGTCGCGGCTCGTTAATACATCGATCCTCGTGGCTACTTGCGATTGCCTTGGAAGTGATTCAGTTTTGACGCTATCAGTCTGAAAACTCCAAGTCGAAATGAATTTTGAAGTACAGGAGTCCGTCGGTTGATCCGATGTTGATTGTGACCAATAACCGGGCTGAGTGGCAGCTAATGCACCTTGGTTGGTCGATTAAGCAGGCGGCAAAATTTTGTGAGCCTGATTACTTAAGCTGGGTAAACGCGCTGTCGATATTTTTTGTACCGCGTTCGATTTGTAATTAGTAACAACACCCTAACTAGTTATCAGACCCATATGAACCAGTCGCTGATCGATCGAATTCACCAGTGTTCGACGTTGCCGTCACTGCCCAGCATTGCGATTGAAGTGCTGGAATTGGCGCAGAAAGACAAGGTCGATATTGCTGAAATCGCCCGCATTATTTCCAATGATCCGGCCCTTTCCAGCAAGATTCTGCGTACGGTGAATTCCAGCTTTTATGGCCGGGGGCAGGCGATCAGCACCATCAGTCATGCCCTGGTTATCCTTGGTCTGCAGAGCGTCAAGACGCTGGTATTGGGTTTTTCATTGGTTGCAAATCTTGCCTGCAGTAAAAGCCAGGGTTTCAAACATCTGAACTATTGGCGGCGCAGTATCTACGCTGCCACCGCTGCGCGTACCATTTCCCAGAAGATTCATCTGGTTCAGCAGGAGGAATGTTTTTTATCGACGCTGCTGATGGACATTGGCATGCTGGTGCTTGATCAGGTTCTTGGTGACGAATATGGCGCTGTCTATGGCAGTGTCACGGATCATGCCAAACTGGCTGAGGCAGAGACCCGCGTGCTGGGTATGACTCATGCTGAAGTCGGTGGTCTTCTGGCGTCGGAATGGAAACTGCCACCGTTGTTGTGCGACCCCATTGCTCATCACCATAATCCGGAACAACTGGATGATCTGGTCACGCGCAAGCTGGCGGAAATTTCCAACCTTGCCGGGCGCTGTGCGGACATCTTTGTGACGGAGAACCCCGCTGCTGCGATTATTGATGTGCGCCGTATCTGTCTCGATTCGTACGGTCTGGATGAGGCGGCCTGTGGTGCGCTGCTGGAAGAGATCAGCAAACGCACCAAGGAAATGGCGCCACTGTTTGAAATCAGAATCGCTGCCAGTATCTCGTACGAGGCGATTCTGAAAAAAGCCAATGAAGCGCTGGTTAAGCTGATGCTGCACAGCCAGCGGCAGGTCAGCACGCTGGAGCAGCAGAATACCGAACTGAAACACGCTGCCGTTACCGATGGTCTGACCGGTCTGGCCAACCGCGCCTGTTTTGATTCTTTCCTAGCGGAACACCTTGCTGCGGCGCAGGAAAAAAATCAGTACTTGTCGCTGTTGATCATGGATCTGGATCGGTTTAAGAGTGTCAACGACAAGCATGGGCATCTGGCTGGGGATAAAGTTCTGAAATATGTCGGCAAGCTGCTACAGTCGGCTGCGCGTAAGCAGGATCTGGCGGCACGCTATGGCGGTGAGGAGCTGGCACTGATACTTCCCAGCACCAATCGTGCCAATGCCGCGATGATTGCCGAAGCGATTCGTCGTGCAATCAATGCCAAACCCGTGAATACCGGCGCTGCCAGTCTGTCGGTCTCCGCCAGCATAGGCGTGGCGACGTTTGAACCAACCGGGCCGGTGCGTAAACCAGCCCACCTGATCAAGGCTGCGGATCTGGCTGTCTATGCCGCCAAACACGCCGGTCGGAACTGCGTCCGCATCTTCTCGCTTCCAGCGCAACAATCCGCAGCTGCCTGACGATCCGAATGCCTCAACCCGTTTAATTCGATTCGGTTGAGCGGCTTGCTTTGGGCAGCGGGGAGAAAAATTGGCCAAGGCGGATCGGTTTCCATAAGTGTGAGATACTGCCCATCAGCGCTTCGGCGCACATGAGCAGCAGCACCGATGCAATCGCCCAGGTCCAGCGTGGCGAAGGTTCGCTGATCTGCGTTAGTTTCGTCGCCATCTCCGCCAACGACCCGGCCACCACAACGTTATCAGCTGGATTGGTGACTTGTTCAGCATTGCGATATGCGATTTCCGCTTCGCCGGCCGGCAACTCGACCTGTGCCATCGCGACCACTTTTTCACCATGTCGCCAGCGGTAGCTCCCTGCCAGCACCGTTGGCTGGGAACGAAAAAACTGTCCGCCGCTGGATTCGCCCAGGTTCACACGGGTGATCTGCTGGTTCGGGCCTTCCAGATCGAGTTGCGTTGCGCCATCAGCACGGCGCGGCGGAAGTTGAAGCTGCTGGCCGATCTCGATGTTCTGTGCGGTTGATTGATTGGCTGGTGCAAGGGCGGTGCTGACCAGCATTTGCATGAATACGGGATGCAGAGCGAGATTGGTGAATTGATTTTGCGGCAGTGTACTCCATGTAAAAACGCGCCCCGCCCCGACATTGCGCCGCGCCAGCAGGGGCGGGCTATCGGATGTGCCTGCCTGGGGTGAGGTTAATCGCAGCAGCACGGTTACGTTCGGGTCGTTGGGAATCATGGCAACCCAGCGCCGAACCAGCAATCGTCCCAGTGATCCTGCATCCAGACTGATCCCCTGGAGCAGTGGATCATTATTGGCGGCGGACTGGGCGGAATAGGGTGCGGAGTTTATCGGTGCGATGATCGGTTCACCGGGAAGCAGTCCCAACAGGCTCTGACGGAGATGTTCGTCCAGGGCTGGCCAGCTTTGCTCCAGACCGGGCTGAAGAAACAGCATGAGTGTTCCGCCACGATCGACGAAGCTGCGCACGTTATCGGTGTGCGACTGATCAGGCCACTGGTTCCACAGTTCCACAATCACATCCGCCTGACCTTGTGGTTTGGAACCGGATTGCACCATCAGCGGCCAGTCCGCCTGCCTGCCTTCATTGGGATCAAGCGCCAACTGCACGAACCGTCGCGGCAGTGCCAATGTCTGATCGGGATCAACAATAAAAACGTTTTGGCGGGGCGCCATTTCCACCAGCAATGATCGGGTGTTGTCCCACGACATGGGGTCATCGCTCTGCAAACTAGCCCGGAGTTTCATCCAGCGCTGCACTGGCAACACAACAGGGATGCGCTCCTGGGCGTGGCCACCGGCATCAAAGCGCACAACCGTCGGCGGGAACTGTTTGAGCACCTGACCATCGACGCTTTCGACGCTGAGGCTGATCGCCCGTGAATCGTCGGCATGCCCGGTGACATCGATCAGCACATCGCTGGTGATTCCAGCAATCGGCTGGCGCGGGATCATCTCAACGCGCGTGATCCCCGCCCAGCGCGGCTGAGTTGGTTGCAGATCAATTAACGCCACCCGCAGACCTTCCAACCGTGATAGAGGCTGGGGAAATTCCCGTGTCTGCAGGTCACTGATGATGATCAACCATTTCTGGCTGGCCTCCTGATTTTTCAACAGCTCGATGGCCGCATTGATGCGCTGCGCCAGCGGCTGGGTGGCGGGCTGGGGAGTCAGGGGTGTCCAGTTGGTCAGGAGTTGTCGGGCAGATTGCAATTGTTCGGGTTGATCGGCTGGTGCTGGTTGTGAACGGAAAATAGCCACCGATGCTTCAGCCAACTGGCCGCGCAGTAATTCTTCGACAGTGCTGCTGGCGCGATCCAGCAGCGACACCTGCTGCTCCTGGTAAAGCATGGAATAGGAGGTGTCCACCACGATTGCTGCAATGGTTGACTGACCGGCGAACCATCCCTGCGCCAGAATCCGCGCCGGCTGGGCGACCGCCCAGATCAGCAGCAGCAGCAAGAGCGCCCGGCAGGCCAGCAGCAGCCATCGTTGAACTTTTCGTCGCGCTGCCGTGTGCTGGATGGATGATTTAATGAAGCGCAACGTGCTGAACATCACCACGGGTGATTTGCGCCGAAACAATAGATGCAGCAGAATCGGCAACCCCGCCAGCGGCAAGGCCCAGAGTGCGTGGATGAAAAGAAACTCAAAACCCATCGAGGTCAGCCAATTGTATCAGAAACAATTGTCGTTGCTGAACCATCATCCAGGCGCAGCCTGCCCATTTGACGCTGCCTCATCACCACTGTCCGTGCCAATGGTTATGGTCTGCGCTGAACGGCAGGCAATTATCAATCCTGGTTCGCGTTGACTTATCCGGACAATAGCGCATCAATGCGGCATGGGGAACTTCTGACAAAATTTCGCCACTTCCGCCCGGATTGTCTTCAAGGCTGAATCATCATCCTTGGCGCTCATGGCCCGGTCGATGAATTCTGCCACGACTTCCAGATCGTGTTCCTTGAGACCGCGGCTGGTCACCGCAGGCGTACCCAAACGGATGCCGCTGGTGAGTTTTGGCGGGCGCGGATCATTCAAAATGGCGTTCTTGTTGCAAATGATCCCCGCTTTTTCCAAGGCCTTTTCCGCATCGGCTCCGGTGAAATCAGCATTACGTGCCCGCAGGTCAACCAGCATCAGATGGTTGTCCGTGCCGCCGCTTTGCAGACGATAACCCTTGCCCGCCAGCGCCTTGGCCAGGGCGGCGGCGTTGCGCACGATCTGCTGGGCGTAGGTTTTGAATTCAGGCCGCAATGCTTCACCAAACGCGACAGCCTTGGCGGCGATGATGTGCATCAGCGGCCCACCTTGGCTACCGGGGAAGACGCTGCGGTTGATGGCCTTGGCCAGGGCTTCATCGTTGGTCATGATCAGCCCGCCGCGCGGCCCGCGCAAGGTCTTGTGTGTGGTCGTCGAAACAACATGGGCATGCGGGAACGGCGAGGGATGTGCTCCGCCGGCCACCAGACCGGCGATATGGGCGATATCAGCAAAAAGTAGCGCTCCAACTTCATCCGCAATCTCACGGAAACGCTTGAAATCAATCGTGCGTGGATAGGCGCTATATCCGCAGAGAATCATTTTGGGTTTCAATTCCAGTGCTTTGCGCCGAACCGAATCGAAATCAATCGTTTCGGTTTTGCTGTCCAGCTCGTAGTGGTCGGGTTGCCAGAAAATGGCGGAGGTGTTGAGCTTCATTCCGTGCGACAGATGTCCGCCGGATGAAAGCGCCAGACTGATATAGCGATCTCCCGGCTGCATCATTGCCATGAATGAGGCAAGATTGGCGTTGGCGCCGGAATGAGGCTGAACATTGGCGAACTGACAACCGAAAATCTGCTTGGCACGGGCAATGGCCAGACTTTCGATCTGGTCGTAATACTCGCAGCCACCGTAATAACGTGCAGCCGGATAACCTTCAGCATATTTGTTGGTCAGACAGCTCCCAGCCGCCTCCATCACCGCGGTGGAAACATGGTTTTCCGACGCAATCAATTCCAGCGTCGTTTCCTGCCGCTGCTTTTCCTTCTGGATCAGCTCTGCAATGATTGGATCAATATCTTTTATCGCCATCTGTAATTATCTCCTTAATGGGGAAGCGTCATATTGTATGAACCGCGTGTCATCCGGCAAATGTCGTTATCGACGCGGCGGCGTTTTTGCTGTTTTATGCCTTGTCTTTCTGATCCGAGCAACATTATAGGCCATGGCATTCCCGGTCGCCGACTGGCTATTGGGATCATCGGGAAATCGAGCCACTACCAGCCCGACCAACATTGCGTCAGTCTCATCGATCGATACATTACTCACAAGGCCAGCCGTCTCAATGTCTGGAGGTGCGTTTTGGGGCAATCTCGCGGGCGCTCAAGGATTGCACAATCGGCGGCGGGTCTGAACGTATTTGTTTCGTGTGGAGCAGGACTGATTTCATCATGCAGCAGATCATTCTTATTCATATCACCGGCGAAGACCGGCCGGGACTGACCGCGGCCTTGTCGGCGACCATGGCCCAGCACAATGTGGAAATTCTTGATCTGAACCAGACGGTCATTCATCGCACGCTGCTATTGGGGATGATGGTCAAGATACCGCCGGACAAGGGATCGACCGATCTGCTCAAGGATTTACTGTTTCAGGCGCACCACATGGGGCTGCGCCTGCGCATGACGCCGATTGAAGACAGCGAATATGACGCCTGGGTTGAGCGTCAGGGTAAACCGCGCTTTATTCTGACTCTGCTGGCCCGGCGGCTATCCGCAGCGGATATTGCCGGCGTGTCAAATCTGATCAGTACCCAGGGGTTGAATATCGATATTATCACCCGTCTGTCCGGCCGCCCGCCGCGCACGGACGATGGTCAACTGCGTCGCGCCTGCATCGAGTTTTCCGTACGCGGCCAGCCGGCGGATGAAGCAGTCTTGCGCAGCAGCCTGATGCAACTGACACGCCAGCATGCGATCGATCTTTCCTGGCAGCGTGACAGTGTTTATCGGCGCATGCGCCGGCTGGTTGTTTTTGACATGGATTCCACCCTGATTCAGCACGAAGTCATCGATGAACTGGCGGTGGAGGCGGGCGTCGGGGCGCGGGTGGCTGCCATTACCGAAGCAGCCATGCGGGGCGAATGTGATTTCAATCAGTCGCTGGCGCAGCGCGTGGCGCTGTTAAAAGGGCTGGATCAGAGTGTTTTGCATCGCGTGGCGCAGCGTCTGCGTCTGACCGAAGGGGCGGATCGCCTGGTTCATGCCTTGAAGGAATTCGGATATAAGACGGCGATTATTTCCGGTGGCTTTGATTATTTCGGCCAGTTTTTACAAAAAAAACTTGGCATCAACACGGTTCACGCCAATCGCTTGGAAATAAAGGATGGCCAACTGACTGGCCGGGTGATTGGGCCGATTGTCAACGCCCAGCGCAAGGCTGAATTGCTGCGTGAAATCGCGGCAGAGGAAAATATCTCCCTGCAACAGACGGTGGCCGTGGGCGATGGGGCGAATGACCTGCCCATGCTGGCTGTTGCCGGCCTGGGAATCGCCTTCCATGCCAAAGCGATTGTGGAGGAATCCGCCCGCCACAAGATCAGCACCCTGGGTCTGGATGGAATCCTTTATCTGATCGGCGTGCGCGATCGTGATTTGCTCAATCCACTGCCATAACCACTGGTGCGCCGGCGCGCATGGGCGCGGCTGATTTACCGGCCATCTCAGCTTGCATCGAAGAACTGCCGATAAACTTGTCATAGACTGATTCGGATCAACCATGAGTCTTTACCCGTTACTATTTCAACCGCGTTACCTGGAAAAAATCTGGGGCGGCCGCCGAATCGAAACTGCGCTCGGCAAAACGCTGCCAGCCGGTAAACTCATCGGCGAAAGCTGGGAATTGTTCGACTTTCCGCCAGGTGTGGTAGACGATTCATTCGATTGGGTCAGTGCCACAGTTATCAACGGGCCGCTGGCTGGCCAAAGTCTGCATCAACTGGTTCAGAAATATGGCCCGCAGCTTCATGGCGATGTGGCGCTGGTCGGGCAGGGGCAGTTTCCTATTCTCATCAAGTTTCTCGATGCCCGGCAGGACCTGAGTGTGCAGGTGCATCCTTCGCCGCAGTACGCCAAAGAGAATCCCGAGTCCCATCTCAAGACCGAAGCGTGGTATGTCCTGGAACATGAACCTGATGCCCGTATTCTCAAAGGCGTGATGCCGGGCGTGACGCGCCAATCGTTTGAACAGGCGGTACGCGATAATACGGTTGAGCAGCAGATTCAGCCGGTTACGGTCAGGCAGGGTGACTGCCATTTCCTGCCCAGCGGCACGGTTCATGCCCTGGGTGCGGGAATTCTTGCAGCCGAAGTTCAGACCCCCAGCGATACAACATTTCGTGTCTATGATTTCAATCGACTGGAAAATGGCCAGCCGCGCAAATTGCATATCACGCAGGCGCTGGAATGTATCGACTTTGCCCCCCAGTCTGCTGCGGTGCAATCCTCCGGCCACGAAGCCCAGCGTGCTGCCTGCGATTTCGCCCATGGTGAGCGGTTGGTGGCCAGCCCTTTTTTTCACATCACCAAAGTGAGCATGTCCCAGCATCAGCATCAACCGATCACCTACGATCGGCCAGTTGTCTGGATCATGCTGGAAGGGGCCGTGGAGATTACGGTTAAAGGTCAAACTCCGGCGACTCGGATTGTGCGCGGTCAGACGGTGCTATTGCCGGCAGCGATGAATCAGCCCCATATCCGCGTCCTGGCTGACTGCCTCTGGTTGGAAGTGACCTTCCCATAAATCATCGATTGATTGCACCGCTGCCTTGCTATCCTGACCAATTCGATTTTCAGCGATGAATCTACCGACCGATTGCGTACAATGTGACGCGATGTCCTTCTCAATTGGAGATGGAACTGGTACGTTGCATCTTTAGTTTCACCGATGAATCAACCGACTGACCAAACTGATTCTGCTTCGCATCTCAAGGCTGCACCGAACGTTACGCCCACCGCAGCACCTGCGCCGAGAGCGCGGACAAAATTATCGTTCAGTTCTGATTTTCGCCGGTTTTTCCTGCGCGGGCTTTCGGCGCTGCTACCGACATTGATTACCCTGTGGTTGCTGGTGAAAATCTGGGATTTTTTGTGGGAATCGGTGGGGCGGCACCTGATCTGGGTGGGTAATGCCATGCTGGAAGGAAGCAAAGTCACGCTTCCGCGCGGCGAGGATATCGAAGCGGCGATCCGGCAGATTCCCGCCCCGATGTGGGTGATTCAGTTGCTTGGGGTGGCGCTGGCGATTGTGCTCGTTTATCTGGTGGGGCTGATCCTGGGTAATTTGATCGGTCGAACCCTGTGGCGGCTGATCGAGTCAGCGGTCATGCGCGTGCCGATCCTGCGCGCGGTCTATCCGGCAGTGAAACAGGTGACTGATTATCTGCTGTCCAGCAAAGAGACCCAATTTGTCGGTAGTCGGGTGGTGGCGGTTCGCCCCCATGCCAATGAAATATGGTCGCTGGCGCTGGTGACCGGGCCTGGCCTGGCGGAGCTGGATGCTGCCAGCGGCGATGAGACTGTCACTGTCTTTGTCCCCTCGTCACCGACGGCGTTCAGCGGCTATGTGATGGTTGTACCGCGCAAGGAGATCATCGAACTGCCGCTGAAGGTTGAGGAAGCGATGCGTCTGCTGATCAGCGGTGGGGTGATCCAGCCCGGCCGATATCAACCCGGCGCGGCTCAGACGCCAAATCAACTACTCTCGACTCCCCCCTCGTCTTTAGCCGATATCCCATCATAGAACCGGCGGCGCTGGTTGGGGAACAGAGACGATCAAAATCGCTTGAATCGCCCGCACTGAGAAGTTGCAGCCTGATGGAATATCGTTATCCGGTGAGAATGAAGCCTCAATACGCACCATAGTCACGGCATGAAAATCGCTCGCATTCACAACTACTATCAACAAGCCGGCGGCGAAGATTCGGTGCTGGCGTCGGAAATGGAGCTGCTGCAAAGCCGCGGGCAGTTAATCAGCACTTTTTTTCTGCACAACGACGCGGTTGATTCGATGGGCCGGTTGACCCTGGCAGCCAAGACACTCTGGAATCGTGATACGTATCGCCGCCTGCGTACTTTTTTCCGCCAGCATCGACCCGAGGTGGCTCATTTTGATAACACTTTTCCCCTGATTTCCCCCTCAGCGTATTACGCTGCCCATGCTGAAGGTGTCGCGGTGGTTCAGACCCTGCACAACTACCGCCTGCTTTGTGTCAATGCCATGCTTTATCGTCAAGGCAGCGCCTGTGAAGAGTGCGTGGGAAAATCAATTCCCTGGCCGGGTGTTTGGCATGGGTGTTATCGTGATGACCGCAAGGCCTCAGCGGTCGTCGCTGCCATGCTGACGCTGCACCGCGCCCTGGGTACCTGGCGGCGCGAGGTTGATACCTATATCGCCCTGACCGATTTTGCCCGCGGGCGCTACATCGCTGGTGGTCTGCCTGCCAGCAAGATCGTGGTTAAACCTAATTTTCTGGAAATGGATCCTGATCCTGGCACGGGCACCGGGAACTTCGCGCTATTTGTGGGCCGGCTGACACCGGAAAAAGGGGTCGATACGCTCTTGCGCGCCTGGGCATTGCCTGACATGCCAATGCCATTGAAAATCATCGGTACCGGCCCGCTGGAGAGTCGTGTCCGCCAAGCTGCTGAAAAAAATACCATGATCGAGTATCTCGGCCGCCAGCCTCTGACTCAGGTTATGCAGCTTATGGGCGATGCCGCCTGCCTTGTTTTTCCCTCCACTTGGTATGAAGGGCTGCCGCGCACCATTGTCGAAAGTTTTGCCAAGGCAACGCCCGTCGTTGCCTCGCGTCTGGGGGCGATGAAAGAACTGATCGAAGAAGGTTGCAGCGGCGCGTTGTTTACGCCCGATGATGCTGCCGATCTGGCTGGGGTTATGCGCCGGTTGGCGAGTACGGCTGCGTTGCCCGCGATGCGCCCTGGTGCCCGTCAAGCCTACCAAGCCAGATTCACCGCCGATCGGGCGTATGCCGCCCTCATGGCGATCTATCAAAACGCCATCGCCAAGCGTGCGGAAGGATTGAGGGGGGTGAAGTGATGGCCAAGACCAAGAAACAACCTGAAAAGGATAAGTCAGTTCTTGACATGACGGTGACGCAGGCTCGTGCATTCTTTCTGAAGTCCGAGAGTTATTGCAGCATTGAACTGCCCCCATATTTCCAATTCGACAAAATACTGTCCAGCGTCGCCAAGGTGTTGGAAGAGAATACCCTTGCAGACAAGCCCCGCCAGCCCAGCAAGCCTCGCCAGCATGAGCACGTCAATTACTCGTTGTTGTCGAACAAGGATGGTCGCTACGCTTGGCGTCCGTTCCAATTGATCCATCCCGCCCTCTATGTGTTGCTGGTCGAAAGACTCACGACGCCGGCTCAATGGGAGCTGATCCAAAATCGGTTTAAAGAGTTTCAGGAAGCAGGCTATATCAAATGCCTCAGCATCCCACTTCAGGCGTCTGCCGCGCGTAAAGACAAAGCCGCCCAGATACTGAACTGGTGGCAAGGGATCGAGCAGCAGTCCATCGAATTGTCGCTGGAATACAACTACGTCTTCCACGCGGACATAACGGATTGCTATGCTGCGATTTACACCCATTCCATCGCGTGGGCGATGCACGGCAAGCCAACCGCGAAGGAGAAGAGAACGGACAAATCTTTGATCGGCAACGTCATCGACTGGCATATTCAAAATATGCGGCAAGGGCAAACGAACGGAATCCCCCAGGGGTCTGTGTTGATGGATTTCATCGCAGAGATGGTGCTGGGATATGCCGACCTCGAACTGAGGAAGCGCCTGAAAGATGCGGGCATCGTTGACTACCGCATCCTTCGGTATCGCGATGACTATCGAGTCTTCGTCCACGGCCCGCAGATTGGTGAGGCGGTTCTGAAAGCGCTGACTGAAGTATTGATCGACCTGGGCTTGAAGCTGAACACAACCAAGACGTTAGCATCGCACCAGGTCGTTGCCCACTCGATAAAGACGGATAAACGAGCGTGGCTGTGCAGTAGACAGGGTGACC
>WBZR01003106.1_pt1 | contig 15759 bp, 10 predicted proteins | sample 5204231 | NCBI WGS metagenome assembly WBZR01 (sample SAMN12412403, study PRJNA552823) | activated sludge metagenome | isolation source: activated sludge from anammox sidestream of wastewater treatment plant... | place: USA: Virginia | collected 2017-08 | reverse complement strand
GGGCTTTTACCAGTATCAGCCGCTCACGCTGGGCAAGGGCATTTTACGATTACCACAAGCAGAGAAACCAAAATCATTCTACCATCCTGCGCAACCTCGGCAAAAAATGGATCAAAATCCTTTTTGCACTTTGGTCTCAGGGTACAACCTATGATGAAATGGTTCATATTCAAAATCTCAAAGCAAAAAAGGTCATCTGGGCTATGGCTTTGTAGTCGTTGATTTTTAAAGAACTTTTAATTCTTTTTTTCTAAAAGAAAAAAAGGGCTTGACATAGAATGTCTACAGGGTTGAATGTTCGGTTGCGTTTTTCTCTCTCTATAATCATGTCGTCCCCTTGGGATTTTCCCGTCTGCCCGTTTTCCCTATCGGCTCCTAACTATTCTGAGAAAATATTCTCTCTCACCATCCGTTTTGCTGAATAATTAGCATTTTTAGCCAGGTAGGGTAGGCATCGCCTGCCACATATTTTGGATGCACGTAAGGATTTTCGCTGGATTAGGTTGGGTTGAATGAAATAAAACCCAATGGATTTCGACGTTACGAATGGTTGGTACTGAGCTTCAGCCACGTTCTACCACCCTTCCATAGATTAAGAGATCTCAATCTTTCAAATTAAAATCGCTCGTTGACGATAAAGATTCTTTCCCTGTAATAATTCAGCGTATTTTCGAAAGTGCGCCCTGCATGACCGCCAATAGAGGGCATGTGGGTAAAGTCCATACGAAGTAAGTTAAGAAATCAACAATTACCATAAAACTCTCGTCAGTATTGTGCACCCGACATGTCCCCCGCTGGCGGGGGTGCAGGGGGTGGGCTGTGCCGACCCACGGTGTCAAATACTCCACAATCTTCAGGATAATACCACACACTTTCTTCTGCAAGCAGCCGGCAAAACGGCAGTGTTTGTTCATGGCGTAATTGTTGGCTCATCGGCTTTTGCTTTTTTTCGCATGGTATCCACGTTCTTTTTCCACCCCCTTGATCCCCCGCCAGCGGGGGACAACTGTTTGCATTATTTTCGGCAAGTTCAGTACCGCCGTTAGCTATTGCGATACGGGCAAATGGTGTAATTACGCTGAATAATTACCATTTTTAGCAAAAACACGTAGAAAACTAACCCTGACAGGGTTGATTTACGAATTTCGTGCCTCGCCTGACTGTCGGGTAGACAGGTATCTTATCTTTTCCGACTCGTTCGGATTGGGACTTCTATTTGCTTAATTCTATAACGCAGCTATGAATTGTCTTTTTTGAATACTTCATAAACACCTTTTGTGAAAACTTGTTTAAAAAGAAAGCAATAGCGTTTGAAAGCTCGTCATTTACCATATCAGATAGCTATTATTATCACCTTAGGTGTATACCTCTATTATCTTATTTATCGTATTCGATATACGATAAATCCGGAATCTTTGATTCTTTCTCTGAGTTTTTTTTATGCAGAAGCGCATGGCTTTCTTGCCCTGTTTCTCTTTTTCTTTCAAATATGGCAGCCTGCGCAGAGAAAGGCCCCTCCGCCCAACTTCGGATTAACCGTGGATGTATACATTCCTACCTATAATGAAGATATTTCAATTCTGCGTAAAACGGCACTTGGTTGTGTTAATATGCGGTACCCACATACAACGTATATTTTGGATGATGGGAATCGTCCGGAATTAGCAAAGATTGCTGAAAGTTGGGGTTGTAAATATATTACCAGGAAGGAGAGAAAAGATGCCAAGGCTGGGAATTTAAATAATGCGCTTCGCAATACTAACGCAGACTATATTGTTATCTTTGATGCTGATTTCGTTCCCCAACCGAATTTTCTCGACAAAACGATTGGTTATTTTCGGGATCCAAAGGTCGCCTTCGTTCAAACCCCTCATAACTATTACAATGTTGATTCATTTCAATTCAGGATTAATAAGAAAAAAGAGCAGTTCTGGAATGAACAGGATATCTTTTATAAGCTCATGATGCCATGCAGAGATTATTGGAATTCTACTTTTTTTACTGGCAGTGCTGCCGTATTCAGAAGGCAGGCTTTAGAAGATATCGGCGGTATTGCTACGGGAAACATCACGGAGGACATCAACACGACAATCCTGCTTTATTCGCGTGGCTGGAAGGGAATTTATCATAATGAGGTCTTATCAAACGGACTTGCTGCAAAGGATCTGAAAAACTACCACACCCAGTTACTTCGCTGGGCTGAAGGGAATATCGGGTTGTTGTTTGTGAACAATCCTTTGTTTATCAAAGGTTTAACGTTTTCTCAGAGAGTATGTTTTTTCGCCGTTATTTTTGGCTGGCTTATAGGTTTTCCAAAACTTATCTATTTTATTTTGCCGCCCATTATGCTCCTCTCCGGAGGTTATCCTATCGGATCATTTGATTTTTGTTTCATATGGAGATATGCGATGTTCCTTGGTGTTATTCTCATAGGATTCAAATTCGCCTGTCGTGGGTATGGCAAAATACGATATGACGAGTCTTACCTTATGATGAATTTCTTTATCTTCATTAAAGCAGCTTTGAAGAATATTTTACGAATAAAATCGGTGTTTAAAGTTACCGGGAAAGGTTTGCAGGCCTCTGCCAATCTTGTGGAAATTATTCCTCAGTCTCTCGTGTGTCTTATCTGTTTTGGCGGAATAGCTTGGGGGTGGTTAAAGCTCTATTATGGAGTATCACCGGATTTTATGGGTATTGGTGTTGCTATCTTTTGGAGCTTTGTGAATGGGTTTCTGGCAATATCTGGAATTGAGCTGGTAACAAGGCCGTACTTTAAACGTAAAGAGTTTCGATTCGTCGGCGCCATTCCGGTGCGGTATTCAATACCGTCCGTTTCCGATTCGATAAGCAACGTAGGAGTTAGCAGAGACCTTAACGAACATGGTATTTCTTTAGTCACGTTCAGTCCCTTGCCAATGGACAAAAAAATCTCGCTTTCTCTCTATCTGAACGAAAATGTTTTGTCATGTAATGCCACCGCTCTTTATACAGCTCATGATGATACTATGCCTAGTTACCTTCATAATAAAATGTTTATTTACGGGTTGAAGTTTGAAGGTTTAAGCAGAGATGAAATGGATCTGATTAGCAGATACTGCTTTGACACCATCATTCCCAGATTTCTTCAGAGGTTTGGGAAAAAATCATCCGTATTCTTAAAAATATTTTATAAGTTTTGCAATCACGAACGATTTCGGAAACATGTTAGAAAAAAAATAACGATTCCTCTCGTTATTTACAACAAGGGTAAACCTTTTCTTACCGCGGTTACAAATGATATTAGCGTTGTGGGTCTCTCATTTACGAGTTACATGCCGTTAGAGTTGGGCATGATCCTGATTATGGAGATCTTTACTCCATTTGGGAAATGTTTTGTGAAAGGTGAGATAAAACAGATGAGGGAAATTGTAGCTGAGAATTCTTATTTCGTTGGCATTAAATTTTCTCACTTTTTCAGCAATCAAGAATATGCTTGTTCAATGCCTGCCAGGAAGGATGATAAGGAGAGCCTTGAAAGGTGGTTAAAAATAGTTGCAACGGGAAATAATTAAAGCAAAATTATGCAAAGAAAGACGCAAATCAGTTTGAAACATTACCTATGAATTCTACCAAACTCATTCGCAGCAAATGGTTCATTGCAATATTCTTTTTCTTCTATTTTGGAATATTATGGGGATTTTTTCAATGGGTTTATAAAAGTGAGATCCTTCTGCGGTCTCTTTACAAGAGTAACGCGCCGCCTGATTCTGAACGGGTCATGATGCTATACAATTCCATGATGAAAAAGGTACCAGGCCGTCAGGACGTCAACGCATACTATCGCCTTGGGAAAATTCTGACAAAGGCGGAAAAGAGGAGAGAAGCAATAAAAGTCTTAGATAAAATAATCAAAACGACTCCGGAAAATCGAAGTATAAGGTTGTGGCTCGCTATAGAACTTTATAACCAGCAGAGATACAGAGAGGCGGAAAAACATTTTGTTATCCTCCTTCGAAACAAAACTGGGTAATTCTCTTCTAAATAGCCATCTCTAAATAACTATCTGTTGTAAACATACGAGGACGATATCTTTTTTACATTCTCATGCATATTTGGGCATAATCAAAATAATTCAACAACGATACAAATTCCTTGAAAAGTTCAAATGTTTCTGGTAGTCTACCCGCTCTGTTTGTCTTGGTCCCTATGTTTTCCTGAGCAAAAGTGTTTAACGGATAACATCAGTCCTTATGAAATACTATCAGAAAATCCTTCCTTCTTGTAATATTCTGTGAAAATACAAAAAGCAGAAATAAGTAAAAAAATACAGTTGTTTTTTATTGCGGGAATTTTGATTTTTTTGAACCTTAAAGCCCCCGTTTCCGCACAGGAAGAGAAGCAAGATGCCGCAACACTTCTGCTGATGGCCGCACGGAACGCAGCGAAGGCAGGATGGACAAAGAAAGCCATTCAGCGGTACGAAACCTACCTCATAAATTATCCCGAAGATCATATTGTTGAGCTGGAATTTGCTGATTATCTGCAGGATAAGGGGCAAAGTGATAAGGCAGAATTTCATTATAATATTTTAGTGCAAAAGATGGGAAGTGTGTCTCCCGGGCAAAAGGATTTTGCCAAAAAACTTCTGCTGAGTGCAGCCAGAAATGCCATAAAAAATAAGAACAACGACCGTGCTATAGAGTATTATAAGCAGACGCTATTATATGACGGAAGAGATTCAAAGGTTGTCGGGGAAGCAGCCGGGGTCTTGGCTGGGTTGGAAAGATTTGAAGAAGCCCTTGAATTGTGTGAGAAGGTCTTATTTCAAGATCCACAAAATACGGAAGTAGTGGCTCTCAAAACCAATCTTTTAGTACGTTTGAAGAAATATGCAGAAGCAGAGGAAATACTTGCAAAAGTTCCCGATAAAGAAAATGATCTGAAATTGCAAAAACTTTCCGCAGATGTTGATGCATGGTCGGGAAATTACGACAAAGCAATTGAAAAATATCAAATACTGCTTCAACAGTTCCCTGAAAATCGCGAACTGTGGACTCAACTGATTAAAGTGTTGTCATGGGCCAGGAAATGGCCTTTACTCCTGGATACTATACAAGCGGGAAAGAACCATGTTGAAATTACTGATGATATCCGCGCCCTTTTAGTAGATGCGTACTTATCCGTGGGGAAAGAAGAAAAGGCAATTGATGTATGGAAAACAATCAGCAGAGAATCCGAAGTCTGGAGAACTTCTGCTTTAACGATGGTGGACAAACTCCTTTCCCAGAGAAAACTTGCGGCAGCAACAAATATCCTCGAAAAAATTGTGTCTTACAGCAAACCCGTTCCCGAAGTTTACCTGTTAGCAAAACTGGCAATTCTGTATGCCTACCGGGAAATGCCAGGAAAGGGATTTGAAATCCTAAACCAAATTTCCGTCTCTCCTCAATCAAAATCCATTCTTGAGGCCACAAAAGCTGAAATATTTACTTTAACCGGACGATATGATCATGTGTTATCAATCCTCCCGACGCTGGAAGGAGGAAAAGAAATCGGACTACGTCTGCAAATGTTGGAGTTGGAATGTTGTTATGCTCTGGAAAAAGACGAAATGCTCCTGGAAAAAACATCATCCATTTTGCAAAAATTGCCCCGTGAGGAAATGGTTGATAGATCTAAGGTGTTGACGTTGCGCATTCTTTCTCAAATACGTTTGGGACTTTATGAAGAAGCCAATACAGAAATTGAATTGTTGGCAAAAATAGGCAGAAAAGATGTCTGTCCGGCAATTCTTACGGCCTTATTGCTGGCTGCAGAAAGACAACCAGAAGCGTATGAAAAAGCGAATCGGGATTTGGGTAAATTATTATCGGAGCTTACAGTTGAAACAGAAATGGTCAGACCCCAACTCCTGGATGAAGTAACACTTTCCGCATGGAAAATTGCTGATGAGATGTCTATGCACCAAAATCCGGAAGTAGGGACTCAATTGGCGAAGGCTGAGTTTAAGTCTGGTAATTTTCAGCAATCGTTAAAGCTATACATGGAACTGGATAAAAATAAAAAAGACCCGGCGTGTAAACTTGGTATGGTGGAATGTTATCTGAATCTGAATAATTCAGAGGAAGCAAACAGAATATTTAATGAGATTCAATTGCACAATTTACCGGAAAAAGAAATAGCACGATATTTTGAGGTCCTGGTTAAGTTAAAGAACAGAGAAGCGCTTATCGCTGGATTATCAACGTTTCCAAATGATATTTCACAAAAGATCTCTATGAAAGCGATTATGGCAATTGCAAACATTCAATCTGGTGATCGCGCAATTGCGGATGAAGATATAAGCCAATATCTTACAAATCAACAGGAAAATCTTGCCCTCTTTCAAGCAATTATAGAAAGAATAGGATATTTCGATAGGGAGAGACAAAGTCAGAACTATAATTTTGCAAAGGATTGGTTATATCAGGCGGTTGAACAGTTTCCCGGTGACACAGGACTTCGGTATCAGTATGCGAAATTGCTGGCCGCTCACAATGATTATGAATTAGCCAGTGATCAATTCCAGGTGCTTGAAAAGAATGACCCAACCGATGTGAGGGTCATACGATGGCTGGCACAGGTAAAAGCCTGGAGGCAAGAATATGATGATTCGTTAAAGTGGTACGACGTATATCTCAAAGAACGGCCATCCGATTTTGAGCGACGCCGCGAGGTTGCAAGAGTGTGTGGTTGGGCATTACGGTTTCACGAGGCAAATGAAGTCTACAAAAAGCTTTGCGAGGATTACCCGGAAGATTATGAAACATCCGTGGAATGGAAGGCAAAAAGGAATAATTGGTTAGGAAGAAAACGGACCGCAGCATCGTTTTATAGCATGCTGACAGAATGGCATCCTGAAAACACCGAGGCGCTGTTTGACTTAGGTCAAATGTACTCTCAGCTTAATTTGAGTACACCGGCAGAAGAAGCATATAATAAAATACTGATAATTGCACCAGAACACAATCGTGCGCAGTTTGCTCAGGAATCGGAACAATGGAGACGCAGGCAGTCAGTATGGCTGAAACAATCATATATCCATCAAAAAGGTAGTGGTGATAATTACGGGAATTATGAGATTACCATGTTCAGAACGGATGCCGCATATGCTCCCGCAAGGATTTCCGAGGCTATGGACTTGTCTCTGGGGCTTGGGCATACGATATTTAAATTCACAGAACACGGTGGTTCGTCTGCAGAACATCTTACCTTACGGCTAAACAAGTATTTTGAGAAAGGGATAACTACCTATCTGAATGGAGAATTATCCACGTATTCCGAGGAGCGTCATGAAACAGCACAGTTTGAGGCTGGCGGTGCCTATCGTTTTTATGACATGTTTGATATCACAGTATTAGGCGGGCGGAAGGATGTCCTGCAAAATTTCAATACCCTGGAGAATAGCAGGGGACGTTACTACACAGGCGGACGTTTTGCCTGGGATGTATCTCAGCGCATTGATATTTTGAGTCAGGTTAAAAAGTATTGGTATAATGATAGTAACACCGGTATCGAAGATTATACCGCCATCGGTTATAAACTATCGTTATATCCTAAAATCCTGAAAATTGTCCTAGAGACCTATGGATTTGACGTGCATTCACGAAAGGATGAATATTGGTCTCCTCATAATTACCGGAAGTATATGGGGGGGGTTATTTGGAGACATTATCTGGGAAAGGAGCATTTCAGCGGCGCCCAAAAAATGTACTATGAGGTTGCCGTAAAACAAGGTGTGGATTCAAGCGGTGTTGATTTTACTGAACCAAAATTTGAATTTGGATGGGATGACCAGAGACGATGGAATATAGGACTTGAAATAAAGCCTGTGCGGTCAACGGTTTTTGATGAAGAACAGGCTGTTTTGTTTTGTAACATTCGTTTCTAAAACGGACTTTACTCAAACGTGAATTCCCATGCTGTCGAATTATCATAAGATTGTTCTTCTAATAGTTATTATTTGTCTCTCCTTTCATGGCTGCTCCGATGTGAACATATCTGCTGAAAAACAATTAGAAACATGGTGGAAATCATACAAAAAACACTTTCTTCTTCCTGACGGACGCATTCAACGTCCGGAACATGAATGTGACACGGTAAGTGAAGGACAAGCTTATGCGATGATATCCTCTGTTTTTATAAACGACAAAAAGACGTTTGATTTGATCTTTCGTTGGACAGAAGACCACCTGAGCAGGGATAAAAAATATGGAGACCATCTCCTTGCCTGGCATTGGAAAAATGGAGATGTCGACGACTGGATGCCAGCATCAGATGCCGATTGTGATTATGCTCTTGCTTTATTACAGGCTTCATGCAAGTGGAAAGAGCACGGGTACCGCGAAAAAGCCATTCAGATAATAAGCGATATCAAAGAACTTGAGACGGTGCGGGGGGGAGATAATCGTCTTTTTTTACTGCCGGGATTATGGGGTAATGAAACGAATGGGTACCTTATACAAAACCCATCTTATTATAATCCTGCAGCTTTCCGTCGGTTTTATGAAACAACGCAAGACAACCATTGGTTGCATTTAGTTGAGACGAGCTATTGGCTTTTCAGCCGGGCTGGTGTTCGGTTAGATACAGTAAATGGTTGCGGTTTGATACCGGACTGGTGTATGGTAGATGCTCATGGAAATATTTTAAAAGTCGAAGACAGATCAGCTGATTACGGGTGGGAGTCGGTTAGGATTCCAGTGCGGATAGGGCTTGACGTACTCTGGTATAAGACAGAAGAGGGAAACAGAATTATTGCGAAGATGTATCAATTCCTGCAGTCTTCATTTTCCCGGACAGGAGAAATAAAGGCAGCATATTATTATACAGGAGAGCCGTCTGTGGCATACGGTGGTTTAGCTTCAGATGCGATATTGTATTTTGTGGCACAAATATTAGCTGATAAATCAGATGCAATAAAAATCTCTTTTAAAAAACGACTGCATGAAAAAGCTTTTCTTCAAAACTATTATGGCCAAAGCATGGCATTTTATCCTCTTGCGTTGGAAAGAGGAATTTTGAAGAAACTATAGTTTCAACCAACGGGCGTAGCAAAAAGATTTACAATGTAATTCAAATTTATCTGTTCTATTTAAGTGTTATAAAACCCTTATTCTTTACGAAGACACTGACCGGTTTATTTGTTTCTAAAAACTCTTCCATAAGCGTCATAAATTCTAAAACAGATCGCACCTCTTTTGTTCCCACTTTTGTAATTACGTCACCAGGTTGAATACCTGCCCGGTCCGAAGAACTGTCTGTTTCTACATCAACAACCAGAACTCCCTGATCATCCTCGATCCCTAAAGATTTTGCAATTTCAGGAGTCAGATCATTAACTACCAGACCTAAAGAAAATTTCGAAGGTTCGTCGAGTTTCCGGATGGCAATATACGTTTTACCCCCTAAGTCCTGGGGTTGACGCTCTACCAGTACTTCTAGCGCACTTTCGGCACCACTACGCATAACCTTTACAATGACAGTCGCATCTACCTTTGCCCGTCGGATAGCATGTTGAAGGTCTATAGTATTCTCAATTTTTCTTCCACCTATTTCAAAAATTACATCACCAGGGGAGATGCCGGCCTTTGATGCAGGGGTATCACTCCACACCTCAAGAACAAACGCTCCTTTCTCTGACGGTAAGCCAAATCGACTGGCAATTTCTTTTTTGTCCTTAAGGCCAAGTATTTTTGCTAACTCAGTATTAATATCGTGTGTTCCGACTCCTAGATACCCTCGCACCACAGCCCCTGTGGCCATAATGTTTTCAACGGTTTCTTTTACAATACTGGCAGAGATTGCAAATCCTACTCCCTGGAATCCGCCTGATCGTGTTGCTATAGCCGTATTCACCCCAATTAACTCACCTCGAAGATTTACCAGCGGTCCTCCGCTGTTGCCGGGATTAATAGCCGTGTCCGTTTGAAAAAAATCTTCATAAACAAAGGGAATTTCAAAAGGAATAACATGAGTCCTTCCTTTAGCACTAATTATACCTGTAGAAACGGTTTGTTGATATCCGAAAGGGCTGCCTATAGCAATAACCCAATCACCCACCTGAACCTCTTCGGAAGCGCCAAAGGTAATCGGGATAAAACCTTCACCCTCTATCTTAATAACTGCAAGGTCTGTATTCGTATCAATTCCAATGATTTTTACGTGATTATACTGTTCTCCGTTGTGGGTGACTACCGAGATTTCATCCTCAGAAAAACCGCTGATAACGTGGTTATTTGTTAAAATATAACCACGTTCGTCAATGATAATTCCTGAGCCGAGACCTTTTTTGGGCATACTGTCGACGTGAGGTTCGTGCTTGGGTGGAAAATTTTGAGATGGCGGTGAAGGTTCTGTTTCATTTCTTTTACCCGAGTATTCCTTTTTTTCCGTGCTTAGGCTCACCACGGACGGGCTAACGAGTTCTGCAACTTTTCTAAAGGTTAAAATCAGTGGTTTTGTAATCTTTTCAAGATCGAGAAGTTCTTGTCTTAATCTGCTGATCTCATCATTTCCGGTTGCAAAAACAAAATGAACACAAAATAAAGATAAGACGCTAACAAACGACCACCAGAAAATTAAACCTCGTAAACGTTTCATTTTTTTTCCATGGGAATTTTCAGTTTGTAAATTAAATACCCACTACCAGCAAACATTGATATATTCGCAAAGAACGTTAAAATGACAACCTTTTTCGCAAATACAGGATTGTTTGTCTTGTATACATTGGCGACAGCGTAAAAGGTCAAATAGATCATAATAATATATGACAAACCAATGCCAAAAAGTAAAAGCACTTTTTTGAAGGTCTTCATGTAAGAAACTCAAGTGTCAATATCAATGCTCGTGTAACTTTGCAACTCATCATATCTGCAATTATAATTCAATTATAGATAAAAACAAAAATATTTTTGATGATGCGGGAACTATTTTTAGGTTCTATATGTTTTAATGGGTACAATTGTTCTCCTTTTAGCAAGCTGGTTTTTCGCTTTCCTCCTTTTCTTCGAGAATCAGCTTGCTACCCTTTTTCTTTAAAAATAAACATCGAGAAGTGCTCCGACAGGCTCTCTCCGATGTTTTTTTTGCATATCAACGATTTTAGCCAGTTCCGATGTTTGAACATTGTTTGCGATAACTTTCATTTTGTTATTTTCTAATGGCTCTATAGGTATATCACTTTTTTTTTGTATCCTTTCAATAGAGTTTATTAAGTTTGTTCTTTTCAGTTCTTTAGTAGTATGAGTACGATTATTCACTACATCAAGTTTGAAATCAGTATGATCCTCGTCTTTCTTCGTTGTATGTATTGACAATCTTTTTATCTGATCTAAAAGTTTTGATGTATTAGGATTTACATTGTTTATCATGAGACATCTCCTATAAATACCTTATAAACAATTAATGTGCAAACGTAGAACAAGCTATTTCTATACCTAAATATTATTACTTAAGACAAAAAATTTGTATCATAATGTTGCATTGAGGCCTGTGCGTCAATTCGCTTGAAAACGAGGATCTCGTTTTTTTTAACCATTGTGTTATTCGTATCTTACAAAAAATGATATGCCGTTTAGCAGATGACAAATAATTTTTTTACACAGAAATTAAATTTGTCCTGTTAATTATGATAAAAATAATTTTAAAAAAGGTTGTTATAAATCGTCATGTATAACAGAATTCCTACAAGTCTATGCAAAATTCGTTGCGAAATTAACCAATCGTATAATTATAGAATGATGAATTGCATTTTCATACAAAAGTCGATATAATTTCAAAAAATGTGTAAAATTAAAATGTATTGATGATAAAATTAATAATAAAGACAGAATCTTATAAAAACAGGGGGCGAAAGGATTCGACCGGATAAGTTGAGGTATAGGTGGCGTATTGAGGTTGTCAGGCGGCCTCATAAAAAACCTGGCAAAATGATTTAAATGCCGAATATCCAATGGCAATGGCTGCTTAATTAACAGCCACGTTTCATGAGCCTTACCTGCGTGGTTCATGAAACGACGACTAGCAGGTTAATTTAGTCCTTTTGTTAGGTGGGGACTGAATGAAACCTTTAATCTAACTGGTCATTGGAAACCCTGTCTATTGGGGCTCCGGATGGCGAGACAGAAAAAATAGACTATGTACGTAGAAGCCTATGCTGAAATGTCCAGGGACGCGGGTTCAATTCCCGCCGCCTCCACCAAATAAATCTTTCTTTTGATTTGTTTCGTAAAAAAGAGATCTTTGTGACAAAAGGCCGTTAATTCCATTTTTTGGATTTAACGGCCTTTTTTGTTGAGGATATACTTTTTGTGTCATCGTGGAAATGAATGAATAAAATTTGTATTTTTTTATTTCCGGGGTCTTCTAAGTTTTATGTGGGTAAATTTTCATAATTATGGTAAGAAAGACGATAGTATTTTAAGTTTGAGATATTCACGATCTTTAATACCACAGACTCTGCGTTGAATAACACAGACTTTGTTATTGATACCTTCAACCAGTCCAGGAGAGACCTTGTTGCTGGAATTACAGTAACTCATGATACTGTCCCCGTGTCGTTCAATCATTTTTACAGATTGGTGAAATGGTTTAAGCCTTGACCATGAAGCCGGGATTTCCTGTTGGTAAAGAATCTTTCGGCGTTGCCGGAGCTTTTGTAATCCCAGAGCTTACCAAAGGATTCTTTCAAGAGGCAAGCCCATTGGCTTTGAAAAGCAGCTTCATTGCCCGCTTACCCTTTATATCCTAATTGGCTTTATATGATGGAAGCGTATACTTCTGTCCCTTGATAAATATTCGCTCTTTCTCACTTATACGACGATGTTTTTGTTTACGGGCTGTGCCATAGCGTCACCGAGATGGCGAAGGATATGAAATTTGTCGTAGATGATTTGAGCATGGGGAATGTGCTTGAGAGTGGATTTCCTAAAAGGCTCCCCCATGTCTATAACGACAATGGAAATGTTTTTCTTCTGACGATCAGAAAGTGTATTATAAAACAAATCCAAGTCTTCTTCTCTACGGCCTTCACCGCCTATCCCTAGGGGACGTCCTTTGTCTAAATTACTGACACAGGTCATATAGGGGAGCCCCTTACGGATAGGAATTTCATTTATTCCTATGGCTCTTAGTTTGGTAATTTTGCCAAAACGACTAACAAGCTCGTTCATATAGTTTATTTCTATTTGCCTGACTTGATACCAGCTAAGTCGTTCCAGTTCAGCTACTCGTTTTACCGTAAGTTTACGACAAAGTCTGCCAATATGACGTTCATACGCTTGGTATATCGGGTATTAGAGGCAAGCCATGATAATGTCTCTACTTTCACAGCGTTACATTTCTTGCAAAATACACGGCGGTATTCAAACTCAACGTATATCCTGATTGAACCGCTCGAAAGGTCTCTTGTCCGTTTGATTTCACTATCGTAGTATGTCTTCGATGGTGTAGACAAACGGAGCAAATGGTTTTTCTTGGCGGTGTACCAGTTTGATGACCCGTGCATGGGGATCGCCATAAACGCCGGTTAATTTCCTTCGCGCTCAAAATCCATGATGGGAATATAAGTCTGATAAGGTTTTACCGATTTTCATGAATGCTTTTTTCTCTTGTCAGAGTAGTATAACCTGCACGTGACAACTTTTTGGAGTTCTATTTTACCTGAATCCTTTATTTTTTAAGCTATTGTGAAAGAACTATTATGAAAATTTATCCACACAAAACCTAGAAGACCCATAGTGTTCACATTTTGCTAATGATGTTAAAATTTTCTTTGGAAGGTTCTGTCTTATGAGGGATGTTTATAACAAGTTCGATTTTATAAAATATAACCATTTCATAATCATATTTAACTTGAGAAAATACCCTAAAAACTCTACACTTATAAAGTGTATTGCTTGAAAACAAACCGTTTACAGACAGATTTTGAGGAGGAGTCGAAATGATTTCAGGACGATTGCATTGGGTGTGTATTTGTTTGGTTAGTTTAGCCGTCACTGTTATGTCTGGATGTCGTATGGATAAAACTCCACAGGAAGTGGCGCAATGTTTCTGGAATGCCATGAAAGTCCAGGACATAGAAAATGTCCGGAAACATACCACGACATCAGCCCACACTTTGCTCGATTCATCCCACGAACAATTCAAAGATGCAGATGTGACCTTTGGTAAAATTGTCATCGATGGTGACATTACTACCATTGATACCACACTTCGGTTGCCGAAACACGGCACGGAGACCTCCGTTCAATTCCAAACGGTCCTCAAAAAAGAGAATGGAGAATGGAAGGTAGATTATGCGCAAACAAAGGAAACGATAAAAGAAGACCAATCCTTTTCTGATATATCGAAAAGCCTGGAAGAGTTGAGCGATAAATTGACGGAACATATGAACGAAACTCTTGGAGAGATAAAACAAAAAATGCCTGAATATGAAGAAAAGATGAGAAAACTAGGTGAAGTTGCATCGAAGAAAATGGAAGAGGCATTACAACGCTATACAACGGAAATTAAAAAAGGCATCGAGAAACTAAGTGGAATTTTGGATGAGGTTCTGAAAAAAGAAAGTGGTAACGACAAACAGGAAAAACCGGAAAGTGATGTCAAACCGTGAAAGCGGTAAGATGTTATAAAATTACTTTGTGGGCAACAGCATATGGGTTGCCATTCTTCAGGAGAAAATGAAAACAATTATATGTCATTACGTTAAAGGAGTTTGAGGTGGTAAAATATCGCTATTCGGGACGCGTCGTTCTGTTTCTTCTATTTTTAATTTTTAATTTTTCCGTTTCTGTGTCTGCACATGAAGGGCACGACCAGAATAATGAAACGGTAATTACGATAGGAAAGAAGACCTATATTCATTTTCAGACAGTTTTAATGGAGTATCAATACATCTATAGTTATATGGTAAAAGGTGGGGCAAGTGAGATCTCCAGTCTCGCCCAAAATGTGATTGACGCCGCCAATCTCGGCATTCAAAGTGAACCGGATGGGCCTGGCCAACACATGATGCAGCACATTCTTGAAGGGGCGGAAGCATTAAAAAATGCAAAGGATGTGAATGGACGGCAGGAAGCATTTGCCTCCATCAGCAATGCCCTTTTTCCTTTTTTCAGGCAATGGCCAAATCAGCTCATGCGCAGCAGATTGAAAATGTGCCGATGCAAAAGCGGGCATGAATGGCTGCAGCCGGACAACTGTCCCACGGTATGTCCGTATTCCCAGAAAAAATCCTCAAGCTGTTTAATGATTGAGGAAACAAAATATTAAAAGAGGTTTAGTCGCCAGGAAACCCAATGATGGCCTTCTCGATGCAATGGAAATTAAAAGCAAAAATACAGAATATCGTCTCGTATTTGCCGAAAGCCGCATCTTATAATGTGTATTATTGGATACAAAGACATTTTGGAGGGTTGCGTCGAGTTAATCCTTCAAAAGTATTGATGTGTGGGATTGAGACTTGGAAGCGAATCAAAAGCCAAGATCGTTCCCCGTCTGGAAAAGTATTTTTTGAGGTCGGAACGGGACGAATACCACTGGTGCCACTGGCTTACTGGCTAATGGGAGCAGAAGGCACCATCAGCATAGATTTGAATCCCTACTTGAAAGCATTGCTGTCCAAATTAGCTGAGAAGTCCAAGAATAGGCCTTGAATTTATTGGCATTTTGGACAAGTTTTCGTTGTTTTTAAAACCAGGTTACCATAGATGCTGTCCGAATTAAGTAAAATTGAAA
>WBZR01001175.1_pt1 | contig 15760 bp, 14 predicted proteins | sample 5204231 | NCBI WGS metagenome assembly WBZR01 (sample SAMN12412403, study PRJNA552823) | activated sludge metagenome | isolation source: activated sludge from anammox sidestream of wastewater treatment plant... | place: USA: Virginia | collected 2017-08 | reverse complement strand
AGCGCCGCCTACCAACGTCATTTGAACTGGTTCTCGGACCTGGATACGCGCCACGACCCGAACGGGTTCATCTTCGGCGTTTCAGTCGGGCATACAAACAAGCGTGAAGAGCCGATCCTGCCAAATCAACCGCCGACGGTGACTCTTGGCCTGGGCGCAATCTCGCCAGTTTCGTCCGACCTGCTGCGCTCATCGGCCGCCACAGTTTGCGCGGGCGACAAGGTGGCGTTGGCCGCCACAGCTTCCGATCCTGATGGCGACACGCTGCTCTATTCGTGGACAAGCACCGGCGGACGCATCGTCGGTGACGGCGCGAACACGCAATTCGACACGACCGGACTCGCGCCGGGCGATTACACCATCACAGTTGAAGTCAACGACGGATGCGGCTGCGTCGCTTTCGATTCCAAGACGATTCGCGTCGAGGCTTGCCCGCCGCTTACCGTCTGCTTCGGCCCGAACTGCGACCTGAGCGCCAGCGCGTCTTCGGTTGACGCTGGTGAAAAGGTCAATCTCACGTCTTCCGGCGTAACCGGCGGACGCAACTACGGCAACGTCACTTACTCGTGGTCGTCGTCAGCCGGAACAGTCAGCGGCAGCGGCCTGAGCGCCACGCTCGACACGACCGGTGTCACGCCGGGCACGACGATTGAAGTCACGCTCCGCGCTACTTCGGAAGTGGGCAACTGCTCGGCAAGCTGCTCGACTCGCGTCAGCGTGAAAATGGCTGCGCCTCCGCAACCGCCGCCCAAGCCTACGGCTAGCGAGCTTGGCCAGTGCACGAGCTTCAAGCGCAACAATGCGCGTGTTGACAACGCCTGTAAGGAAGTCCTGCAGAACCGGATAATTCCCGCATTGCAGGCCGATCCGAACGCCAGGCTCGTGATTGACGGTTATCGCGGCGAGAAAGAGCGCCCGGCCAATCTCGACCTGCAGCGCGCCAAGAACGTGCGTGATCGCCTGGTTGACGGCAGCCTGGGCACTCAGATTGACGCCAACCGCATCTCGGTGCGTCCGGCGGGCGTTTCGACTTCGGGCGAACAGGTGAGAATCTGGTTCGTTCCGCAGGGAGCCGATGAGCCTCCGGGACCGGCTGCGGTAGACGCAGGCCCGGTCACACCGGAAAGACGAGGCGCAGTACGGCGCAAACGGCGTTAAACATCAATCACAGCCGACGTCAGTCGGCGTCTTAACCCTGGAGGCAGGCGGTCAATTGATCGCCTGCCTCTTTTTACGTCAGGGGTTGGAGTTATTCTCCCGACGCAGTTATCCTTCCACCTCACTTCCAATTCGTAATCATCGTTGAATTATCCCTATGTCGAACAACAAGGCCGTTGAGGTTATCGAAGCCAGGCACGAGAAACTGGTCTGCGCAATCATCTTTATTCTGGCGATCATCGCCGCCGTCTGGCTTCGGTTTGCGCAAATCGGCGTCAAGCCGTTTCATCATGACGAAGGCGTCAATTCATACTTCCTGCTCAATCTCGCGCATCACGGTGAGTACAAATACGATCCGACCAACTATCACGGTCCGACGCTTTATTACTTCGCCCGCGTCGCAATGCTGATCTTCGGCGAAACCGATCTCGCTTTGCGCTTCACGCCTGCGCTGTTCGGAACTCTGGCTGTGCTGATGGTCTGGCTGCTCAGAAAGCGACTGGGGCCAATCGGGACTCCGGTCGCGGCCTTCCTGATGGCTCTCTCGCCGGGCCTGGTTTATTTCTCGCGCGACTTCATCCACGAAATGTCGTTCGGCTGTTTCTCGCTCGGCATCGTTGTGGGCGCGTGGCGTTACGCCGAATCGAAAAAATTCATCTGGCTGGCATTGATGTCATTCTCCGCCGGACTGCTCTTCGCCACCAAAGAAACCGCCATCGTCACCGCCGTCGTGCTGATCGTAGCCGCCATCTGCGCCGCTGTCTGGGACATCACGCGAAGTCTCGTCAAACAAAATCAATTCACTCCGGCGGCTCTCGTTAGCGAACTCTGGCGCAACATCGTAGGCGTCCTGCCTTCGCCCGATCATGCGCTGACGGCGCTCATCATCTTCGTCGCAATCAACATCTTCTTCTACTCGTCATTCTTCACGAACGCGAAAGGATTGTCCGACGCGGTTGAATCGGTCGTGATGTGGACAGGCCGCCGCAGCAGCGAACACGTCAAAGGCTTCTGGTATTACTTCGGCATTCTGATCAAACTCGAACTGCCGCTGCTCGTCGGTTCGTTGCTGGCCGGAATTTTTGTCTTGTGGCGTGGGACGCGGTTCTGGCTCTTCGTCGCCGCATGGACTCTGGGAATGGCTCTGGCTTATTCGATCATCGGATACAAAACGCCCTGGCTGATGATCAGCTTCCTGATTCCGATGACGATTCTCTCAGGCTACGCCGCCGGGCAGATTTACGGCGCGCTGCCTCTCACTTCGCTCCGGCTGGCGTGGACGCTGGCGCTGGTCATAGTTCTGCTCTTCAACGCCCGGCTGGCGTGGAAAGTGAATTTCGTCAAGCACGATGACAACGGCAACAGCAGCGGTTATTTCACCGGCCTCGGACGAAAACTGGAATTTAAACCTTATCTTGATGGGCTGTATGGCTACGCCTACGCGCAAACCGACCGAGACATTCTCCAGCTTGTGCAGACGGTCAAAGACGAAGCCGACAAACTTCCTTCGCGCAACCACACCGGCATTCTGGTGGCTTCGCCGGATTACTGGCCGCTGCCCTGGTACCTGCGCGATTACGATCAAACAGCGTTCGCTGGGAGTCTGCCTGCCAGCGCAGGCGGCCCGCCGAACATTCCGCAACCCATCATCATCGCCAACGTAAGCCAACAGTCGGAAATGGACGGCCTGCCAGGATGGCGCGCCTTGCCGCAGGCTTTTACGCTGAGACCGGGCGTGGAGCTTGTCGTCTATGTCCGTGACGAAACGCAGCAGCAGTAAATCAAAGCCACAGGGTGTGCCTCGGTCAATCGAGGCACGCCCTCCACTCAATCGAAATTTCAACGCAAAATTCGCTTACGCCGTTCTCCTGCTGTCTGCCATAGAGACAATTCCATTTAGTCCCCTGTTTATACGATATGGGTCGCAAACCAAACCGCCGATCCTTCGCTTCAAACTCACCAGAAAATCGTATGTCGTTCGAGATGAATGATTTCAGCTTGCTCCTGAGACTCTTTTTCTGTTTGGTATGCCAGATGCAATATCTCTCGGCGAAAGGAGACCTGGAATCAGTTGCACTCACGCATTCTGATAGATTCAGGGGAAACAGATAAATGAACACTCAAAAATTTAAGAAGTATGCTTTCGCGTTGGCTCTTGCAATCGGCTTTGTGGTCGCTCCTGGTCTATCGAGTCTGTCCACAGTCAATGCGCAGGGTTGGGGTTGGGGCCGGGATCGCCGCGATGACCGCTGGGATGACCGCCGTGACCGCCGCGATGATCGCTGGGATCGGAGGCGGGATCGGTGGGACGATAGATGGGATCGCAGGGATGATCGTTGGGATAACAAGCAAGAGCAGAAGGGCTTTCGTGATGGGCTGAATCGAGGGCGGGAAGACGCTCGCGACCGCAGACGTTTCGATCCCAACAACTCCAGCCATTACCGGGACGGCAACCGTGATTACCGTGAAGGGTTCCGCAGAGGCTATGCTCAGGGCTACCGCCAGTACGCCTATAGCCGAAGATGGTAATCAGCGCATTCAAAAATTAGCAGGTAAGAAAGCCGCCGGCGTAAAGTCGGCGGCTTTTCGTTTGTCATCTTGCGCGCGTGCTGGCAGTATTTGCGGCGATTTCAATCTATACAAACAACAAGCATAGATTTCGCTGTCCCGGAACGGCGCAAATGTGAACCGGGCGCGGCAAGTAAAGATGACCTATCTCTTGATCCTCATCGGTTATGCGGTCTTGATGATTGCGTTCGGCGTGATCCTCTCTCGCCGTGTGCGTGAAACCAGCGATTTTTTCGTCGCTGGCAGGGGGTTAAGCGCGGGCTTGCTCTTTTCGACATTGCTCGCCGCCAACATCGGCGCGGGTTCGACGGTGGGCGCGACGGGGGCGGGCTATCGTGACGGGTTGTCAGCGTGGTGGTGGGTCGGGTCGGCAGGAATCGGATCTCTGATTCTGGCTTTCACGGTCGGGCCGAAAATCTGGCGCGTAGCGCGCGATCAGAATTTTTACACGGTTGGCGACTACCTGGAATTTCGCTACAACCGGGCGGTGCGCGGGTTGGTGGCGTCGCTGCTGTGGATCGGAACGCTCTTTATTCTGGCCGGGCAGTTGATCGCGGTAGCCTGGATATTGAACGTCACCGCAGGCATCAGCAAAACAGTTGGGTGTTTGATCGGTGCGGCGGTGACAACGGCCTACTTCGCATCAGGCGGATTGTTCGGAACGGCGCGCGTCAATGCTTTGCAACTGATCATAAAACTCATCGGCTTCGGAATGGCGCTGGTCTATCTACTCAAATTCAGCAACGCGCTGGGTTGGAAGTTCTATCCCCCCTACGGTGGAGAGGTTGATTGGGACGCCTATTATAGCTACACCGGCATCGGCGCTTCGGGAATCCTCCGCTATTTAGCGTTGCTTGTCCCGTCATTCGTGATTTCTCCTGGATTGTTGCAGAAAATTTTCGGAGCGCGTGATGAGAAGGCTGTGCGCAGTGGCGTCGCGCTCAATGCGCTTTGCCTGCTTTTATTCGCATTCATCCCTGCGATTTTTGGCGTCATCGCGCACGTCCAATTCCCTCACCTTGAGAACCGCGAATTGGCGCTCCCGACCTTGCTGACGCAATTGTTACCGGTTTGGCTCGGAGGACTGCTGCTCGGCGCAATCTTCGCCGCCGAGGTCAGCACGGCGGACGCGGTGCTGTTTATGCTCAGCACTTCGCTCAGCAAGGATTTGTACCAGACGTTCATCAATCCACAGGCCGATGATCGCCGGTTGATGTTTGTCGTGCGAACGACCACTGTCGTTTGCGGAGCGCTCGGCGCGGGATTGGGCATTCTGTTGGAGACTGTGATCCAGGCGCTGACGATCTTTTACACGCTGCTCAGCGCGGCGTTGTTTCTGCCGCTGATCGCAGGACTTTACTCGAAACGTGTCACGGCGCGAGCGGCCATTGCGACGATGCTGGTTTCTGTGGCGGTGACATTTGCGACAGAGCGGATGACCGCAGGACGAGGGTATTTGAATGCGCCGTCATTGCTCTGGGGCGCGTTGGCGGGGTTGGCGGTGATGGCCGTCGTGAGCTTTTTTGATGGAGCCAAGTCTAAATCTGAGATTTGAGATTGAGGACGATGAACTACGAAAAACTGTTTCGACTTGATGGGCGTGTGGCGGTCGTGATCGGCGCGGGATCGGGTATCGGTCAGGCGGCGGCGAAAGGACTGGCCGCGCACGGAGCTTTCGTGGTCTGCGCTGACGCAAAGATCGAATTGGCGCAGACGACGGCTGGCGAAATCGGCGCGAACGCGGAAGCCCGCGTGGCGGATGTAACTGATAGCGAGAGCGTCAGGAACCTGTTTCAATCGGTCAAGAGCGAGCGCGGGCGGGTTGATGTAGCGGTGGTCACGCCAGCGATCAACGTGCGGAAGCCGATTCTCGATTACGCGGACGAGGAGTTCGACCGCGTGATCGAGGTCAGTTTGAAAGGAACATTTCGCGTGTTGCGTGAGGCTGGCCGCGTAATGGCTGAGCAGGGATCGGGGAGCGTCATCGCTTTTTCTTCGATCCGCTCGCTGGTGGTAGAGCCGGGACAGGGAATTTACGCCGCGACAAAATCCGGCATCGTGCAGATGGTTCGCGCGCTGGCGGCGGAATTGGGACCGCGCGGCGTGCGCGTCAACGCCATCGCGCCCGGAGTGGTTGATACGCCGCTCACCCGTCCGATCAAAGATCGCCCCGACTGGTACCAGGCTTACGCGGCCAAAAGCGCCTTTAACCGTTGGGCGCGCGCGGATGAGTTGGCCGGGCCGGTTGTTTATCTAGCCTCCGACGCTTCGAGCTACGTGACCGGCTCCGTGCTTTTCGTTGATGGTGGTTGGACTGCGGTGGATGGGAGGTTTGATCCGTCGCTGTCGTGAGATTGGAAGCCTTCGGATTTGGGAATTGAAAATTCGAGTAAAAAATGAGCCTGCACCTTGTGATGCAGGCTCTTGAAGTTTCCGCCAGTACAAACTCGTTTAAATTGTCATCAAATTTTCGGAGATCATTGGAGAAGCAATTCTCTCTCCCTCTCCTGCTTGATCCGCCTTCCGGTGTTTACTTGCCCGCGACGCTGCCGCCGTTCTCCTGAAGCAACAGAGTGAACTTGCGACCGCGGGGAGTGATGGAGGCGATGGAGCGCGTGCCATCGCCGTTGTCGCGATAGGTCATCTTGTCGGCGTCGGATTCGTTGTTGTTCTGACGCTTGGTGAACTGCGCCGCGACAACCTTCTTCCCGACTTTGATTTCAATCGTGCCCTGCTCCGCTTCGGGAATAACTACCGTGTATGTGCCCTTCTTGACCACCTCGCTGCCAACTTTGCCATCGAGATAGAACGAAACTTTCTGCTCAACACCATTCTGGGCGAGCGCAACCATGCTAAGAACGAGAACCGCAGCCAGAGCCAAAGCGCCGCTTACGACCCTATTCGTCAAACGATTAAACATAATCTCCCTCCTTCTGCTCTAATTCGGGTTATTTTTGAGATTGACTGACCGGGCGGTCAGTTACCCCTTAAAAAATTTACGCAGCTCAGGCGGACTGCCCCGTCTGTGCCTGATCCCGTCCGCCGGTCAGGTAATCAAGCACAATTCTTTCGCAGCGACGGCGATAATCATCAAAAGTGCCCTCGGAAGAGAAGAACCATTGCAACATCAAGCCGTCAACCAGAGCGCGCATCATCGCGCTGGCCTCCTCAATATCAAGCTGACGGAATACCCCAGTCTTGATGCCGGCTTCTATAACCGCACGGTTATGGCCGCAGCATCCATCATAAAACTTCGCATTCAAATCGTGAAAGCGCTTGTTACGCGTGCCGATGCTGACAAAATCGGAATAAGCCAGGAAGAACTGACGACTCTCCTGCGCGTTTGCAAAGATGTTTCCGATCAAGGCCTTGACCTTTTCAATCGGGTCTTCGACTTTTGCAATAGCCTCACCATGGCGAACGTTGCACTCATCAATCATCCATTCGAGCGCCCCCAGAAATAAGTCTTCCTTCGTGGCGAAATAATAGAGCGTTGAACCTTTGCTCACGCCAGCGCGCTTGGCTATGTCCTGAAGAGTGACAGCCGAATAGCCTTTCTCGGCAACTTCGTAATAGGTCGCCTTAATCAGCTCTTCGCGTCTTTGGTCTTCATATTCCTGTACAAATTGTTTAGCTGCCATGTGCTCAGTTGCCGGTGACTTGTTGATTAGAATATTTAGTAATCTTGACCGACCGGTCAGTTTATACATTTGCCCTCGGCCTACTGTCAATGATTTTTTTCTTGGCGGGCAAAAAACATTTCAGCCTCTGCGGAACTGATGGGCGCAGTTGGACAATAGCGGATGAATTTTATCGGGCTTCTCCCGTTGGTTCAGTGGTTTGGATCGTATATGATTGCGTTCTGCGCAGGGTCGGCCAATCTTTTCAAACGGCTGATTGTTGTTGATCCCGAATCGCCGGACGAACAGTCATCGCTTTTTTTGAATGCAGTTGAGGATCGCTGTAGAAAATGAAAAAGACTGTCTCTGAGCGATCACAGTTCTGAACTGCGGAATCGAGAAATACTATAAGGGAGTGACATGGGCATTGACGCAAGACAATCTGATCGGAACGAAGCGTCTACAAACCCGTCCCGCAGCCTGTCCGGATTGGCGTCCGAGCTTAAATCAAAACTGCGATCCGCAATCGGCTTCTTCCGCAATCCGCACTCCGCAATCCCAATAGCGGCTTTTCTGATCATCGCCGTTTCTGCATTGATTGGCGGCCTTTTTTCCGACCCGGCGGTTTCGACAAGACCCAGCAACGAGATGGCGAGCAATCCCGCCGTGCGGGATTTCGCAAAAGCGATTCAATCCATTGAAGACAATTACGCTATCACCCCTGACAAGGAGAGGCTGACTCGCGGCGCGGTGTTGGGGATGCTGCATTCCCTCGATCCGCATTCGGGCTTCTACGGCAGGCGCGAATTCAGCGAGATGCAGGACGAACAGAGCAGCCGGTTTTACGGCATCGGCGTGACGATCAACCAGCGCAACGGGCGAATTTATGTGCTCGGCGTCAGTCACGGAATGCCCGCCGAACGCGCGGGATTGCGCTACGGCGACGCGATCATCGCGGTTGACGGTCATTCGACTAAAGACTGGTCGCAGTCGGACGCGCTTAAGTACGTCCGCGGCGAACGCGGAACTGAAGTCAGCGTCACCGTCGAGCGCGCAGGCGAATCCGGCCCGCTGACTGTAAAAATCACTCGTGACGAAGTACCGTTTCCATCGGTGCGAAACGTTTTCATGATGCGCCCGGGGGTCGGTTACATAGGCTTGACCGGCGGATTCAATCAGGAAACCACCGAGGAATTGCGCGGCGCGATTTCGCAACTCAAAACGCAGGGAATGAATTCGCTGGTTCTGGACCTGCGCCGCAATCCCGGAGGGCTGTTGAAACAGGCGATTCAGGTAGCCGAGATGTTCTTGCCCAAAGGAGTCGAGATTGTTTCGGTGCGCGGGCGTGAGGGGCGGTATCCGAATCAGGTCTACCGATCAGAGAATCAGAATCCGGAAGTCATGCCGATGGTCGTGTTGATCAATGGCGAAACGGCCTCAGCCTCGGAGATCGTTGCTGCGGCGGTGCAGGATCGCCAGCGCGCTCGACTGGTCGGCGAAGAGAGTTTCGGGAAAGGCCTGGTGCAGACGATCTATCCGTTGAGATGGGGAACTGGATTGACGCTGACGACTGCTAAATATTACACGCCCAACGGGCGTTCGATTCAGCGGCCTTACAACAACGTGGGAATCTACGACTATTTCTACGCTGACAGAATCGAGGACGCTCCGGCGAAACGCTCCTCGAAACCGCAATCATCAATAAGAAATAGGAAAAACGGCTCGCTGAATGCTGCAAAGAACGGCAGGCATAGCAACGGGGGAATCAAGCCGGATGTCACGGTCAAAATCCCGGACTCGGACGTTCATTTGCGCGACGCCTGCTTCGAGTTCGCGCGGCTGTTGGTCGCGGGACAGATCGCGGGACTCGTCGAATTTGCAGTGAAGCAGACGGAATATGGCTATCAGCTTCGCGGCGGAGAGTATCATTTGAATGACCAGGTGATCGCGGCCTTTCGGGCTTTCATCCGCGAACGGCGCGAATTGCAGGTGAGTGAAGATCAACTCAATCGGAGTATCGAATACGTCCGCCGCCGCATTCGCGCGGAAGTGATCACCGCCGCTTACGGGATGGAGGTTGGCGAACGATTTTTGATCGAAAGCGATAGTCAGGCGTTGCGGGCCGTCGAAGAAATACCTCGCGCGCAGCGCCAGACGGATCAGGCCCGGTTGTTTGCTCCGACGCCGGAACATCAATAAGTCCGGCCTTTTTATAACTGGTTCATAATTAGAGTATGTCTTGACCTGAGAAACCAAAAACAGCATCATAGACCGTCCGTTCAGCGGCGCGGTTCTCGCAGCGCCGATTTCATTGACTGAACGCGAATCCTATCGAAATACGAATATCGAAATACGAATTCGGACATAGAACGCAAGTGAATCCAAATCCGGCAGACTTCTTCTGATGAATCTGATCATCCGCGGAATTATTCAAGTACAAGAAATTACTCTGCTCATCTGGCGCGTGCTGCGCGGGATTTTTCGGCCACCCTTATATCTGCGCGAGATAATCCGGCAAATGGATGTGCTCGGATTCGGCTCACTGACGATCATTCTGCTGACCGGGTTTTTTACCGGCGCCGTGCTGGCGCTCAACACGGGCAACACGCTTCAGAAATTCGGCGTGCAGAGCGTCTCCGGCCAGCTTGTGGCGACCAGTTTGATCCGCGAGCTTGGACCGGTGCTGACCTGTCTGATGCTGGCGGGCCGTGTCGGATCAGGCATTGCGGCGGAACTCGGCTCGATGCTGGTCAGCGAGCAGATTGACGCGATGCGCGCTCTCGGCTCCGATCCGATCAAAAAGCTGGTCACGCCGCGCATTGTCGCGCTGGTGACGATGGCTCCGGCGCTGACTGTGATCTGCGACATGGTCGGCACGCTCGGCGGGTTGCTCGCGGCGATCTCGTTTCAGGGGCAGGCGTCGTCGGTTTACATGTCTTCAGCGAAAGTGGCCGTGACGTACAATGAAATCCTGGGCGGGTTGATCAAGCCGACCGTCTTCGGATTCGTCATCGCAATCATCGGTTGTTACAAAGGCTTAAGCACGACGGGCGGAACTGTCGGCGTCGGGCGTTCGACCACGCAATCCGTCGTCGTCTCTTCAATCCTGATCATCGCGGTGGATTTTGTGTTGTCGAAGCTGATCCTCTCGCTGCTTCTGGGGCCTTAATCGTGTATGGCAAACAAATTTCACGCTATTGAATTCAGAGATGTTTCGCTCGCGTTCGGCGACCGCGTGGTGCTGGATCGCGTCAGCTTCGCCGTTCGCTACGGCGAATCGAAAATCGTCATGGGCGGGAGCGGCACGGGTAAATCCACCATCCTGCGCCTGACGTTGGGACTGATCAAACCTGATTCGGGCGCCATCCTGATAGATGGCGAAGACATCACCTTTTACACCGAAGAGCAGATGATGAAGGTGCGCCACAAGATCGGAATGGTCTTTCAGGAAGGCGCGCTGTTCGACAGTCTGTCTGTTTACGACAACGTCGCGTACCGATTGCGCGAACAGAAGGCCCCGGAGTCCGAGATCGAGCCGGTCGTGATGCGGATGCTCAGATTCGTTGATCTGGAAGACGCGGTTGACAAGATGCCGAACGAACTTTCAGGCGGCATGCGCCGGCGCGTGGGCATCGCCCGGGCGCTGGTCGGAAGCCCGAAGATTATCCTGTATGACGAACCGACCGCCGGGCTTGATCCGATCACCGCGCGCACGATCTGCGAATTGGCTCTGAAGCTGCGCGATCTTGAGGAGGTTTCTTCGATCTTCGTCACTCACCGGTTGCAGGACATCGAGGTGCTGGCGAGCGAATACGTCGTGCGCGACGATTTCGGTAATCTGATCTTCGAGCACGAGGGCGACAAGCTGTGTTTGATCAACACGAAGTTCATTATGCTGAAGGACGGAAACGTCATCTTCAGCGGCAGCGACGAAGAGATGCGCGGATCGGGCAATCCTTACATTCGCAAATTCCTCGACAACGAGCGCTGAATTTCCCTGAGAGCGCGCCCCGGCTCGGTCGTAGCGCGCAGGGATACGCGTGATTCCAGCATTTTTGGAGGTATTTATGGCGCAACGCAAACAAACAAGTTTTTCAGAATTGCGTGTGGGCATTCTGGTGATCTCGGCTCTGGCGATTCTGCTCCTTGTCATCTTCGCCATCAGCGGCGACATCAAATTGCCGGGCTTCAGCAAGACGACCATCGTCAAGACCCAGATGGCGAGCGTTGACGGACTGCGCAAAGGCGCGGAGGTGCGGCTTTCGGGTAAGAAAGTGGGCAGCGTTAAGGAGATCAATTTCAGCAATCAGATTCCGACTAACCAGGACGCGCCGAACAACATCGAGATCGTCATGGAAATTGACGGGAAACTCGACGGGCGCCCTGCCATCGAACGCATCCGCACCGATTCAAAAGCCGTGCTCAAGAGCGCGGGCGTGCTCGGCGACAACGTGATTGACATCACGCCCGGCACCAGCGCGGGCAAAGCGATCCAGAGCGGCGCCAGCATTGACAGCATCGCCCAAAAGAGCGTCGGCGACATCATCAACGCCGCGCAAACGGCGGTCACCAATCTAAACGCCATCTCCGCCGACATCCGGGAGATGACAGGAAATATGAAGGCGGGCAGAGGCTCAATCGGAAAATTCCTCTACGATGAATCGTTTTATGTGAACCTCGACACAACGGTGCGCCAGGCTGAAGGACTGATCGCGGACATCAGAGATGGCAAAGGAACACTCGGCCAACTCGCCAACGATCCGGCGCTTTATAAAAATGCGACCGACACCATCACGAAACTGCGCGGCATCGCCGACAATGTCGAAGGTCAACTCAACACCGGCAAAGGCACCATCGGCAAGCTGCTCAAGGATCCAAAGCTGTACGACGACGCCAAATCGCTCGTGTCCAAGCTGAACGATACCTCGGCGCGGCTTGAAGGATTGGTCTCCAAGATCGAGCGCGGCGAAGGCACAGTAGGCAAACTGATCAACGATGAAAAGATGTACGCCGACGCGCGCGACACCATCGAAAAGCTGAATGTGATTATGGCGCGCCTGGAAAAGGGTGAAGGCACCGCGGGAATGCTACTCAAAGACGAGAGACTTTATAACAACGCAAACACGCTGTCGGCTGAAATGACGAAATTGCTTTACGATTTTCGCCAGAATCCGAAGAAGTATTTGTCCGTGAAGGTGACGATCTTTTGAAGATTGCGGATTGCGGATTGCGGATTGAAGAGCTTTATTGCCGCCTTTCAATCCGCAATCCGCAATCCGCAATCCGCAATCCCGCTATTCCATCGGATATCCCGCTTCACGCCAAGCCCTGATCCCTCCGGCCATTGACAGCGCGTTCGTGAAACCCATCTTTTGCAGGTTGTCAGCCGCAAGCGCCGAACGGAAACCGCCGCCGCAATAGAGCACTATCTCGGCGTTCTTGTCGGGCGCGACTTTTTCGATGTCGCGTTCGATGATCCCGCGCCCCAGGTGTTCGGCGCCCGTGGCGTGATCCTTCTGCCATTCGTGGTCTTCACGCACGTCAATGAAATGGAAATTTTCGCCTGCGTCGAGTTTCCGTTTGACCTCGGCGGCGGTGATTTCACGAATGCGCGATTTGGCGTCTTCGCAAAGTTTTTCAAAAGCTTCCGAATGCTTCATCATTGTTCCTTTCTCGAATCTCAAATATCAAATTCACCAGGAGAACCCAAATGAACAATCAAGCCGCTCGAATCATTTTTGCCTGCGCTCTCTTGCTCTCTCCCGCGCTGGTTGTAGCGCAATTGAATAAAAGTGACAAGCCGCCCGTCAAACAGCCGCTCGCGCACACTTATTCGATTGTCGCGCGCGACCCGGAAACCGGCCAACTCGGCGTCGCGGTGCAATCGCACTGGTATTCGGTCGGAGCGATTGTGCCCTGGGCTGAAGCTGGAGTCGGCGCCGTCGCCACGCAATCTTTCGTCGAACCCGCTTACGGCCCGCTCGGACTGGCTCTGATGCGCGCGGGAAAGAGCGCCCCCGAAGCCCTGAAGTCATTGCTCGCCAGCGACGCACAGGCCGATGTGCGACAGGTGGCGATGATTGACGCTCAGGGCCGCGTCGCCGCGCACACCGGCGAACATTGCATCATCGCCGCAGGCCATCACACGGGCGCGAACTATTCCACGCAAGCCAATCTGATGTTGAAAGACACGGTCTGGGGCGCGATGGCCAAAGCTTTTGAGAACGCCAAAGGCGATCTGGCCGACCGTCTGATGGCCGCGCTCGAAGCCGCCGAAGGCGAAGGCGGCGACATTCGCGGCAAACAATCAGCCGCGATCATCGTTGTCAGCGGCAAACCGTCCGGCAAACCCTGGGCCGACCGCCTCTTCGACCTTCGCGTCGAAGATCACCACGCTCCGGTCGCCGAACTGAAACGACTGGTGAAGCTGCAACGCGCTTACACCCGCATGAACACAGGCGATGAGTTGTTCAGCAAAAACGACATCGCCGGCGCGGTGCGCGAATACAGCGCGGCTGAAGCCCTGGTCCCCGACAATATCGAGATGGTCTTCTGGCACGCCGTCACACTGGTCAACGCAAACAAGATCGAAGAAGCGCTGCCACTTTTCAAACGAGTTTTCTCTGAAGACAGGAATTGGGCCACGCTGGTTCCGCGTCTGCCGAAATCGAAGATGCTGCCGGATGATCAGAAGATCATCGAGCGGATTCTTTCAGTCGCGCCCGCCGGGAAGTGGTGACGCCGTCATAGCCACGTCTTCCAAACGTCTCTTCAACCGGAGGCGCATCATCAGCGCGTTTGCCCTGCGACCTGACGCCTGCGTTCACAGGTTGAGCATCAAAATCAGGCCTGCTACTTCATCGTGTAATCCCACTGCTGCCCGGCGCGTTCGATCAACACGGGCAAGTCTTCCGCCAGCAGATAACCGCCCTTGACCAGTTTCACTCCCGCTTCGGCAACCAGGCCCAGATATTGCGCGCGGCTTGTGTAACGTTCTTCCAGCGACAATCGCGGGTCGCCCGCGCGTTCGCGTTCGGCTTTCGTTTTAGCAAATGGGATGTATGAACCGGCGAAATCAACCAACTGATCCGGCGCTCCGGTCTTCGGGTCGCGCGGGTTCCAGCCGGTGTAGGTCGCAAGCGGGACGGCGACTTCGGGCATTCTGACTCCGCCGAGGTCAATGCCGTCCTGATCAACCTGCGGCGCCATCACCGCGAAAGGCTTGCCGATGCGCGGCGGTTCGTTCGCGATGACGCCTTTGCTCTTGAACTCCGGGCCGTAATCAACGCGCCAGGCTTCGTGAATCGTGCGTGGGAAATTGACGCCGGGGATTTTTGGGAAGTTGATGGCCTTCGGATTGGCGAGCGTGCCATCAGCGATCCGCGCGTACTGACTGGGCGGCGGCGGCGTTCCGTCTTTCGCCCAGGCGTCCAGCGCCAGGAGCAGCGCGCGCATTGACCACGAATAGTCGTTCGGGCTAGTCGAGTTCTGCGTTCGATTCCTGCCCGGCGGGAACTGTCCTGTCCCGTGTTGTCCGCCGACGAAATAATAAATTCGCGCGCTATCCGGCAATTGGATGTCGGTCTTGCCGTCAATCGTAGTGTGGATCAGCGACGCCGCGCGGCCCCAGTATTCATAGGACGAAAATGTGTAGAAGACTTTCGGCGCGACCTTCTGCTTCATCGCCAGCGCCAGAATGCCGTCCCTATCGCCGGTTTCGGGATCGGTCTGCTCAACGTCCGTGAACGGGAAGATGTCGGTCGGATAGAAGAATGTCGAGAACGGGCTGGCGTCGCGCGATGGTTCGGCGAAGCGATGATTGAAGCTGCCGTGGCCGCCACCGGCGACATGCGGGTTGACGGCGTCGAAAACCTGCCGGTCTTTTTCATCGGCGTTGAAGCCCTGATAGAGAAAATGCCGGAGGAAGCGCCCCGATTGCGAAATGCCGAAAGCCAGCGCGCGTTTGACCGGCGCCACGTCGTTCCGCTCGTATTTGAAATATGAAGCCAGATCGCGCACCGCCGCCAGTCCCAAGCCGACGACCGCAGGGTTCTGCGTGCGATAAACGACTTCATAAATCCTGCCCGGCTCGAAACCGCTTTTGAGATAGATGCGAGTCGGATCGGGAACCGCTTGTCCATTGACGAAGCGCGCGAACCGCCACTGATCGCGCGGGATTACTCGCCGTTCGCCCAACACCGTATCGCGCACGGTCAGTTTGTAGCCGGAGTTTTCGAGGTCAATGGCCGGTTGCGCTTTCTGCCCGCGATGGCCGAGCGGGGCGTCGAACGCCTTCTCCGCAAAAACAAAATCCGACCGCGCCCAGCCGATGATCGGCTTGCCGTTGTCTGTCGCCACCGGCGCGTAAAGCCGCAACATTTATTCGCCATCCGTCGCGTCGAACTGCCATCCCA
>WBZR01003102.1_pt1 | contig 15771 bp, 16 predicted proteins | sample 5204231 | NCBI WGS metagenome assembly WBZR01 (sample SAMN12412403, study PRJNA552823) | activated sludge metagenome | isolation source: activated sludge from anammox sidestream of wastewater treatment plant... | place: USA: Virginia | collected 2017-08 | reverse complement strand
AATTACCTCGACGATATTCGTTATTCGACCCACATTAACTGTCATAACCTGCCGCGCCCAATTGCGTCTGTTGACGACCAGCCGTAGCCAATGCTAGCGCGGTACCAGCCTAATTTCACGCGCTACCTCAGCGATTATTTTCGTGCACCGCCATGCTTTGCCACACTGCCGTTAAGGTAGCGTAACGCCAAAGGGAGGGCGATGGGCAATTTGGCTTTGCGCAACTCATCCAGTATAATTACGAGCGTTTCGCGAACCTGCCACCGCCCGTCATCGGTTGCGGTGGTTCGTTTTTTGGCAAAGTCAGTCCGTATTCAACCCCGGATAACAACCCGGGGTGCTGTGTTATCTATACGAGGTCGTCATGCAAATCATCAGTGCCCAGGAAAAAGTGGAGCTGGAGCGCAAGATCGAAGTCTTGCGCAAGAAAAAAATTGACGTGCAGGAGAGAATCCGTCAGGCCGCGAGCCTGGGTGACTTGTCAGAAAATGCGGAATATCACTTCGCCAAGGAAGAAAACCGTGATGTCGAGCGTCAGTTGAAAGAAGCGGAAAATCGCCTGAAAAGCGTGTCAGTGGTCAGCACTGAAGGGGTGCCGGACGATGTCGTATTTCTTGGCCACACCGTTAAACTACTTGACCTGGATGATGACAGCGAGCAACTGGTCCGCCTCGTCGGCGAAGCAGCCCCGCCTGATCCCAACAGCGACGTGATGGCGGTCAGTGCTTCCAGCCCCATGGGCGAAGCGCTGCTCAAGGCGCACGTGGGCGAGACGGTCAAGGTAAAGGCGCCCGGCGGAACGCTGGAGTTCAAGATTCTTGAGATCATTCAGTAGTTGCAGCGGCGTTGGAGATCAGCACAGTATCCGCCCGTGAACAAATATCGCCACCTTAGCTCAATTGGCAGAGCACCGGTTTTGTAAACCGGCGGTTGTCGGTTCAACTCCGACAGGTGGCTTGAGATTCGAGCTGGAGAACCTACGCCACGTCATACGATTGTGGTCAGCTCAGGTCATCCGGTGGGACGGTGGAAATTTCAGGCAAATGTCCAATCATAAATCTACCTCGCGCCAACGGTTGACGAATCGATGAAAAGGTGCATATTGGTCGCCTCTTTCCTAGGCAAGGCGGTCAAACGCCTGACTTTGTGAATTGCCATGACGGCCCCGTCGTCTAGAGGCCTAGGACACGGCCCTTTCAAGGCCGCGACACGGGTTCGAATCCCGTCGGGGTCATAAGATGAATCAACCCCCGGCCAGCAATGGTCGGGGGTTATTCGTTTCAGGACTTTTGCGGGGCTTTTGTGCTTCCAGCCGGTACGATGGATCTGATGAGACAATCGGCGTTTGAACTCGAATCGCTTCGCCAGCAACTGCGGCCATTTCGGTTGCACTGGTTTACCCGACTCAGAAGCACAAACAGTCACGCCGCCGTGTTACGCCGGCGCGGCGAATTGTTCGCGCCGGCCGTCGTACTGGCGGGATGCCAGACCGCCGGCCGCGGGCGCGGACAAAACGGTTGGTTCAGCGGATCAGGATCGTTGACTGTCACTTTCGCATTCCCAGCGGAACTGCATCTGCACACCCATCAACTCCCGCTGGTGGCCGGGCTGGCGGTGCGTGACACGGTCGATGAATTATTGCGTCGCTTACGGCCGGACGAACCGTCGGACGTGCAGGTCAAATGGCCGAACGACATCTGGTGCCAGCGCCGTAAAATCGCGGGATTATTATGCGAACGTCTGGATCGTATTGATCTAATCGGCGTGGGCCTGAATGTCAATTTGGCTTGCAGTCAGGCCCCCAAGGCACTGCGCAGCCGCATCACATCACTGCTGGAATTAACCGGTCAGACGACTTCGATGAACGAGGCGCTGATTTGTCTGGCAAACTCCCTGCGATCGCGCATCATGCGGCGTGGCGAGCGACTTTTCGCTGAATTGCTGCAAGAGTACGACCGTCATCACGCCCTGATCGGACAGCAAGTGACGATTGCTGGCGAAAACGGAGCCGCATCAATCAGCGGTTATTGCCAGGGGCTGGATGATCAAGGCCGATTGGTGCTGACCAATCATGGCAAAAAGCATCATATTATTGCTGGTCACGTTGTATCGCAGCAACCATAATTTTCGTAAAACCATGCGATAACAGCTATTTACGCGCGCTTACCTTTCTTAGGACTGACAATTGGTTTACCTCTATAGTCTAAGTCTGTATGATTCATGGATTTAGCGATGTTTTGCACGATTCCTCAATTGCTTATTTCTACGAAAGAAGGCTGATACCTCGATCATGAAGTTTGAACTGGGCATTATTGGTGCTGGAAATATGGCACAGGCCATTATTCATGGCGTGCTGCAAGCGGGTCTGTATCAACCGCAGCAGGTTTGCGCGGCTGATCCATCCGATCAGCGGCTGGAGTTGTTCCGTAACACGCTGAAAGTACAGACCAATCCCGACAACGCGTATGTGGCAGCCAACTGCAAAACACTATTGCTTTGTGTCAAACCACAACAAATTGCTGATGCGCTACAGCAGATTCAACCAAGTCTGCCGGCCGGGATATTGATTATTTCAATCGCTGCTGGAATCAGCACCGGTTTCATCGAAGATTTTCTGACTGCCGGATCCAGCAAAAAATCGACGCAGCGTGTGCGCGTTGTGCGCTGCATGCCCAATACACCGATGCTCGTAGGGATGGGAATGGCGGCCTTGTGCAGCGGCCATTACGCGACAGACGATGATCTGGAACAAGCGGCGGGTATCTTCCGCTCGGCGGCGAAGGTAATGATCGTTCCCGAATCGAAAATGGACGCCGTCACGGCCATCAGTGGTTCAGGGCCAGCCTATTTCTTTTTTCTCGTTGAACAGATGGTCAAAGCAGGCGTCCTGATGGGACTGGATCGTGAACAGGCGCGGCTGCTGGCCGGCCAAACAGCGCTTGGCGCTGCCCAGATGCTTCTGGGTAGTGAACAGACTGTCGTTGAATTGCGTCGCCAGGTGACCAGCCCCAGAGGTACAACGCACGCTGCCATCAACTATCTGGAAGCGAACAATTGGCCTATCATTACGGTTGAGGCTGTTCGGGCTGCGGCCAAACGTAGCCGCGAGTTGGCGTGTCAAATGAATAACCCGACGAATTAAAATAAATCCGCGCGTGGCGGGCCTGAATTCGATCTGGTTACAACCAGGAGCGCAAAACATGAAAAAGTTTATTCGCTTTGTCTTCTTCGGCGGGGATGGAACGACCAGCGCCGCAGGCGATTTTGGTCTGGGATTGGCGCGCATCGGCGTGGGTGTGATGATGTTTATCGGTTATGGGCTGGGCAAAATCTGGGGTAATCATGGTTTTGGACCGTCACAGGGTTTCATCGACATGATCGCCAACATGGGCGTACCCTCGCCGGTTCTGATGGCTTGGTTAAGCACGTTGACGGAAAGCGTGGCTGCTGCGTTGCTCGTCGTCGGCTTGTTTACCCGTCTGTCCGCTTTGACGCTTGTAATCAATATGTGTGTGGCAGCGTTCCTGGCAATGGGCGCACAACCCTTCTTCTCGAATAGCGGCCCGTCCAAGGAAAGACCGCTGCTCTATCTGATTGCGTTCATTACATTTCTGTTCATCGGTGCAGGGCGTTTTTCGCTTGACCGCCTGATCCGTGGTAGGGCAACAACGGCCGTTTCCTAAACAGCGTGAACCGAAAAAAGCGGCACTGATTACAAAATCCAGGAAAATTACGTTCTGACCATGCGCATTATCGGCGGAGAACTAAGCGGGCGCAAACTTCTGCCGCCGCAGGGTGATCAGACGCGGCCGGTTACGGATCGCGCCAAGCAAAGTCTGTTTGATATTCTTGCGCCGCATATTGATGGCGCGGCTGTTTATGACTGCTTCGCCGGCACGGGTTCGATGGGGCTGGAATGCCTGTCGCGCGGCGCTGTTCATTGCACCTTTTTTGAAACGCATCGGCCTACGCTGGCCCGATTGAATCAAAACATCGTCGCGTTGAACCTGCAGGAGCGCGCCCAGGTTATTCCCGGCGATATTTTTCGCTGGTTTGACCGTACCAATTCCCGGCCGGGCACCGCCGGCAACATCGGGGCGGATCTGGTTTTTCTCGATCCACCCTATCGGTTTTTAAGTGACCACCCTTTTGAATTGATCCAGCTTGTTTTTCATCTCACGTTCATGCACCTCAAGCCTGAAGCACGCGTTATTTTCCGCCACGACGCGCGTGACAGCCTGGAATTGCCCAACCTCGTTCGGATCGATGAACGCACGTGGGGCGAAATGATGGTGGAGATTTTCACCCCCGCCGCCAGGGAAACGCCCGATGAATCGTCGTAATACCGATGCCTACAATTTACAGTGCGCCGGCTAAAACCATCATCGGTCGATTTTGCCTGCGGTGGATCAGTCGCAGGTTAAAATAATCTTGAGTACATCAGGACGGGCAGCCAGTTGCATGGCCTGCACCCCCTGCTCGAGCTTCATCCGACGGGACATGAGACTGATGACATCCACACTCTTTTGCGCCAGAGCGCTGATCGCCTGACGGAACGGGCCGCAACGGCTGCCGATGACGTTGATTTCATCAACAACCAGCGGCGCAAGGTTCAGCGCCTTATCCCCCGCGACCGTACTTTTCAGAACGATTGTGCCACGCGGCCGCACCATGGCCATGGCGGTCTCAAAACCGCTGGCTTTACCGGTGCAGTCCACCACCACATCCTGATCATGACGCGGAACAATATCGCTGAGCAGGCGCGATCGAATCGACCATTTTTCACACAGCGCCAGCTTGCGCGCCTGCGTGCCAACCACGCGCACCGGACAACCGCTGTTCCGCAGCACCTGGGCAACCAGCAGCCCCAGCCGCCCTGCACCAAGCACGGTCACCCATTTGCGATCATCCAGTTGAATTTGTTTAAGAACCTGAAATGCCGCAGCCAGCGGTTCGACAAACACCGCCTGATCATCATCGACTTCATCGGGCAGGAGGTGCAGGTTGGCTGCCGGCAGACGCACCAGATCAGCAAACGCGCCAGGATGTTTATCAATACCCAGAACACTGCGATTGCGGCAATGGCTGGACAAACCCGACAAGCATAGATCACAGCGACCGCAGACGATGTTGATCTCCCCCACCACACGCTGACCAATCAGCTCTTTTTGAGGTGAGGCGAGAACCCGGCCGACAAATTCGTGTCCCAGCACCCCCGTAAAGCCCATGTACCCGCGCGCTATCTCCAGATCAGTCGAGCAAATACCCGCCTGCGTCACCCGAATGAGTGTATCACCTTCAATTTCAGCCGGATCATCCCAGTGGGATTGAAAAGAAAGCTTTTGATCGAACGTCAGGGCGCGCATGATGAATGGTCGGCGGATCGAAGGAGCGAAAACACGCGATCAAATTATCCCAGCGAACTCTTGCCGCTGGCCAGATATTGCAACCAGGCTGATTCATCATACTGAAAATCAGCACCGGTGATTGTTTCCAGACTGCGCAGCACCTGCCAACTAATGCCAAAGTGGCGCAACTGAAGCTGGCTGGCCAAAACGCGCGCCACACCCAGCCGTTTATAATGTCGCAGCGCATCGGCTGAGGCGATACGAATATCCTCATTTTCTTTCGGATCACGCATCAGGTTCACCAGCGGTTCGATCGCCTTATCGTCCGGCATATTGGCCAGTGCCTTGGCTGCTTCAAGGCGGACGGACGGGTCACGGTCGTTCAGCGCCTGGATAAACAGGGGCGTGGCGGAAGTATCACGGGCATAATTCAACGCACGAATCGCAGTGGCACGAACCAGCGGGCTGTCATCATTTTGTGCAATCTGGGCGTAGCGCGTGATATACGGTTCACCTTTGCCATAACGACGTTCCACAAGATGATTGATCCCGACGCGGCGTTCATCGGCGAAATCACGATCTTCCATGCGCGCCGCATCCACCTGCGCGGTGTTGCCCGTGAAAACATCCGCCACCCGCGACCCGAAATCGCTGATTCCGGTGTTGATGCCGCTGCTGCAGCCGCCACACAAAAGCATGAGTACCGGTAGACAAAGAGCTGATTTCATCGTTCGTCTTTTGCTTTGAACAGTAATGATTGCACCACCAAGCTCGAGTTTACAATTCATCAAACGGGCAAAATTTGCAGCCAAATCCACATTTTTGCAAGCATGGATTACGTCTTTTATCGGACGTAATCACTCGAATTCTTGACTTTGTTCGGTTATACTTCGGTTTTACCGCTGTGGTTTGGCGGTGATTTGACTACCATGGGATGTATCGAACAGTATCCGCTGCCAACGGGAGCCGAAAATCATGGCTGAGACAATGACCGGAAAAAAAATTCTTATCGTGGATGACGACCCTGATATTGTGACCAGTATTCAAGCTGCCCTGGAACCCAGCGGTGCCACGATCAATACCGCCGATAACGGTAATAAAGCCGTCGAATTGTGTGATCAACATGATCCAGACCTGGTTATTCTTGACATGATGCTACCGGGCCGCAGTGGTTTTCTGGTCTTGGAAAAAATCAAGGCGCGCAAGCCCCGCGGCGCTAAACCGCACGTCATTATGATTACGGGTAATCAGGGCGCGCGTCATAAAATGTACGCCGAAAGTCTGGGTGTCAGCGAATATTTCAACAAACCCGTAAAAATGGATCGATTGATTGCCACGGCTGAACGCCTGCTGGGTGTCCAAGCCAAATAGCGCCCGGTTATTTGTAATTTTAATCTGCTATCTCTATCAAAACCGCCAGTATCACTGGCGGTCTTTTGTTGAATCACGCCAGATCGGAATGCCCGCTTTGACTTTTTGTCATGCAATTGAGATAAAAAATTCTCATATAATTTTGATCGATATTGTAAACTATTTATAACATCTGCAACGACAATTATTTACGAATCGCCTATTTATTAAATAGGAATAGTTGACTTTTCTACTGCGGAGTTGCTATTCTATGCCGCATTGAACTCGTTTGTGCCGGATGTTTTCGCGGCAACGATGATTTAATGAATCAGAAGGAACCGAACCATGAGTCAGGATCAAGAAACAAGTGATTCTAAACCAGCAGCGGCGGAACTGGAAATCCCCACCTGGGATGTTGTTCTCAAGCGCAACAGTATTGAACGACTGAAAAACGAGCGTGCGCCTCATGAAATTATCAACGATCTGTCCCGCCTGATCGACACGGGTTATGAGGCGATTCCTGAAGAGGATATTGTTCGCTTGCAATGGTGGGGTTTGTATCACGACAAACCCAAGACCGGTGGATTCATGCTGCGCGTGAAGATCGCTGGTGGATTGCTGACAGCACCTCAATTTCGTGTTATTGGGCAACTGGCCAACAAGCACGGCCTGGGTCATGGCGAAATCACCACCCGGCAGGACGTTCAGCTCCACTCGTTGCGTCTGGAAAGTCTGCCTGATGTATATCAAACGCTGAAAGAAGCCGGACTCACCGCTGCCGGCGGCTGCGGCGATGTCTTGCGTAATATCACCGGCTGCCCGGTAGCGGGAATCGAAAAGAACGAGACGTTCGATGTGCGTGACACGCTGCACGGTGTGGCGGACTATTTTTATGGCAATCCGCGGTACACCAACCTTCCGCGCAAACACAAGTACACCATCAGCGCCTGCCCCCATCAGTGCAATGCACCGGAAATCAACTGCGTCGGTTTGATCGGCGTCATTAAAGATGGTCGTGAAGGTTTTGCTGTAACCATCGGGGGTGGATTATCCGCCCAGCCGCGACTGGCACGGGATATGGAGACATTCATCCCCAAGGAACAGGCACGGGAGCTGCTGGAAGCCATTACCGGCTGCTGGATGGACAACCTGCGCTATCGTCGCAGTCGCGCCAAGGCGCGTTTCAAGTTCATGGTGGACGATTACGGTGCGGAAGCTATTCGTGAAATGGTTGAAAAGAAACTGGGACGCTCGCTGGAGCGCCTGACTGCCCCGCATCCGGTGAAACATTCATCGCATCTTGGCATCAACCCCCAGCGCCAGGAAGGTCTGTCGTATGTCGGGTTTCCTGTGCCGCTGGGTTGGGTGAATGGCGACCAGATGCAGGCGATTGCAGATGTGGCTGAGGATGTGGGTGGCGATGTACGCATGACTCAGCAGCAGAACTTCATCATTGCCAACATCCCCAATGATCGTGTTGATGAAGTGGTACAGCGTATTGAAAAGATCGGATTTTCCCTGAAGACTAACGGTTTGTACGGCAACTCGATTGGTTGCACCGGCGAACCATTCTGCAATTATGCGGTTGCCCTGACCAAGGACAAACTCAAGGAAATTCTCGATGCGCTGGACAAGCGTTTTGGTCGGCACGTCAATGATTTACGAGTCCATCTGGATGGTTGCCCCCACGCCTGTGCCCAGCACTTTACCGGCGACATCAACCTGACCGGCACGACCGTGCGTCTGCCCGGCGGCGGCAAAATGGAAGGTTATGACATTCTATTGCGCGGTGGCGTGGGTGAACACAAAGCCATCGCTCGCCCGGTCTTCAGACGCGTGCGCACGGATGAAGTGGTGGGTTATGTCGAGCGTCTGGTGGCCGCCTGGCTGGAAGCCAAAGGGCGCGCTGAAACGGAAGACCGCAATCTGAGTTTCCGCGATTTCTGCGAAGAACATACGGATGAACAGTTGCAGGAGCTTATCAGCCATGAAGCCGCCTCGGCGACAACATGGGCGGCAGGATTATAAATTATCCGGCCCTGATCCAGCCAATCGCAAGACGGAATAAGGGCCGCGAAAAAAATCCGGTGGAAATTCAGAAGAACTTGAGAGATTACCAATGATCAGTGCAGCAGATAAAACCAACGAAGAACGGATTCTTTTTGATGAACTGGAGCTGGGCGAAATCGCCCTGAATCTGGATGACAAAGATCCCCAGGATGTCATTACCTGGGCCTTGGAGACCTTTGGTCAGCGGCTGGCTTTTGTCACCTCATTCCAGGTCGATGGAATGGCAATTTTGGATATGGCGTACCGTCTCAAACCCGAAATCCGCGTGGTGACAGTGGATACAGGCCGGCTGCCCCCTGAGACATATGATTTCATCGAACAGGTGAAAAACCGTTATCCCAAGATCAGCCTGGAAATTCATACGCCCGATCACAACAACCTGGAGCGGATTATCTCCAAACATGGGATCAACCTGTTTCGGCAGGATGTACCCAAGCGGCTTTTGTGCTGCCATGTGCGCAAGGTCCTGCCGCTGCTGCGGGCGCTGAATAATGTCGATGCGTGGGTGACAGGTCTGCGCCGTGATCAATGGGCTTCGCGGTCCAATATCCGCAAGTGCGAAATCGACCACGATCACCAGGGGATCGTCAAAGTCAATCCGCTGGCCGACTGGATGGAGGATGACGTATGGGATTACGTCCGCAGCAACGACGTACCGACGCATCCGCTGTATGCCAAGGGATATACCAGCATCGGCTGCGCCCCGTGCACCCGGCCAATCAAACCCGGTGAGGACAGCCGGGCTGGACGTTGGTGGTGGGAAAAGAATGCCCCCAAGGAATGCGGCATTCACTGCCCGATTGAAACCGGCGGGTTTGAACATGAAGTTCATGCCATCCTCGGCGACGAGCATAAGAACGGTCAATAACATGGCAGACCCCATTGTTGAGCTGACAATTCAGCCCAAGCGACTCGATCTGTCGGAAACCGAACGGGATCTGCTCAGCGAAGAGCTGCGCGGTTTGATCAACGCCCTGCCGCCGCAAAGCAGGACGCCCTACCAGGTACTGGCTGAGTCAGTCAAAGAAGCCAGCGTGCCACCGCAGCAGATTCGGCTGTTGGAATCCGTTCTGGAGCTGGTGTTGGGCAGCGGAAAAACCCGGCACAGCCACCGGGCCGAAGGCGAGCGCGTACTGCAGGGTCTGTTCAAGCGCACTGCCCGGGGCCAAGCCACCGAGCAGCAGATTGCGCAGGTGAACCGCGCGCTGGAAGTACTCAAGGATCAGAAAGTGGAAAAAATTGAGGCCAGTTCGAGCGTTCCCGGGCACTATACCTTGACGATCAACACCAGCGATATGCAACTGCAATTGGTCATTCATGCCCGCGGTATCGCCGTCGATAAGACCACAATTTGAGTTGAGTCAAATCCGATACGTATCAGGCTCGGCACCAGCGCCGTGCAGATGTTAATTTGCTTCGCATCGAGAGGCTAACCAATCTGGTTAACCTCCCGGTGTGAATTCATGGCCAATCACGATGGCGTTTCATTTCAGATGTGGCAGGATGAACCACCTGCCTGTCTTGATTGCCGGTCAATAAGAGTTATAAACTTCCGTCGATCTCGATAAACCTGACTCCATGGAGAAATTGAATGGGATTTGCCAGCGGTACGTTTACGTTCAGGCGTTTTGCAGTCGTCGGCCCGGGTGCGCCGCAGCAGGTTGATGAATCACATCTGCAGCGACTAAGTGAGCTGGCGCTGCGCAGCGATGAGCTGATTGCGCCGCAGGAGGAGGAATATGGCTGGTGCGGCGGACGGCATATTCTCGATAATCAATTCAGTTTTGAACATAACGTCTTCAATGACTGCATCTGTTTCGCTTTGCGCGTTGACACCAACAAAATTCCCGGCGATTTGAAAACTGCCCACCAGTTGATGGAGGAAGAGGCAGTGGCTAAATCAAATCCATCCGGTTTTATTTCGCGCCTGCAAAAAAAAGAGGTCAAACAGACTGTACAGGAGAAGCTGGAGGAAGAACTGCGCACGGGCCGATTCCGGCGCAGCCGAATGTTCCCAGTTTTGTGGGATTTCCCGGCAGGAATGCTCTACTGCGCCATCAGCGGAAAAACTTTCGAAAAACTGGATGAGCTGTTTGAACGCACTTTCGGGTTGAATCTTCTGCCGATCTCCAGCGGCTCGCTGGCGTTGCGCCTGTTGGAACCCAAAGGGCATCGTCGTGATTATGAAGATGCCAAACCCACCCGTTTTGTCATCAGCCCGGATGGAGAGGGCATTTATCCCGACTATCCGTGGGTGCTTAAAGGGCCGGAACCCAAGGATTTTTTGGGCAATGAATTTTTGCTCTGGTTGTGGTTGCAGATCGACACCAACGAAGGAGTTGTCAAAATCAACAAGACCGATCCGGTCGAATTGTTGATCGACAAAAGTCTGGATCTGGACTGCGCTTTCGGCCAAAGCGGACGTGATTCATTGCGCGGTAGCGGCCCGACCACGATGCCCGAGGCACGTCACGCTTTGCGCACCGGCAAAGTTCCGCGCAAGTGCACGCTGATGCTGGTGCTGAATCGTCAGCAATATGAGCTGAAACTCAGCGCGGAGGATTTCGCCTTCGCCAGCACGCGCCTGCCGGAGGTGGAAGATGCGGACTCCCCACGGGTGTTGTTTGAAGAACGTATCACGCTGCTGCGCGATCTGCTCGAAGGGTGGGATGCCTTGTTTGCGACATTTTTGAAAATCCGCTGCTCGACCGACTGGGAGGGGCAAAAAGCGACCATTCGCAAATGGATCACAGCCGGAACTCAGACGCCCAGCGCTGCCCTGGCGTCGGTTGGCTAAACTTCTGCTCAACCATTTTTTCTCGGCGCGGCCGCGCTGTTTGTCGATCACGCCACGACTCTGGTCGAAGCGAAAAAATACCACCACCAATACGAAACCAGGCCCTCTTTGTCATTATTTTGCACGATTTAACCCACTGTCAAAGCGGCAGTTACTATTTCACCCCCTGCCGACTTTGGCAGTAATCCGCCTGATTCATGCAATTCTAAATAGATCATAAACGATTGATTCACATGTAGTTAAAAATAATTATGTTGTGATTCAAAGTGGCATGAACCTTGTTTACACAATGGCTGGTAGACGCTGAAGGTACGTTAACGAGCGGATTAACGTCCGCGCGAGTGTTATGAACGAAGCAATGGCTCCAAATCGGCTGACAGTGCTTCTCCCCGAAGAGCATGACGGGTGGCATCAACTGGTGCGCCAGCTTCTGGCGCCGCAAGGCGTTGAGACGCTACTCGCCGGTTCAGGGCGTGAAGCATTGGAGTTGATTGAATCGCAGCGCGTTCATCTGGCGGTTTTGGATGTTCGTATGCCGCAACTGGGCGGTTTGCAGGTGATTCGATTGGCGCGCGAACATGGCCAGAGCAGTATCCCGGCGATTTTGCTGGCAGACCAATTGAACAGTCACCTCCTCCATGAGGCACTGGGCATGCAGGTCTTCAGCGTGATGAGCAAGCCGGTTGATTTGAATGTGTTGCTGGATGCCATGGCGCGGTTGCTCAAACGTCATTACCGCAGCAAGTGGCCGGTATGACGTTGTTATTTTCAACTTTTAACCCTGTGGGTTGGCTGAGAAAAATCCATCAGCAAGCAGTGATTGTTAGTGAAGTGAATCGTTTGTAATGAATGAGGTTTTTTGAAACGGATCGACAATTAATCAGCCAGCAAGTCAGAGTTCATTGGCCGCCAGGTGAGCGGCACTGGCAAGTGAAAAACTGGCAATATTATTTTTGAAGGAGTATCGCGATGGCAAAGCTGCGTCCTCTGGGCGACAAGATTCTGGTGAAACGACTCGAAGCCGAGACCAAGACCAAAAGTGGGATTGTTCTCCCTGATACCGCCAAGGAAAAGCCCAAGCGCGGAACGGTGCTGGCTGTCGGCAACGGCCGCCGGCTGGATAGTGGCGAACGCTCGACGTTCACCGTCAAAAAAGGTGATCAGGTACTGTTCACCAGCTACGCGGGAACCGAAATCAAGGTGGACGGCGAAGAACTGCTGGTTATGAGTGAAGATGACGTGCTGGCGGTGGTGGAGTAATCACGCGCCGAGCTGGTGTTTGTCGCGCACACAATTGTTTTTCCGTGCCGATGAGCAAACACCGAAACATGAAATAATCAGCGACAAATTAAAATAAACAGGAGTTAATTCAAATGGCAGCCAAACAGATCAAATTCGACCAGGAAGCGCGTGAGAGCATCCTCCGGGGTGTTAAAAAACTTTCCCGCGCCGTCAAGGTCACACTCGGCCCGTCAGGGCGCAATGTCGTACTGGAAAAATCATTCGGTTCCCCCACCATCACCAAGGACGGCGTCACCGTCGCCAAGGAGATTGAGCTGGAAGATGCCTATGAAAACATGGGCGCGCAGATGGTCAAGGAAGTGGCCAGCAAGACTTCAACCGTCGCCGGCGATGGCACCACCACTGCGACGGTTTACGCCGAAGCCATTTTCGCTGAAGGTCTCAAGAATGTCGCCAGCGGCGCCAACGCCACGCAGATTCAACGTGGCATTCAGTCGGCTGTCGATGCGATCGTCACGGAACTGGCGCGGATGAGCCGCAAGATCGATTCCTCCAAGGAAGTCGCCCAGGTGGGCACCAGCTCCGCCAATCATGATGCCCTCATCGGTCAGATGATTGCCGATGCGATGGACAAGGTTGGCAAGGATGGCGTCATCACCGTTGAAGAAGGCAAGAGCCAGGACACCCGCATCGAACTGGTCGAAGGCATGCAGTTTGACAAGGGTTATGTATCGCCCCACTTCGTCACCGATCCGACGGCGATGGTAGCGATTCTGGAAGATGCCTACATCCTGATTCACGAGAAGAAGATTTCCAGCGCCCGCGATCTGGTTCCGGCCTTGACCAAGGCTGCTGAACAGGGCAAGCCGATCCTTATCATTGCTGAAGACATTGAAGGTGAAGCACTGGCGACGCTGGTCGTCAACAAGCTGCGTGGCACGTTGAAAGTGGCAGCGGTCAAGGCCCCAGGTTTTGGCGATCGTCGCAAGGCGATGCTTGAAGATCTCGCCATCCTCACCGGCGGCACAGCCATTTTTGAAGAACTGGGAATCAAACTCGAAAATATCGAATTGAACCAGCTCGGTCGGGCCAAGAAGATCAAGATCGACAAGGACAACACCACCATTATCGAGGGTGCTGGCGCTGAAAAAGCCATTCGTGGCCGTATCGCTGCCATCAAGACTGAAATCGACAACACCACCAGCGACTACGACCGCGAAAAGCTCCAGGAACGTCTGGCCAAACTCTCCGGTGGCGTGGCTCAGATTCAGGTCGGGGCGGCGACCGAGGTGGCAATGAAGGAAAAGAAGGCGCGCGTCGAAGACGCCCTGCACGCCTGCCGGGCTGCTGTTGAGGAAGGTATCCTTCCCGGCGGTGGCGTGGCGGTTATCCGCGCAGCAGCCAAGGTGCTGGATAAAACCCGCGATGCGGCTGACAATGACGACCAGAAAGTCGGTATTGAGATCGTCCGCCGGGCCATCGAAGCACCGATCAAGCAGATCGCCGAAAACGCCGGCGTTAACGGTGCCGTCATCGCCCAGAAGGTCAAGGAGTCCAAGGAAACCAATTACGGTTACAACGCCCTGACCCATGACTACGGTGATCTGGTCAAGATGGGCGTCATCGTCCCGACGAAAGTCGAGCGTGCAGCCCTTCAGAACGCTGCCAGCATCTCCGGTCTGCTTTTGACCACCGATGCGGTTGTGTCCGAAATCAAGGAAGAAAAACCTGAACCGGCTGGCGCCGGCGCTGGTGGCATGGGCGGCATGTACTAAGCATGCAGCTGATACTGATCAGCCAGAGCATAATGCAAAAGGCCTGCGGATAATTCTCCGCGGGCCTTTTTGTTCGCCTGCTCAGGCATCATAAGGCAGAAAGTTCATCGTTTTTCTGGTATAATCAACCAGAGGTTGCCAGCCGCGCCGCAGCGCCTAATAATAGATCAACAACAGGAGACACCAGCTATGGCCAAACCCGTAGGGAGTGATCGGCTTGCCATAATCAGAATTGAAGGGATGCACTGCCATCGCTGCGAAACCGCGATCCGTAAAACACTGGAAACGTGCGCTGGTGTGCATGAGGTCGAAGTTGATTTCCCCACCGGTCAGGCGTCCGTCCTCTATGACAAGGAACGTATCGGCGTGCGTCAGCTCATGGACACGATCATCGAAGCCGGCTACAAGGTAATCGGGTTTTCTCAGCGCGAAACCGATCAGGCGTAAAATCGCGCCTGCGGGATACCCGTTTTGCTCCAACTGCGATAATTCACGCCTCCTGGCGCTTTACAGGCTGTTGCCGGAATTAAAAAAGCCTATAATTGCCTCTGCCATGAGTATTTCTGCAGAGTCTGTCCCGGTTTGCACTACGGATTCGATCAACAAACGTATTCTGGCGGTCAGCGAAGACCGAATCCAGGGTTTCCTGACTGATCCGCTGGGGGAAATAGCACATCAGGCTGATTTGCCCGTCGATCTCGTCATCGAGCGCATCAAGGCGATGTTGCAGGCCGGAACGATCCGCCGCGTTCGGCAGACCCTGCTGGCGACCAATCTGGCCAGTGGTTCCCTGGTCGCCTGGCAAATTCCTGAGGACAAACTTAACAGCGCGTTTGATTGGGTGTTCAAAGACGACCCATTCACCGGCCATGTTGTTCTGCGCTCCAGCGATGCCGCCATTGAAGGAGCCAGGTTCAAACTCTGGACCACGCTGAAAGTACCGCAGGGCTATTCCATCGAAGCCCATTGCCGGTTGCTGGCTCAGCGCATCGGCGCAACTGCTTTCCGGTGCATGCCTGCCAAGCGATTATTCGTGCTGGGCGTGGGTCACGTGCGACGCCGGAATCTGTCCGCCGGTGCAATGGCTGATGAACCGGCCATCCCGCAAGAGCCACACATCGTTGAGCTTTCCGAGCTGGACTGGCAAGTGCTCGTACCACTCAAACGCGAATTTGAACCTGACGAGCTG
>WBZR01003100.1_pt1 | contig 15782 bp, 16 predicted proteins | sample 5204231 | NCBI WGS metagenome assembly WBZR01 (sample SAMN12412403, study PRJNA552823) | activated sludge metagenome | isolation source: activated sludge from anammox sidestream of wastewater treatment plant... | place: USA: Virginia | collected 2017-08 | reverse complement strand
CCGCTACGACTACGACTTCGCGCTCGCCATCTTGCTCGGCATCGTCGCGCTGGTGGCGTTGGGCGAATGGTTCAGCGACTGGGTGCGGCGCCGGCTGCAGTGAGCATGGACGGCCCTGCGAAGCCGTCGGTCTGGCGTGACCGCACGCGGCGCCAGTCGATCGTGCACGGCCTGTGGCTGCTGGCTATCGCGGCGGCCTGCGCCTGGTCGGTGTCGGCGCTCGACATCGAGTGGGCCTTCTTCGAGGACGCCCACGAACAGGCGGCCGATCTGGTGCAGCGCATGTGGCCGCCGCGCTGGAGCTACCTGCCGCGCATCCTCGCGCCGCTGGTCGAGACGATCCACATCGCGACGCTGGGCACGGCGATCGGCCTCGTGCTGTCGGTGCCGATCGCCTTCCTCGCCGCGCGCAACACGAGTGCCAACCGCCTCACCTGGGCCATCGGGCGCGCTCTGCTGGTGGCCTCGCGCTCGGTGAACACGATCATCTGGGGTCTGCTGTTCGTCGCCGTCTTCGGCCCCGGGCCGGTGGCCGGCATCGCCGCGGTGGCCGCGCGCAGCGTCGGCTTCCTGGCCAAGCTCGTGGCCGAGGCGATCGAGGAGGCCGACCGCCGGCCGGTCGAGGCGATCCAGGCCACCGGCGCGAGCACGCTGCAGGTGTACGCGATCGGCATCCTGCCGCAGGTGCTGCCGGTGCTCGTCGGCACCACCGTGTACCGCTGGGACATCAACGTGCGCGAGTCCAGCGTGCTGGGCTTCGTCGGCGCCGGCGGCATCGGGCTGTACCTGTACGCGTCGATCAACCAGTTCGCCTGGCAGCAGGTGCTGGTGGTGCTGCTGGCCATTCTGGCGGTCGTCATCGCGAGCGAGGCTCTGTCGGCCCATGTCCGCGCCCGCATCTCCTGAGACCCGCGACGCCGGGACGCCCGGCACCCTCGCGCTGGCCGGCGTGGCGCAGCTGGCCGCACGCTTCGACGGCTTCATCGTCGACCAGTGGGGCGTGCTGCACGACGGCTCGCGGCCCTACGCCGGTGCACTCGACTGCCTCGAGCGGCTGCGCGCGGCCGGCAAGCATGTCGTCGTGCTCACGAACTCGGGCCGCGGCGAGGCCGCCAATTTGAGCCTGCTCGAGCAGATCGGCTTGCCGGCGCGGCTGTTCGACCGCGTCATTGCGGCGGGCGAGGATGCGCGCGCGGCGCTCGCCGCGCGGGCGACGCCCTTTCACGCCCGCCTCGGCCGGCGCTGCTACGCGTTCGCGCGCGCCGCCGATCGCGCCTTCTTCGAGGGCATCGGCATCGACTTCGTCGATGCGGTGGCGCAGGCCGATTTCCTCGCCGTCATCGGCATCGAGAGCCCCGGCGAGGCGACGGCGGCGCGCGAGCCCGAACTCGTGCAGGCGCGCGCGCGGGGTCTGCCGATGCTGTGCGCCAACCCCGATCTCACGCGCTTTCACGAGGGGCGGCTGGTTCCGGCGACCGGGGCGCTCGCCCGCCGCTACGAGGAACTGGGCGGCGAGGTCTTCTACCACGGCAAGCCCTGGCCGGCGATCTACGGCACCTGCCTCGCGGCGCTGCCCTGCGCACGCGAGCGGGTGGTCGCCGTGGGTGACTCGATCGAGCACGACGTGCTGGGCGCGCGCCGCGCCGGACTGGCGAGTGCCTTCGTCACCGGCGGCATCCACGCCGCGGAACTGGGCGTGAGCGGGGGCGGGACGCCGGCGCCCGAAGTCTGGCTGGACTTCGAGCGCCGCGCGCCGGCCCGGCCCGACTATCGGCTTGCCGCTTTCGTATGGTAGCGGGGCGCCGGCGCTGCGCGACGCCGGCCCCGTGCACGCGCCGTCGGGGCGAATCCGGCGGCTAAAATCAGACGTTTTGCAAGTTCTTGATTCAGGAGAGGTTTTCCCATGGCCATCGAACGTACCCTGTCGATCGTCAAGCCCGATGCCGTGGCCAAGAACGTGATCGGCCAGATCTACGCGCGCTTCGAGGGCGCGGGGCTGAAGATCGTCGCCGCCAAGATGGCGCACCTGTCGCGGCGCGAGGCCGAGGCGTTCTACGCGGTGCATCGGGAGCGGCCCTTCTTCGCCGATCTCGTGAAGTTCATGAGCTCGGGCCCGGTGATGATCCAGGTGCTGGAGGGCGAGGGCGCGATCGCGAAGAACCGCGAACTGATGGGCGCCACCGACCCGAAGAAGGCCGCCAAGGGCACGATCCGCGCCGATTTCGCCGACAGCATCGACGCCAATGCGGTGCACGGCTCCGACGCGCCCGAAACTGCAGCCGTGGAAGTGGCGTTCTTCTTCCCCGGCATGAACGTCTACGCGCGCTGAAGCGCACCGCGATGGCCGTCAACCTGCTCGACTTCGATCTCGAGGGGCTCGCGGCCTGGTGCGAGGGCCTGGGCGAGAAGCGCTACCGCGCCGTCCAGCTCTTTCGCTGGATTCACCAGAAGGGCGCCCGCAGCTTCGGCCAGATGACCGACCTGGCCAAGTCGCTGCGCGACAAGCTCGAGACGGCGGCCGAGTTGCGCCCGCTCGTGCTGCTTGCCGAGCAGGCCTCGGCCGACGGCACCGTGAAATGGCTGTTCGACGTCGGCGGCGGCAACGCCATCGAGACGGTCTTCATTCCCGAGGCCGACCGCGGCACCTTGTGCGTGTCGTCGCAGGCCGGCTGCGCGGTGGGCTGCCGCTTCTGCCACACGGGGCACCAGGGGTTCAGCCGCAACCTGAGCACCGGCGAGATCGTCGGCCAGCTCTGGTTCGCCGAGCAGCGGCTGCGCGAACGCCTGGACCTGACGGCGGGTGAGCGCGCCATCGACAACGTGGTCATGATGGGCATGGGCGAGCCGCTGCAGAACTACGCTGCGCTCGTGCCGGCGCTGCGCACGATGCTCGACGACCACGGCTACGGGCTGTCGCGCCGCCGCGTCACGGTGTCCACCTCGGGCATGGCGCAGATGATCGACCGCCTGGCCGAGGACTGCCCGGTGGCGCTGGCCGTCTCGCTGCACGCGCCCGACAACGCGCTGCGCGACCGCCTGGTGCCGCTCAACCGCAAGCACGATCTGGACGAACTGCTGGCCGCCTGCCGGCGCTACCTGAGGGCGGCGCCGCGCGACTTCATCACCTTCGAGTACTGCCTGCTCGACGGCGTCAACGACAGCGACGCGCAGGCGCACGCGCTGGTGCGGCTGGTGCAGGGCCTGCCGTGCAAGTTCAACCTCATCCCGTTCAACCCGTTCCCGGGCTCGGGTCTCGGGCGCTCGCCGGCGGCGCGCGTGGCGGCCTTTGCGCGGGTCTTGCAGGACGCCGGCATCGTGACGACGATCCGCAGGACGCGCGGCGACGACATCGCGGCCGCCTGCGGCCAGCTCGCGGGCGAGGTCCAGGACCGCACCGGCGCGCGCGACCGGCTGGCGCGCCGGCGTCTGATCGAGATCGCCGGCGCCGGAGGGGCGGCATGAGTCTCGTCTCGCGCTGGCTCGCGCCGGCCGCGGCCCTGCTGCTCGCGGCCTGCACCAGCACGACGCAAGTGGTGCCGGTCGGCGCGCCTGGCAGCGCCGTCGCGGTGCCCGACAAGCGCAACCCGAACGACCCGGTCGAGCTCGAGCGCCGCGCGCGGCTGCGTCTCGAGCTGGCCGGCCTGTACTTCGGCCGCGGCCAGACCAGCACGGCGCTCGACGAGCTCAAGGCCGCGCTCGCGGCCAAGCCCGATCTGGCCGAGGGCTACGGTCTGCGCGGCCTGATCCTGGCCAGCATGGGCGACCTGCGTGGTGCCGAGGACAGCTTCCGCCAGGCTCTGCAGCTGCGGCCGAACGATCCCGACATCCAGCACAACTACGGCTGGTTCCTGTGCCAGCAGCAGCGCTACGACGAGGCCGACGCGCAGTTCCGTGCCGCGGTGGCGCAGCCGCAGTACGGCGAAGCGGTGCGAACGCTGCTCGCGCAGGGTGTGTGCCAGGCGCGCGCCGGCCGCTGGGCCGACGCCGAGCGCACGCTGGCGCGCAGCTACGAGCTCGACCCGGCGAATCCGGCCACCGCCTACAACCTGGCCGAAGTGCTGCTGCACCGCGGCGAGCTCGAACGCGCGCGCTTCTACGTGCAGCGCATCAACGCCGTGCCCGAGCTGGTGACGGCGCAGAGCCTGTGGCTGGCGGCGCGCATCGAGAGGCGCCTGGGCCGGACCGACGCGCTGGCCGAACTGGGCCGCCGGCTGCACGAGCGCTTCGCCCAGTCGCCCGAGACGCTGCGCTTCGAGCGCGGGCAGTTCGATGACTGATGCCGCAGCGCCGGCCGCGGCCAGCGCGGGCGCGCTGCTGCGCGCGGCGCGCGAAAAGCGCGGTTTGCACATCGCCGCGCTGGCCGCAGCGATCAAGGTCGCGCCGCGCAAGCTCGACGCGCTCGAGAACGACCGCTGGCACGAGCTGCCCGACGCCAACTTCACGCGCGCGCTTGCGCAGACGGTGTGCCGCAGCCTCAAGATCGACGCACGGCCGGTGCTCGATCTGCTGCCTCCGGCCGAGGCGGCGGCGCTCGAGTCACGCGCCGGATCGCTCAACGAGCCGTTTCGCGAGCACGCCGCGCGTGACGACGGCGGCTGGGCCGGGCAGGCCGTCAGGCCGATGATCGTGGCCGCGGCGCTGCTGATGGCGGCGGCCATCGCCGTCTATCTGGCGCCGGCAGCCTGGTGGTCTTCGGACCAGGTGCCGCCGGCCGCGGCCCCGGCGCCTGCCTCAGCAGCGTCGCTGGCGGCCCTGGCGCTCCCGGCGAGCGCGGCGCCCCCGGCCGCGGCGGCCTCCGCGCTCGAGGCGCCGGGCGCCGTCGCAGCCGTGCCGCCGCCCGCGCCGGCCGCGGCAAGCACACCGGCGCCTGCGGCCTCCGCCGCCGGGCTCATGCCGCCCGCGGCTGCGGCGAGCGCGGTGGCGCCGGCGATCGGCGTCCTCGTGCTGCGCGCCAGCGCCGCCTCCTGGGTGGACGTGCGCGACGCGCGCGGACGCGTGCTGCTGTCGCGCACGCTGCAGCCGGGCGAGACGGTCGGGCTGGACGGCGAAGCGCCGCTGCGGCTCGTCGTCGGCAACGCTGCGTCCACCGAAGTGGTATTCCGCGGCCAGCCGGTGCCGCTCGCGCCGCATACCCGCGACACGGTCGCGCGGCTGGAACTGAAGTAGCGTCGCGCCCTGCCATGGCCTCGATCCGCGAAGAACCCGAACCCATCGCCATCACCGCGCCGGCGCCGCGGCGTTCGCGCCAGGCGCGCGTGCGCTGGGGCAGTCGCGTCGTCACGCTGGGCGGCGCGGCACCGGTGCGCGTGCAGTCGATGACCAACACCGACACCGTGGACGTCGCCGCCAGCGTGGCCCAGGTGAAGGCGCTGGCCGCGGCCGGCAGCGAGCTCGTGCGCCTGACCGTCAACACGCCCGAGGCGGCGGCGGCGCTGCCGCACATCCGCGAGCAACTCGACCGCAGCGGCGTCGATGTGCCGCTGGTGGGCGACTTCCACTACAACGGCCACCGCCTGCTCGCCGAGTTCCCGGCGATGGCGCGTGCACTAAGCAAGTACCGCATCAACCCGGGCAACGTCGGCCGCGGCGACAAGAAGGACCGCCAGTTCGCCGCCATGATCGAGACGGCCATCGCGCACGACAAGCCGGTGCGCATCGGCGTGAACTGGGGCAGCCTCGACCAGGAGCTGCTGGCCGCGCTGATGGACGACAACGCGCGCCGCGCGCAGCCCTTCGAGGCACGCCAGGTCATGTACGAGGCGCTGGTGCAGAGCGCGCTGTCGTCGGCCGCGTTCGCGCGCGAACTCGGGCTCGACCCCGACCAGATCGTGATCAGCTGCAAGGTGAGCGGCGTGCAGGACCTGATCTCGGTGTACCGCGCGCTGGCGCGGCGCTGCGACTACGCGCTGCACCTCGGCCTCACCGAGGCCGGCATGGCGACCAAGGGCACGGTGGCTTCGGCCGCGGCGCTCGCGATCTTGCTGCAAGAAGGCATCGGCGACACCATCCGCGTCAGCCTCACGCCGCAGCCCGGCGAGGCGCGCACGCAGGAGGTGGCGGTGGCGCTCGAGATCCTGCAGAGCCTGGGCCTGCGCCGCTTCAACCCCAGCGTCACCGCCTGCCCCGGCTGCGGCCGCACGACCAGCACCACGTTCCAGGAGCTGGCCAAGCAGATCGACGATTTCCTGCGCGCGCAGATGCCGCTGTGGAAGGCGCGCTACCCCGGCGTCGAAGGCCTCAAGCTGGCGGTGATGGGCTGCATCGTCAACGGTCCGGGCGAGAGCAAGCACGCCGACATCGGCATCAGCCTGCCGGGCACCGGCGAGGCGCCGGCCGCGCCGGTGTTCATCGACGGCGCCAAGGCGCTCACGCTGCGCGGCGCCGGCATCGCGCAGGAATTCCAGAAAGTCGTCGAGGACTACATCGAGCGGCGCTACGGCGCGGCTGCGGCCTCGCCTTGATCCGGCATCGAAGCTTTCTCCGCGCCGCGCGCGCGGCACTCCAGACCCCATGGCCGACCAGAACGCCGCCGCCAAGGCAAACGCATCGCCGCTCGCTGCGGTGAAGGGCATGAACGACCTGCTGCCCGACGAGGCGGCGCATTGGGAATGGGTCGAGGGCGTGATGCGCGCGCTGCTCGCGCGCTGGGGCTACCGCAACCTGCGCACGCCGGTGGTCGAGCCGACCGCACTGTTCGTGCGCGGCCTGGGCGAGGTGACCGACATCGTCGAAAAGGAGATGTTCTCCTGGGTCGACGCGATGAACGACGATCGTCTGTCGCTGCGCCCCGAGGCCACTGCCGGCATCGTGCGCGCGGTGGTCGAGCACAACGCGCTCTACAACGGCCCGCTGCGCGTCTGGCAGCTGGGGCCGATGTTCCGCCACGAGCGGCCGCAGAAGGGCCGCAGCCGCCAGTTCCACCAGCTCGACGTCGAGGCGCTCGGCCACCCCGGCCCCGACGTCGACGCCGAGATCATCCTGATGCTGCGCGCGCTGTGGCAGGAGTTCGGCCTGGCCGAAGGCGCGGACATCGTGCTCGAACTCAACAGCCTCGGCCAGCCCGAAGAGCGGCGCGCGCACCGCGCCGCGCTCGTCGCGTACCTCGAGCGGCATGCCGCGCAGCTCGACGCCGACGCGCGGCGCCGCCTGCACAGCAACCCGCTGCGCATCCTCGACAGCAAGAACCCGGCGCTGGAGCCGGTACTGGCCTCGGCGCCGCAACTGCTGCAGTTCCTGGGCCAGGCCTCGCTCGCACACTTCGACGCGGTGCGCGCGGTGCTCGACGCCGCCGGCCTGGCCTACAGCGTGAACCCGCGTCTCGTGCGCGGCATGGACTACTACAACCTCACCGTGTTCGAGTGGAAGAGCGCGCACCTGGGCGCGCAGAGCACGGTGTGCGGCGGCGGCCGCTACGACCAGCTGATCGAGACGCTGGGCGGCAAGCCGGCGCCGGGCATCGGCTTCGGCCTGGGCATGGAGCGGCTGCTGCTGCTGCTCGCGGCGACGGCCAAGCTGGCGCCGCCGCAGGCCCCCGACGCCTACGCCGTCGTGCCCGATGCCGCCGCGCTGCCGCGCGTGCTGCCGCTGCTGGCCGCGCTGCGCGCTCGCGGCCTGGCGATCGTGATGCACGCCGCCGCGCGGGACGGGCAGGGCGGCATGAAGTCCCAGTTCAAGCGCGCCGACGCCTCGCGCGCGCGCTTCGCGCTCGTGTTCGGCGCCGACGAGCTGGCGCAGGGCATGGTCGGCGTCAAGGCCCTGCGCGCGGCGGCGCTGCCGCAGTCGCTGGCGCCGCTGGCCGACGTCGACGGCCTCGCGGCGCGGCTGCTGGCCGGGCGCAAGGGATAATCGCGCCCTCGTCGCCGCATCACCGCCATGGCCACTTCTCTCGACCTGCAGGAGCAGGAGCAACTCGACGCGCTCAAGGCGTTCTGGAACCAATACGGCAACCTCATCACCTGGCTGCTGATCGCCGTGCTCGCCGCCTACGGCGGCTGGAACGGCTGGCAGTGGTACCAGCGCGATCAGGCGGCCAAGGCCGCGGCGATGGCCGACGAGCTCGACCGCGCGGCGCAGGCGGGCGACGCCGCGCGTGCCGGCCGCATCGCGGCCGACCTGCGCGAGCGCTTCCCGGGCACCGCCTTCGCGGCGCAGGGCGCGCTCGAAGCGGCACGCGTGCAGTACGACAAGGGCCAGGCCGACGCCGCGCGCGCCAGCCTCGCCTGGGCGGCCGACAACGCGCGCGACGACGACCTGCGCACGATCGCGCGGCTGCGCCTGGCGGGTCTTCAGGCCGACGCCAAGCAATACGACGCGGCGCTGAAGACGCTCGATGCGGCCAAGGCCGAGGGCTTCGAGGCGCTGGTGGCCGACCGCCGCGGCGACGTGCTGATGGCGCAGGGCAAGGCGGCCGATGCCAGGGCAGCCTATCAGGCCGCCTGGGCGGCGCTGGCGCCCACCACGACGTACCGCCAGGTCGTCGACGCCAAGCTGACGGCGCTGGGTGCGGCGCCGGGCGCGGCCGCTTCGGGCGCCGGGGCCGGCAAGTGACGGTGCGCGGGGCGTGCGGCGCGGCCCTGGTGGCCGCCGCGGCGGTGCTGGCCGGCTGCGCCGCCGAGCGGCCCAAGCCGACGCCGCTCGAGACCTATGCGCCAAAGACCTCGGCACGCCTGGTCTGGAGCCAGCGCCTGGGCAAGCTCGACTTCCCGCTCGTGCCGGCGGCGCGCGACGGCCAGGTTGTCGTGGCCGACAGCGGCGGTACGCTGATCGCGTTCGTCGCCGAAACCGGCGCCGAGCTATGGCGCGCGAGCGCCGGCGGCGCGCTCGCCGCCGGCGTGGGCAGCGACGGCCGCTACAGCAGCGTCGTGACGCGCCGCAACGAGGTCGTCACCTTCGACGGCGCACGCGAGATCTGGCGCCGGCGCGTGCCTTCGAGCGTCGTCACGCCGCCCTTCGTCGCCGGCGAGCGCGTGTTCGTGCTCGGCGTCGACCGCGCGGTGCACGCCTTCGACGCGCAGGACGGCCGGCGCCTGTGGACGCTGCAGCGCCCGGGCGACGCCCTCACGCTGGAGTTGCCGGGCGTGCTCGGCGCCTACCGCAACACGCTGCTCGTCGGCAACGGCGCGCGTCTGCTCGGCGTCGACCCGCTGCGCGGCAGCGTGTTGTGGGATGCGGCCATGGCATCGCCGCGCGGCACCAACGAGGTCGAGCGTCTGGCCGATCTGGTGGGGCCGCCGGTGCGCCAGGGTCCGCGTGTCTGCGCGCGCGCCTTCCAGTCGGCCGTGGCCTGCGCCGACGCCGAGCGCGGCGCGACTCTGTGGACGCGCAACACCGGCGGCATCCAGCCGCTGGGCGGCGACGCCGAACGCGTGTTCGGCGCCGACGCGGTCGACCGCATCAGCGCCTGGCGCGCCGACAACGGCGACGTTGTCTGGACGAGCGAGCGCCTGCTCAACCGCGGCCTGTCGGGCGCGCTCGCCATGGGGCCCTTCGTCGTCTTCGGCGACTTCGAGGGCTACCTGCACTTCCTGGACGCCGCCAGCGGCGAGCCGCAGCTGCGCCTGGCGACCGACGGCTCGCAGGTCGTCGGCGTGCCGCTGCTGGCCGGTTCGACGCTGCTGGTGGTCACCCGCGACGGCGGGCTGTTCGCGTTCCGCCAGAACTGAGAGCCGCAAGCTCCAAGCGGCACGCCGTGAAGCCGGTCATCGCCCTCGTCGGCCGGCCCAATGTCGGCAAGTCGACGCTGTTCAACCGCATCACGAAGAGCCGCGACGCCATCGTCGCCGACTTCCCCGGCCTCACGCGCGACCGCCACTACGGCGACGCGCAGCTCGGCGCGCGCGCGTTCATCGTCGTCGACACCGGCGGCTTCGAGCCCGAAAAGCCCAGCGGCGTGCTGGCCGAGATGGCAAGACAGACGCGCCAGGCGGTGGCCGAGGCCGATGCCGTCATCTTCGTGACCGACATCCGCGCCGGCCTGTCGGCGCAGGACCACGACATCGCGCGCTATCTGCGCGGCCGGCGCAAGCGCGTCGTGCTGGCGGTGAACAAGGCCGAGGGCATGGCCGACTCGGCGCTGCTGGCCGAATTCCACGAACTGGGCATCGGCACACCGCACCCGGTATCGGCGGCGCACGGCCAGGGCGTGCGCAGCCTGATCGAGGCCGCGCTGGAGGGGATCCCCGAGCCCGAGCCCGAGCCCGAGCTCGCAGCCGGGTCCGACGCCGCCACGGACGCCGAGACGCGCCCGATCCGCCTCGCGGTGGCCGGGCGACCCAACGTCGGCAAGAGCACGCTCATCAACGCCTGGCTGGGCGAGGAGCGCCTGGTCGCCTTCGACCAGCCGGGCACGACGCGCGACGCGATCGTCGTGCCCTTCGAGCGCGGCGGGCGCCGCTACGAGCTCATCGACACCGCAGGCCTGCGCCGCAAGGGGCGCGTGTTCGAAGCAGTCGAGAAGTTCTCGGTCGTCAAGACGCTGCAGGCGATCGCCGACGCCCATGTCGTGCTGCTGCTGCTCGACGCCACGCAGGGCGTGGGCGAGCAGGATGCGCACATCGCCGGCTACATCCTCGAGTCGGGGCGGGCGGTGGTGGTCGCGGTCAACAAGTGGGATGCCGTCGATGCCTACCAGCGCCAGCTGCTCGAGCGCGCGCTCGAAAGCCGCCTGGCGTTCCTGAAGTTCGCCCCCGTGCTGCAGATCTCGGCGCTCGAGCGCCGGGGCCTGTCGGCGCTGTGGCGCGCGATCGGCCAGGCCTATGCCTCGGCCACCGTGAAGATGCCCACGCCGGTGCTCACGCGCTTGCTGCACGAAGCGGTGCTGCACCAGGCGCCGCGCCGCGCCGGGCGTTTCCGGCCCAAGCCGCGCTACGCGCACCAAGGCGGCATGAACCCGCCGATCGTCGTCGTGCACGGCAACGCGCTCGAGCATCTGACGCCGGCCTACCGGCGCTACCTGGAGGGGCGCTTCCGCGCGCATTTCGGCCTGGTCGGCACGCCGCTGCGCGTCGAGTTGCGCAGCGGCCGCAATCCGTTCGACGAGCGCGGCAGCTGAGGCCTTGACGTCGCGCCGGCCGGCCCCATCTGCGGCGTTCGTGGCGGGCCGCGCCCTGTGATAAGGTGGCCGCTTCGCGCTTACCCAACACGGAGCATATCGTGAGCAACAAAGGCCAACTTCTGCAGGACCCCTTTCTGAACCTGCTGCGCAAGGAGCACATGCCGGTGTCGATCTACCTGATCAACGGCATCAAGCTCCAGGGCCACATCGAGTCGTTCGACCAGTACGTGGTGCTGCTGCGCAATACCGTCACGCAGATGGTCTACAAGCACGCCATCTCCACCGTCGTGCCCAGCCGTGCCGTGAACTTCCACCCCGGCGACGGCGCTGCCGAGCAGGCCTGAGCGGGGCGCTGCATCGAACCGCTGAGCGCAGCCGCGGCCTTGACCATCCCGCCCACCGCGTCGGTCGACGCGCGCGCCGACGTCGCCACGCGCGCCGTGCTGGTGGGCGTCGACGTCGGCGCCCCCTTCGACGCCACGCTCGATGAGCTGGCGCTGCTCGCGGCCTCGGCCGGCGATGTGGCGGTGGCGCGCATCACCGCGCGGCGCAAGGCGCCGGACCCGGCGCTGTTCGTCGGCAGCGGCAAGGCCGACGAGATCAAGGCCATGGTCGCCGCCACCGCGGCCGACGGCGTGATCTTCGACCAGGCGCTCACGCCGGCGCAGCAGCGCAATCTCGAGCGCCACCTGGGCGTGCCGGTGGCCGACCGCACGGCGCTCATCCTCGACATCTTCGGCGAGCGCGCGCGCAGCCACGAGGGCAAGCTGCAGGTCGAGCTGGCGCGTCTGCAGTACCTGAGCACGCGGCTGGTGCGCCGCTGGTCGCACCTCGAGCGCCAGCGCGGCGGCATCGGCGCGCGCGGCGGCCCGGGCGAGGCCCAGATCGAGCTCGACCGGCGCATGATCGGCGAGCGCATCAAGACGCTGAAGGAGCGGCTCGAGCGCGTCCAGCGCCAGCGCGGCACACAGCGGCGCGCGCGCGAGCGGCGCGGCACCTTCGGCGTCGCGCTGGTCGGTTACACCAACGCCGGCAAGAGCACGCTGTTCAATGCGCTGGCCAAGGCGCGCGCCTACGCCGCCGACCAGCTCTTCGCGACGCTCGACACGACGACGCGCCAGCTCTGGCTGGCCGATGCCGGCACGGCGGCGACGCTGTCGGACACCGTGGGCTTCATCCGCGATCTGCCGCACAAGCTGGTCGAGGCCTTCCAGGCGACGCTGCTGGAGGCGGCCGAGGCCGATCTGCTGCTGCACGTGATCGACGCGGCCAGCCCGCAACGCGCCGAACAGGCGGCCGAGGTCGAACGCGTGCTCGGCGAGATCGGTGCCGAGGGCGTGCCGCAGATCCTCGTGTACAACAAATGCGATCTGCTCGTCGCCTCGCAACAGCCGCGCGCGACGAGCGACTGGCTCGAAGTGCGCCCGGGATCGCAGCGCCGGCGCGTCTTCGTCAGCGCACGCACCGGCCAGGGGCTCGACGCGCTGCGTGCGGCGATCGCCGAAGCGGCGCTCGCGGCACATCCGACGGCGAGGTCCGCAACCCGCCCAGAATCCACTCCGCTCGCCTGACATGCGCCGCTTCCCGATCTTTGCCAATCGCCACGACGGCCCACCCGACCTCGACGAGCTGTGGCGCGACTTCAACAAGAAACTGTCGGGCCTGTTCGGCGCCAAGGGCGGCGGCCAGCGCCCGGAAGCCGGGCCGCCGTCGGGCGGCGGGCGCCTGCAGCCCGACTTCAGGAGCGCCGGCATCGGCGTCGGGCTGATCGCCGTCGTGGCGCTGCTCGTCTGGCTGGGCAGCGGCTTTTTCATCGTGCAGGAAGGCCAGCAGGCGGTGGTGATGACCTTCGGGCGCTACAGCCACACCGCGCACGCCGGCTTCCAGTGGCGCATGCCGTATCCGATCCAGTCGCACGAGATCGTCTCGGTGACGCAGCTGCAGTCGGTCGAGGTCGGGCGCAACTCGGTGGTGCAGGCCACGGGGTTGCGCGACTCGTCGATGCTGACGCAGGACGAGAACATCGTCGACATCCGCTTCACCGTGCAGTACCGGCGCGCCGACCCGCGCGCCTACCTGTTCGAGAACCGCAACCCCGACGAGGCGGTGGTGATGGCGGCCGAGTCGGCCGTGCGCGAGATCGTCGGCCGCAGCCGGGTCGACCAGGTGCTCTACGAGCAGCGCGACGCGATCGCCAACGACCTGGCCAAGAGCGTCCAGAGCCAGCTCGAGCGCCTGAAGGCCGGCATCGTGGTCGCCAACGTGAACGTGCAGAACGTGCAGGTGCCCGACGCCGTGCAGGCGGCGTTCAACGACGCCGTCAAGGCCGGCGCCGACCGCGACCGCTTCAAGAACGAGGGCCAGGCCTACGCCAGCGACGTCATCCCGAAGGCGCGCGGCACGGCGGCGCGCCTGCAGGAGGAGGCGCAGGGCTACCGCGCACGCGTCGTCGCGCAGGCCGAAGGCGACGCGCAGCGCTTCCGCTCGGTGCTCGCCGAGTACCAGAAGGCGCCGGTGGTGACGCGCGACCGCATGTACCTCGAAGTGATGCAGCAGGTCTACGGCAACGTCACCAAGGTGATGGTCGACAGCCGTGCCGGCTCGAACCTGCTGTACCTGCCGCTGGACCGGCTGCTGCAGCAAGGGGGTGGCGCGCCGGCGACCGCGCCGCCGGCCGTGGTGCCGGTGCCCACGCCGGCCGAGGCCGCGCCGGCGCCGGCGGGCGACGCGCGCACGCGCGAAGGCGGGCGCTCGCGCGAGCGCGAGAACCGTTGAGGGAGCAGGGGCATGAACCGCATCGCCACGCTCGTCGCCGCCGTCGCCGTCGTCCTGCTGCTCGCGTCGAGCATGCTGTTCGTCGTCGACCAGCGCCAGGTCGGAGTCATCTACGCGCTCGGCGAGATCAAGGAGGTCGTCACCGAGCCGGGCCTCAAGTTCAAGCTGCCGCCGCCGTTCCAGAACGTCGTCTTCCTCGACAAGCGCATCCAGACGCTCGACAGCCCGGAGACGCGGCCGATCTTCACCGCCGAGAAGAAGAGCCTGGTGATCGACTGGCTGGTCAAGTGGCGCATCAGCGAGCCGCGCCAGTTCATCCGCAACAACGGCGTCGACCTGCGCAACCTCGAGAGCCGGCTGTCGCCGGTGGTGCAGGCCGCGTTCAACGAGGAGATCACCAAGCGCGACGTCAAGGGCGTGCTCGCCGGCGAGCGCGAGAAGGTGATGCAGGACGTGCGCACGCGGCTCGCCGACGAGGCCAAGTCCTTCGGCATCGAGATCGTCGACGTGCGCATCAAGCGCGTGGACTTCGTCGCCGATATCACCGACGCCGTCTACCGCCGCATGCAGTCGGAGCGCCAGCAGGTGGCCAACCAGCTGCGCTCGCAGGGCCAGGCCGAGGGCGAGAAGATCCGTGCCGACGCCGATCGCCAGCGCGAAGTGATCATCGCCGAGGCCTACCGCGACGCGCAGAAGGTCAAGGGCGAGGGCGATGCCAAGGCCAGCGCGCTCTATGCCGACGCCTTCGGCCGCGATCCGCAGTTCGCGCAGTTCTACCGCAGCCTCGAGGCCTACCGCGCCACGTTTCGCAGCAAGAGCGACGTCATGGTGCTCGACCCGAGCAGCGAGTTCTTCCGCGCGATGCGCAGCTCGGGCGCTGCGGCGCCGACTGCGGTGCCGCGCAAGTAGCGCCCGCGCAGGCGCGCAGCGGCGCGGCACCGATGGGCGAGCTGCTGCTGGGCGCGTTTGCGCTGATGCTGGTGTTCGAGGGGCTGCTGCCCTTCCTCAGCCCGGCGCTGTGGCGCTCGGTGTTCGCGCGCGCCATGCAGCTGACCGACGGCCAGATCCGCTTCGTCGGCCTGGCGAGCATGGCGATCGGCCTGCTGCTGCTGCTCGTGTGGCGCTGAGGGCAGGGTGCGCGCCGGCGGCCCCGTACAATCCCGCGCCGCCCACCGACGCCGCCCACTCGATGCTCTCCGCCTGGCTGCTGCCCGAGCACATCGCCGATGTGCTGCCGGCGCAGGCGCGGCACATCGAGGCGCTGCGTCGCCGTCTGCTCGACTGCGCGCGCGGCTATGGTTTCGAGCTCGTGATGCCGCCGCTGCTCGAGCACCTCGACTCGCTGCTGAGCGGCAGCGGCCGTGACCTCGACCTCAGGACCTTCAAGCTGGTCGACCAATTGAGCGGCCGTACCCTCGGCCTGCGCGCCGACACCACGCCGCAGGCGGCGCGCATCGACGCCCACCTGCTCAACCGCGAGGGCGTGACGCGCCTGTGCTACTGCGGGCCGGTGTTGCACACGCGGCCGGCGGGCGTGGCGGCCTCGCGCGAGCCGCTGCAGTTCGGCGCCGAGATCTTCGGTCACGCCGGCCTCGAGGCCGACCTCGAGGCCGCCGAGCTGGCGCTGGACGTACTCGTCGAAGCCGGCGCGGCGCCCCTGGTCATCGACCTCGCCGACGCGCGCGTGCTGCGCGGCGTGCTTGCCGGCGTGCCGCTGGACGGCGAGCGCCTGCAGGCGCTCGCCGATGCCCTGGCCGAGAAGGACGAGCCCGCCATCGATGCCATGGCCGGCGCCCTGGGCGCCGAGACCGGCGCCGCCTTGCATGCGCTGCTGCGTCTGTACGGCGGCGTCGAGGTGCTCGAGCGCGCACGCCGGGCGCTGCCGCAGCGCGCGCTCGTGCGGCGCGCGCTCGACGAGCTGGAGTGGCTGGCGCGCCATCTGCAGGCGGCCTAC
>WBZR01003098.1_pt1 | contig 15807 bp, 16 predicted proteins | sample 5204231 | NCBI WGS metagenome assembly WBZR01 (sample SAMN12412403, study PRJNA552823) | activated sludge metagenome | isolation source: activated sludge from anammox sidestream of wastewater treatment plant... | place: USA: Virginia | collected 2017-08 | reverse complement strand
ACTCCGCCGCTCACCGAACCTTCCCGCGCTCGTTCACTCCGGGTGGGGCGCAACGCTCGGCGTGAAGCTGGCGCTCGTCGCGGTGATCCTGGCGCTGGGCGCGTATCACCTCCGATCGGGCGAGCAGCGGGCAGCGGCGGGACAGCGCGTCGGGAGGACGCTCGCCGCGGAACTGCTCGTCGCCCTCGCGGTGCTTGCCGTGACCGGCGTGCTTACGGGAACTGAGCCGCCGGCGGGAAGCTGATCGCAGCCGGCATCCGTTGATTGCATTCCACCGGGGTCAGGCCTCCTGGCCGTCGCGCTCGATCCAGCGGAAGAAGACGATCGCCGCGCCAACCACCACGATGAAGAAGACGCCAAGCTCCATGATTCCGCCGGCAAGCTGCTGGTCGGTGTGCGGACTCATTGGCAGGATCGGCGGCGCGAGCTCGTAGATGCCGTACAGCGGGTGCTCCGCCACGAGCATGACCATGCCGATGGCGGTGTGAAAGAGCGTGCCAACCAGGAGGTAGAAGACCTTCATCGGCGCGCCGAAGAACCGCCGCGCGGGCACGGGCATGACCACTGGCCACCAGAACAGAAGCGCGCTCACGAACCACGCGGCGTCAATGACGAACGCACCGCTCCCGGTGGGCATAAGGGCATCAACGACGCGACTGGTGTGCGTGGCGGCTACCACCGCGTTGAAGGCAATTGCGGCCGACAGCGGATGCAGCAGCGCTCGCAGCGGCGCGGGAAAGCGCCGCTCGCCGAAGCGGGCCACAACCGGCCCTCGCAACGCAACGAGGATGAGGGGCGCCGCCAGCATCGAGACGATGGTGAACTGGAGCGCGTGCGCGGATGCCAGATAACCCGCGGCAACCGGCCCCAGCGGCCAGTCGTTCGAGAGCCAGAGCAGGGCGAGCCCCGAGATGAAGGCCGCGCGTCCGCCAGCGGCCGCGCGGCTCCATGCGCCACGCCCCGCAAGAAGCCACGCGCCAAGCGCAACCGCGGCCACGAAGATCCAGATTCCCGGGTAGGCGCGCCACGTCCACGTCCATTGCTCGCCGGTCGCGGCGCACCACCATTGCATCGCGTGAGCCCGGCCTAGCGCGCCGCCGTGGCGGTGTCCACGTCCGAGTAGCTGATTACCACTGCGCTCACGGCTACCGCACCCGCGCGCGAGAGACGGATGACGAGCTGCACGCGGTCGCCGCGGACGACGCGCCGACGGAGCGGGCCAACCATCCCGTGATAGCCGCCGGGCGCGAACCGCAGCGTGCCGCTCGCGGGAATCGCGACTCCCTCCACCGAGTGCATCATCGTCGTGCCGGCGTGTTCGTCGGTCATCGTCATGTGAACGGACGCAGGGCCGAGGTCGCCCGCCTCGAGTGCGACGATCGTGTCGGGCTGCGCGCCCGTGTTGTGCGCGACGAGGAACACCGCCGCGGGGGTATCGCCCGCGGGAGCAACGAAGTACACGCGGCTGAACGCGATTCCGCCAGCGCCGCCGCCAGCACCACCGCTGGCCACTCCGACAGTGCCGCCAGGCGGCTGAACGCGACTCCGCTTCTGGAGCAGGGCCGGCATGTCGCGCTCCCAGTCCGCCTGCCGCGTGCCGAACGGGAACATCACGTGGGCCGTGTCGTCGGCGGTAAACACGATGATGGGCGCGGCGTGCAACACCTCCATTGCGTCCGGCCTGCCGGCAGCGGCTGGCTGCACCACCGCGGGCGCAAACCCAACCGCCCGCTGCGCGGAGTCGAGCGCCGCGCGCGAGCCGGTAAGCCCGATCACCGACTGGTCGAAGGAATCGAGCCACTTGCGCAGCACGGGCAGAGAGTCGCGATCGGGGTCAACCGAGACGAAGATCACGTCAATGCCCATCCGGTCTCCCGGCGGCACCTGGTGCAGCGCGGCGACGAGGTTGGCCATCTGCACGGGACAGACGTCGGGGCAGCGCGTGTAGCCAAACTGCAGGAACGTGAGCCGGCCGGTGGTGCGTGCGCGGAAGTCGAACGGCTTGCCGTCGGTATCGGTGAGCGTGAACGACGGGCGCGGGACGGCAATGCTGGTGGCGCCGGAGCCACCGCCAACGACGCGGCCGTCGCCCGGTGACCCGCAGCCGAGCAGTCCGGCTAGTCCAACCAGGGCGAGGATGTCGCAGCGCATCGCCCGAAAGCTAGCGGATGCTTGCGGTCCGGTGGGCGCTGGGCGAATCTACCAGACTGCGATGCGACGCATCCTGATCCTGCTTGGCGTGCTCCTGGCCGCGCACCTGGCGCTTTCGCTGGCGCACCCGGGCGGCGCGGTGGCGAAGCCAGGCGCAGACGGCGTGAACGTGGGCGTAGTGTTCGACCTGGGCGGTCGCGGCGATAAATCGTTCAACGACGGCGCGTACGACGGCGCCGAGCGCGCCGAGCGCGAGCTGGGCGCGCACGTACGTTTCGTCGAGCCCGGGGAGGGTTCCGACCGCGAGGCAGGGCTCCGCCTGCTGGCCGCCGAGGGGATGAACCTCGTGATTGGCGTCGGGTTCATCTTCACCGACGACCTCACCCAGCTTGCCGGCGAGTACCCCGACGTGGCGTTTGCCGGGGTGGATTACGCGGTGGCGGTGGACTCGGCGGGCAACGCGATCCAGCCGCCGAAGAACCTCGCGGCACTCAAGTTCCGCGAGGAGCAGGGCTCGTTCCTCGTGGGCGCACTCGCGGCGCTGGTGGGCAAGTCCAGGAAGGTGGGATTCATCGGGGGGATGGACTCGCCGCTCATACATAAGTTCGAGGCGGGCTACGCCGCCGGCGTGAAGGCGGTCTGCCCCGACTGCCAGGTGATCGCGCAGTACGCCGGAGTGACGCCCGAAGCGTTCAGGAACCCCGGGCGCGGGAAGGAACTCGCGCTCTCGCAATACCAGCAGGGCGTGAACGTGATCTACCACGCGTCGGGCTCAACCGGGCTTGGCGTGTTCGAGGCGGCGCGTACGATGAACAAGCTCGCGATTGGCGTTGACGCCGACCAGTACAATGAAGCGCCGGGCTACGTGCTCACTTCGATGGTGAAGCGCGTTGACAACGCCGTGTTCGAAGTGATCGCGCGCGTGAAGGAACACCGGTTCACAGGCGGGATCTACGAGTTCGGCCTCGCGGAGGACGGCGTGGGCTACGTGTACAACGAGCACAACAAGGCCATGATCCCGGATTCGGTCCGCGCACGGATCGAGCAGCTCAAGGGCGAGATCATCGCAGGGCGCATCAAGGTGCCGAGCGCGCGGTGACGGCCCCGGCCCGGACGCCAGTGCCCGCGGTGCGCATGACGGGCATCGTCAAGCGTTTTGGCGCGGTGCTCGCGAACCGCGACGCGGGCATCGAAGTCGCGCAGGGCGAGATCCACGCGCTCGTAGGAGAAAACGGCGCGGGCAAGTCAACGCTCATGAAGATCCTGAGCGGAATGCAGCCGGCGGACGCCGGACGCGTGGAAGTGGGCGGGCGCGACGTCACCGGATGGACGACCGCTCAGGCGATCGCGGCGGGAGTGGGAATGGTGCACCAGCACTTCATGCTGGTGCCGACGCTCACCGTGGCGGAGAACGTGGTGCTCGGCCGGGAGCCGGTGAGCGTTGGTACGTTCGACCGCGCACGCGCCGTGCGCGACGTCGAGGAACTCTCGAAGCAGAGCGGGCTCGTGGTGCACCCCGAGCGGCTCGTCGCGGACCTCTCGGTGGGCGAGGCGCAGCGCGTCGAGATCCTCAAGACGCTGTACCGCGGCGCGCGGATCCTGCTCCTCGACGAACCCACGGCAGTGCTTTCGCCCCCGGAGGTCTCGGAGCTCTGGGGAGTGCTGCGCCGCGTGCGCGACGCGGGGACGACGATCGTCCTCATCACGCACAAGCTGGACGAAGTAATGAACGTGACCGAGCGCATCACGGTTATGCGGCACGGCGAGACGGTCGCGCGGATGGCAACCTCCGAAACGACCCCGGAAGGAATTGCGCGCGCAATGGTTGGGCGCGACGTGCGGCTTGGCGGCGGCGCGCCAGCCAGTACCGGCGCCACGGCGGCGAAGCCCGCGGGCGATGGGTTAGTGGTGCGCAACCTCACGGTACGTGGAGCGCGGGTCGAGAAGGCTGTGAACGACATCTCGTTCTCGGTCGCGCCGGGCGAGGTACTCGGAATCGCGGGGGTAGAGGGAAACGGCCAGGCCGAGCTCCTCGAGGCCGTGGCCGGGCTCCGGCCCGTGACGGCCGGCTCGATCGCCATCGGAGGCCGCGACGTAACCGGCGCCTCGGTGCGCGCGCGCGGCGACGCGGGCCTGTCGCACATACCCGAGGACCGGCACAGCCGCGGGCTCATCCTCGAGTATTCCGTGGCCGACAACCTCATCCTGGGATTGCAGCACCGGTACGTGAAGGGCGCATCACTCGACCGCGCTGCGATCGAGGCCAACGCCGCGAAGCAGATCGCGAAGTTCGATATCCGGCCCGCCAATCCGTCGCTTGCCGTGCGCGCCCTCTCCGGCGGGAACCAGCAGAAGGTGGTGATCGCGCGTGAGCTCTCGCGCGACTTCGTGGCGCTCATCGCCGCGCAGCCTACGCGCGGCGTGGATGTGGGCGCGATCGAGTTCATCCACGACGCCCTGCGCGGGGCGCGCGACGCGGGCAAGGCAATCCTGCTCGTATCCGCCGAGCTGCGGGAGGTGCTCGACCTCTCAGATCGCGTAGCGGTAATGTACGGCGGCCGGCTCGTGGTTACGCTCCCACGGAGCGGGGCAAGCGAGGACGTACTCGGCCCGTACATGACCGGCGCGCGCAAGGAGGTAGCGTGATGCGCCGCACGGCGTTCGCCGAGTCGCTACTGCCGCCAATCGTCGCGCTGGGAATCATCCTGGTCGCGGGCGACCTCCTCATTCTTGCCTACGGCGAAGCTCCGGGCGCGGTATGGCGCACGCTGGCCGAGGGAACCTGGGGCAACGCGTATGGCATCGGGCAGGTGCTGTACAAGGCAACGACGCTCACCTGCACAGGGCTTGCGGTGGCGATAGGACTCCGGGCCGGGCTGTTCAACATTGGCGCAGAGAGCCAACTAGCCGCCGGCGGCTTTGGCGCCGCGCTCGTGGGCCTGGCGCTGCCCGCGGGCACGCCGTGGATCTTCGCAGTCGCGGGGTGTGTCGCAGCAGCGGCAATTGCCGGCGCGGGCGCGGGTGCCGTGCCTGGCGTACTTCGCGCGAAGTTCGGGGCGCACGAAGTGATCGTGACGATCATGATGAACTTCATCGTGCTTGCGCTGCTGAACTACATCGTAGCGGCAAGGTTGCACGTGCCCGAGACGCTCCACACTCCCACGATCCAGGCCGGCGCCCTACCCCGCCTCTCCTCCGCGTTCGCGGCCTTCCACGGATCCGCGGCCAACTGGTCGCTGCTCATCGTGCTGGCAATAGTGGCGGGTACCTGGTGGTACCTCTTCCGCACGCGCGCGGGCTTCGAGCTGCGCGCGGTGGGGTTGCAGCCGGGCTCCGCCGAATACGGCGGCGTGGACCTGCCACGCACGCTGGTGCGCGCGCTCACGGTTTCGGGCGCGCTTGCAGGGCTGGGCGGAATCAACTTCGTGCTCGGCTACAAGGGCTACTATGAGGACGGCTTTGCCGGCGGCGCGGGGTTCCTGGGAATCGCCGTTGCGCTTGTAGGCCGGAACCATCCAGTGGGCGTGCTGGTCGCGGCACTCTTCTTCGCCACGCTGTCGCAGGGCGGGCTGGCGATCAACGCGATGGTCCCGAAGCAGATGGTTGAGGTGCTGCAGGGTGTGGTGATCCTCGCCGTAGCGGCATCAGTGCCGGAAGTGAGGCGCGTCGTACGGCAGGCGGCGGGCAGGAGGATCGGGAAGACGGATCCCACTCCGCCGGGTAACGCGGGCACAGCTACCACACCGGAGAGCGTCGGCTGATGGCTCTGCTGCTCTTCCTCGCCCAGACGCTGCGAATCGCGGTGCCTTACCTGTTCGCGGCCGGCGGCGGTGCGCTGGCCGAGCGCTCAGGGATAGTAAGTCTCTCGCTCGAAGGGTACATGCTCGGTGGAGCGTTCACGGCCGCCATTGGCGCGTACTACACCGACAGTGCGTGGCTCGCGCTCATGTGCGGCGTGGGCGGCGGGCTCCTGCTCGCCGGGATCCACGCGATTGGAACGATCCGGTTCCGCGCCGACCAGGTGGTGACCGGTGTGGCGATAAACCTGTTCGCGGTGGGAATCACGCGATTCTTCCTTCAGCTCGCGTTCAAGTCGAGCTCGAACTCGCCTCGGGTTCCGGGGTTCGGTGGCGAGAACGCAGGAGTGTGGCTGGCGCTCCTCTCCAATCCGCTCGTCTGGCTGGGCGTGGCGGCGATCCCGGTGCTGGCATTCGTCGTGCGTCGCACCACTTTCGGGTTGCGCGTGCGGGCGGTCGGCGAGCACCCGGATGCGGCCGCGAGCGTAGGCGTGCCGGTGAACCGGATCCGATACGTGGCGGTGCTGGCGTCGGGCGCTCTTGCGGCGCTGGGCGGGTCGTTCCTGGCGCTGGACCAGCACCAGTTCACCGATTCCATGACGGCGGGCCGCGGGTTTATCGCCCTTGCCGCTGTGATCTTCGGCCGCTGGGATCCCGTGCGCGCAGGGTTCGCCTGCCTGCTGTTTGCAGCCGCCGAGACATTCCAGATCCGTCTGCAGGCAGCGCAACTCATTCCCTCCCAGTTCGTTGCGATGATTCCGTACGTTCTGACCATCATTGCCGTGGCTGGAGTGGTGGGCAGGAGCGTGCCGCCAGCAGCACTTGGGCGCTCAGCCGACTAGAATCCGTTATCGGGAAACATCCCATAGCTCCGCCACAGGCGCGAGCGGGGCCGATGGCGCGATTACGCCGACAACCTCAACCAGGATCTCATAGACGTGGGTCGGCTGGTCGTCCTGATGGCGACGGCGTTCGTGGACATGATGGGGAACCTCATCGTGTTCCCGCTCGTGCCATTCTACGCCGAGCGTGTTCTTGGGCACGGCCCCGTGTGGACGGCACTCAACGCGATGGGGCTTGGCGGCGCGGGGGCGGCGGTCTCGCTGCTCGTGATGAGCTACGCGATCGCGCAGCTGATCGCGGCGCCCTACTGGGGCAGATTCTCCGACCGGTTCGGGCGGCGTCCGGCACTGATGGTGGGGCTTGGCGCGTCGGCGGTGGCGTTCGTGATCTTTGCCTTTGCCGACTCGCTCGAGCTCCTGTTCCTCTGCCGGATCGTCCAGGGCGCGGGCGGCGGCACGGTGAGCGTAGTTCAGGCGTACGTAGCAGACGCCACCAAGCCGGAAGACAGGGCGAAGGCGCTTGGTTGGCTTTCGGCGGCAACCAACGCCGGCGTCGCAATCGGCCCGGTGATCGGCTCGGCAGCAATGAACCTGGGCGTGTGGGGTCCGGGCATCGCCGCAGCCGTGATCGCCCTGATCAACATGGTGTTCGCGTGGAAGTACCTCGCCGAGTCGAACGAGCTTGCGGGAGCGGACAGCGCGAACCGTCCGGCGGCCCGGAAGTCACCGGAAGCGTTGCGGCGGGTAGTGTCGCACTCGCGCGAGCCGGCGTCGCGACTCATCTGGATCTATGGGATCACTATGGGCTCCTACCAGATGATGAACACGACGCTCGCGCTGTTTCTCGGCTGGAAGTTCGCCGTGACCGAGAAGACGATCGGGATCTTCTTCACGTACGTAGGGGCGATCTCGTTCGTGACGCGCGCGTTGATCCTCGGGAAGATGGTGGACAGGTTCGGCGAGGCGCGGCTCTCGCGGCACGGCATGGTGCTTCTCGCGCTCGGGCTCGCCGGGATGGCGGTCGCGCCCAACATTCCGACGCTCGCCATCGCCGTGGCGCTGGTACCGCTCGGCACGGCATTCACCTTCCCCTGCGTGACCGGGCTGCTCTCGCGCGTGGTGCCCAGGCACGAGCGTGGGCTGTACATGGGAGTACAGCAAACCTTCGGTGGCGCGGGTCGTGTGCTGGGCCCGCTTTTCGGTGGGTTCGCCTATGACCACCTGGGCCACGGCGTCCCGTTCATTACGGCGGCGATCGTCGTCCTCGCGACCATTCCCCTGGGCGCCGGAATGGAGCGGCTCGTACCCGCGCGCGCGTCAAAGCCGCTGCCCACGTAGGAGCGCCGAGCGCTATTCCCCTGACTTGAATGCCTCGATTGCCGCACGCGTCTGGGACGAGAGTACGAGCCTGCCACTGAGCGCGGCGCGGGCGTCGAGCAGCTCGTCCCAGTCGTCTGTCCCCGACCAGAGCACGCGCTTGATCTCGGCCGTGGCGTCGCTGCTGGCGGCGGCCAGATGCGCAACGAAACCCTCGTACGCCGAGTTGAGCGCGGGCACTGTGTCGTGAACCTGCGAGTAAAGCCCCGCATCGAGCGCCCAGCGCGCGGTGCGCCAGTCAGCGTCGAGGGCCATCGCGCCAAACGCGCCAGGACCCACCTTCCTTTCGATCACCGGACCGACGACAAAGGGCCCAATGCCGACCGCCAGTTCGCTCAGCCGCACGCCGGAATGTTCGGTGGCAAGTACGTAGTCCGACGCCGCGACCAGTCCAACGCCGCCTCCAACGATCTTTCCTTGCACACGGGTGACGATTGGCTTGGGGCACCTGATCATCGCGAGAATCACGCGGGCGAACCCGAGGAAAAACTCCTTGCCTTCGGCCTCGGTCCTGATGGCGGCGAGTTCGTCGAACGACGCACCGGCGCAGAACGGGCCTTCGTGGACGCTACGGAGGGAGATCACCTTCACGTGCGGCTGGGAGCCAAGGTCGGAAAAAGCGGCCGCGATCTGTCGAAGGAGCACGCTGGGAAGGGAGTTGCCCTTCGGGTGGCCGAAGGTGACCACCCCCACTCCGCCGGTGGCGTGGACTTCGACGGAGCCGTGCCTGGGGAATTCGTCGCTTCGTGTCATATGGGTCTATAGTGTACTATAGCGAAGGGAAGCCGGGCGATTCAGAGTGAAACTGGCGTTGAACTCGACCCGCTTTGCTAGAGCGCGGGTGGTTGGGGTTTCGAGCGACTGCTGGTTCTACTGTATGAAGCTGTTCGAAGGCTGGCGGACCCCTGCCGAGGCGCTGGACGGGTTCCTCCTTGCAACATACGCAACCCGTGTTGCGACGATCCCTTGAACCCGGGTTGACTGCCCTGGTCCGAGTGGTGAATCACGCCCTGCGGCCGGCGCTGCGTCGCCGCCATATAGAGCGCGTCGAGCACGACCGTGGTGTGCAGCATGGTCGCGCCGAAGCGATCCTCGCATGACCGCACTGCGGCTTCCACGTGCATGATGCGGTGCTTGTACCCGACGGCAACATGGCCTTTGCGCTCCGGCTCGCGCGCTACTGCGCGCGGAATCCCGTCGCGCTCGAGCGGCTCGAGTTCCTGGCGCGCCTGACGGCGCACAGAAGAGCCTTGTTTGTGAACGCGCTTGTGGTAACATGATGGGTGGCGACAATCGGAGGGCAAGATGCAATTGAAGACCTGGCTGACAGTTGTGTTCGCGTATGCGCTTGCGCCGATGAGCGTTATGCAGGGACAGAAAGCGGTAGATCTCCTCGCGGCGATCCCGAACCCACCGGATGATCCGGAAGTGGCGTACACGGTGTGCGGGCAACCCGACTCACCCGCAATTGACCCTGCTTTCGAGAGGGCGTATCAGTCGGCGAAGGACGCCAACGACAAGGCGCAGAGCTCGCTCATGGAGGAGATACAGAAGAATCCTTCCGCCTCGATGAAAGGGTTCGCGCAGGCGATGGCGCAGTGGCAGCAGTTCGCGATGGCACCCGGCGCACCCGCGGAGGTGCATTCGCAGGCGGACGTATTCAAGCCGCTGATCGAGAAGGCAAACAGCGATAAGGAGCCATTCGAAGCGCAACAGCAGCGGTGCGATCCGAGCGACGGGAAGGCCGGGGCCGCCTGCTACGAAGCGGCAATCCGCGCTCAGCGGAGCGTGGACAGGAAACTCGCCGCCGACGTGGTCGCGATGTGGCCGGAATACATCACTGCGGTGAAGAAGAACGTCCTCTGGGACTCACGGCAACCGCCGAAGGAGATTGACTTGAAGCTCCCGTTAATCCGGCAGCAGCTGCTGGCAATGGAGGCGAACGCCATCCGGGATGCCAAGATCGCCGCCGAGGAGCAACGGGAAGTTTGCGGCATCGTCGCCGGCGCCAGCGGCCAAGTCCCTCCCTGATATTTCGAAGCGATCGTGGCAGAGTCGGCCGCGGCACTTCCACCGCTGCGGTCAGGCGGCGCAGTGCGCTTTGCGTAGCTCGACGCGCCGGTTGCGCGCGCGATTCCCGTCGCTGTTGTTCGGCACCACCGGCATCGTGTCCCCGTAACCCTTGGTCTCCAGCCGACCGGCGGCGATGCCGTGCGCCGTGAGCCAGGTCTTCACGGCCGCGGCGCGCTCCTCGGAGAGCTGTTGGTTGTAGGCGCGTTCCCCCACGTTGTCGGTATGTCCCGCCAGCTCGAAATTCACGGAGCTGTCGGTCTTCAGCACGGCCAGCACCTGCTGCAGCACGCTATTTGACTCGGGTCGTAGTACCGCTTTATTGAAGTCGAACACCAAGCCGTAGAGCGGTGCGCGACAGTCCTTCTCAAGAGCCGCCCGCAGGCTGCTCCCGGCGTCAACCACGATGTAGTCCATCCGGCCGCCGCCCTCGCGGTAGATCTTCGCCCACACATCGCGGCCGTTCTTCGTGAAGTGCGCCAGCAGGGCCTGGCCGCTACGATCGCTGACCATCGTCCAACCGGCTGCCTTGAACGCTGCCGAAAAGATCGTAGCGAAATCGAGATCCGACATTCCTGGCGGCTCTTCGTAGATCTTGTCAATGCTGGCAGTACCGATCAGGCGGGGTTCCCGATCGTTCGGTCCGGCGACATCGAGCGGGCCTTCGTCGTGGCGCGTACCAAGCAGCTTTGAACCGGCGAGCGGCGTCAGGTAGGGAAAATCCTTCTGATCGGCAAGCGGCTCCGGCGTGGGACCCGGCGGAACCAGCGTGTGTGTCCTCGTCATCGGCGCCGCTTCTACGATGTGCAGCCAGTTGCCATGGGCATCGTCGGCGGAGAGGAACATCTCCACCCACGTTGCACGATCGCCGCTACCCTTGCGGAAGGTGGCGTTGATCGAGCCGTCATCCCGCAGGAAGACGACGGCGAACCCCTGGCCTTCAAGGGCCGGCCGCAACCGGGCCCACACAGTCTTGCCGTTCCAGTCGTCTTCGTTCGCCGGATACAGCGGCGTGCTCCAGTGATGACCCCTGACGGTCACGCTGGTCGGCTGGCCGCCCTTCGGGCCGGCGACGTCGAAATCGTCGGTGCCGAAGTCTTCCGCTTCGAGCTGATCGGGATTGATCTTGATGCCTTGCATGGGAAACCACGCCGGCAGCGTCGGGGTCACGGCCGACACACCGCTCACGCCCGTTCCTGCGGCACAGAGCACCAGGAGCAGGAATGGAATCATACCGCGGCTATCAATTCGCCGGACGGACGGCATATGGTACAGTATATGGGGCAAGCGCCTGTCGCGCCAAGGCTGCGAGCCTGCTGCCGGCAAGCCTTGTCGCCGGATCGCCCGCTCTCGTAGCTTCTGCGTGTCAGCGGAGGAGCCACACCATGCGACGTCTATCGGCAATTCTTTCCGTCTCCCTGCTTCTTGCTGCTGCGGCATCGGCGCAAAACGATCGCGCGGGTACCCAGACAACGCACTGGTACGCGAAGCTCGCGGGCGCCGACCTCGGAATTCGCGCGCTCGACATCTCCTACGACCGCGCTGATGCCGCAAGCGCGGGCATCGCGACCGCGATGCTGATCTTACCGGTAGACCGCGTCTTCGATCCGGCGGTGAGTGCCTGGCTCAATGCCGCCGAAGCGGGCGACGACACACCGGCCGCGGTCACGTTCACCAGGGTGGACCACGGCGGCATGCCGATCGAGCTGGTCGCGCTTGCTTCCGCGCGCGTCCGTTCGATCCAGTGGCCGCACTGGGGCGGCAGTTTTTCCAGCGATGAAGCAATGGTGCGGATCACAATCGCTTCGCCGTATGTGCGGACCCACTTGACCGGCCAGCCGGAGATCCCCACAAGCACGCACGATATGAGCCGTTTGATGACTTCGGATTTCCGGGTCAGGCTGGGAGGACTTCCGACGTCGCGCATCTCCGACGTGACACTCGCGCCGGCGCTCGATGCGATCGGGAGCCGGACTCCAGACGGAGTCGAGGTGATCTTCCATACACCGATGATTCCGTTCGCGGACGCGGAGGCGTACTACGACTGGTTGCAGGGGACTCACGATTCGCGCGAGGCGCAGATCGAGATACTTTCACCCAGCATGACGCCCGTGGGAACGATCAGGCTGCGTGCGCTCGTGCCGCGCCGTATCACGTCATTGAGTGATGTGGGGTCGAGTATGTCGAGCACTGCGGGGTTGATCGCCGTGACGTGTCGCGCGAGCGGAGTCGAAATCGTTCCGCGCGGCACGACGGTCGGCATGCCGCCCTCGAGCCATCTTTTTCATGCCAGCTACGCGGCAAAGGACGTCGGCATCGTCACCGTCGATGCCGTTGATGGCGGCGCCAGGGCCTTCACGGCGCGCGATGAGGAGCCAATCGTTGCGGAGAAGGACGAGCAGCTCCTCGTGATCCATCTCCGTATCAAGAACGGGGGCCAGGAAATTCTCGACGTCAATTCCTCTTCTCTCTTTGCGCGCTTTACCGATCGCGAGGGCAACATCATCCAGGACGTGCGCACCCTCTATGCCGAGAAGACGCATGCGTCCGTTTCCACGCACCTCGCTCCCGGCGCGGAAATGAGCGTAATCCTCGTCGCGCATGCCCCTGCGCAGGCCAACCTGAAGACACTCGAGCTGCGGGGAAACGGCGACGAGGCGCTGGATCTCGTCTATGACCTCGCCGATTCGACTAACGCGGTGCGTCGCTGACGCCGCGCCATGGCACCGCGGTAGCTCACCAGCCAGGTAGCGGTGAGTTCGCGGACACCCTGCAAAGACGTGAAGACGTACGCGTCCAGGGCTTCAGTACGGTAGCTGCGATTGAGGCATTCGATATAGGGGTTCCGCTGCGGCTCGCCGGGCTGGATGCGGTGGGCGGCGACGTGACGCTGCGCGCATCAGCGCGTGAGCGTGATCGCCTGAGCTCAGCCGCCGGCAGCCCGCGTAGCGGGATGACGGGTCGGCTGCAGCGATTTGTTGGGCGTAAACAGTGCCATGCCGCTACTCTGCTGCCTCAGGAGCGCTGAGGCCCTTGCTGTAGTAGCCCGATTGATCGAAACAGCAGACACGTTTCTTGCCTTTGCCAAGCATGTCGCAGGCATTCTCCACGCGGCTCTTCCGCGTCTTGGCCTGCTTCGCGGATTCCACCCAATGAATCCAGTCTACGCGCGCAATGGTTGTTGTTTCCTCCCAAACCGCCTTGGCTCTTGGACTAGTGTCCAGGGCTTGCTGCAAATCACGCGGTGGCACGGGCTCCGGCTCAGTACTTGCCGGAGAAATTTGAACGGTGATGGCTTCCCCGACCTCTGCGCCGGCCGCTTCGCGGAGATCTTTGCCAACCCGTAGCCAGTGGCTGAGCTGACCATCAGGTTCGAGGGTGGCTTGGAACGGGTAGCCGTTGATAGCACCCTGGACTGAAGTTCTGCCGCGTCTCGGCAGTATGTCGCTTGCGCTTTTCGGCAGCACGAGAAATGCCCAAGAGCGATCGTCCCCAGGCTTCGCGGGGCGCAACAACTTTGTCTTGAATGTAACCGAGGCAGATTTTGCCACTTCGCAGCTCCCATGACGCCCTAACGCCCGAGGCAACCGGCCGACGGCCCGCGTAGCGAGCTGCCGATCCGCTTGACCGAGTTGTCAGGCACCAACGCTACACCTGAAACTCACAGCTCAGCTACCCAGGTTTGTGAAGATGCCGATCGCCAGCTCAGCCCACACGTAGCCGAACGCACCGGCCAGCAGAACGCCGACCGCCAGCCGATTCTTGCGGGAGACCCTTCTCGCGACGAGAACGAGCGCCGACCCCGCAGCAACAAGCAAGGCGCCCATAACTGCAAAGTCGGCGACGCCCCAAGTGACTGCACGTGTGGACTGCATTGCACCAAGCGGAATGAGCAAGAGGGCGCACGCCGCCAGAGCCACCCAGGCGAAGGCGCTGTTACGCGCGATGAATTTGCTGACTGTAGTCTTCACCCTAACCCTCCACTTGGCGCCTAACGCCAGGTTGTGCCGTGGCCGTTCAATAGAATGTGGTTGGGCGGCCGTGCGGTACCGTCAGGTAGGACAAAGCCCGGCCGCCCAACCGCTACCCCAGCGCGGCCGTCTGCACCCACTGCCGTTAGCTTGCCGCGGCGAAGACTTCGACTTCGCTCTTGAGGCGCGCGCCCAGCCGGTCGCGCTCACTCTCGAGATCATAACGGGCCTGCAAATTCAGCCAGAACTGTGCCGACGTGCCGAAAAATCGCGCCAGGCGGAGTGCAGTGTCCGCCGTGACCGCCCGCTTGCCGTGCACAATCTCATTGATCCGGCGGGGCGGCACGCTGATGCTGTGCGCGAGACGATACTGCGAGACGTCGAGCGGCTCCAGAAAGTCCCCCAGCAACACTTCGCCGGGATGGATAGGGTCGAGCTTCTTGGCCATACGTCCTCCTAGTGATAGTCGACGATCTCAACGTCGTCCGCGTTGCCATCCGCCCAGCGAAAGCAGATGCGCCATTGATCGTTGACCCGGATACTGTGCTGTCCAGCGCGATCACCGCGTAGCTTCTCGAGCCGATTGCCTGGGGCCGACCGCAGATCCTCGAGTTGAACCGCCGCGTCGACATGACCAAGCTTCCGGAGCATCACGCGCCGGAGGGCGGGAGGGAAGCGTCGAACCGGCTCGCGTTCCCAGAGCCGTTCGGTGTCGCGGTTAGCAAAGCTCCGAATCACAGACAGATGATAACGCCGGACGTTACTATCCGCAAAGGAGAGTCGGGCTGGTCAAGCTAGCGACTTCGAATTCTGCTGCGCGGCCCCACGGGCCGCACCCAATGATGCCACCACGGGATGGTAGCGCGCGAGATCACGGACGAGTGCCCGCGCCGCGCCAGCAGCATTTCATCGGTTAGCCAGCCGCTCACCGCCGCACCCGACGCCGCATCTGGGTCATATACGTCCGCAGCACGGCATTCATACGCGACTGGTAGCGGGGACCCTGCGCTCGAAACCATTCAAGGACGTCGGGATCGACGCGGAGCGAGATCGCCTGCTTGATAACAGGCGGGACCAGCACCGCTTCGTCCCAGAAGTCGGACGGCAGGCCCATGAGCTCAGGTGGTGAGCTTGCCTCGATCTCACGCTCCGACATGCGGCGCACCCGCGTAAGATCCATGCGGCCGACCGCGGCCTGGCGCCTACGCCTGCGCTGCTTGGTAGAGCTGGCGCTCATAACGATTGCTCCGTCGAGCCGAAATGATGCGGCGCACAAGAATGCCGGTGCGAGTCCGGCGGTCGGTGTACACCACGGTGAGCGCGATATCGGCGACACGGCCGATGGCGACGATCCGCTCCTCGCCATAGTTCCGCCGGGTGTCCGGTCGCTCGAGTGTAACACCCGCGAAGATCTGTGAGGCGGCACCAAAGTCAAACCCGCGGTCGCGGAAGTTGCGGTCACTCTTGTCCGGGTCCCATTCGAATCGCACCGAGGGAGTCTACATGCTGTGTATACAGCATGCAAGTCCGCTGGCCTGGCTAACGAGTTGGCGTTCTGGGCCTGGTTCCTCTACGCGTTCGGCGCGACGCTCTACGCGC
>WBZR01003097.1_pt1 | contig 15809 bp, 14 predicted proteins | sample 5204231 | NCBI WGS metagenome assembly WBZR01 (sample SAMN12412403, study PRJNA552823) | activated sludge metagenome | isolation source: activated sludge from anammox sidestream of wastewater treatment plant... | place: USA: Virginia | collected 2017-08 | reverse complement strand
CCGAGCAGCGAGTACTTCGACCCGCTGGCCCAGCCGCCGACGATGAAGCCGTAGATCCCGAGCGAGCCGAGCGCGAACAGGAGGATCAGCGCGATCGGAACGTCAGCGACCCAGCCCGTCACGTGGTAGCCGCCGATCTCCCAGACCGGCCCCCAAGGGATCAGCGCGAACGACGTCAGGGCCGTGAACGCGGCGATCACGGGGGAGAGGACGTAGAGGACGTCGACGGCGGCGACGGGCGCGAACGCCTCCTTGCGCACCATCTTGACGAGGTCGGCGATCGGCTGGAGCAGGCCGAAGGGGCCGGCCCGATTGGGGCCGTAGCGAAGCTGCATCCGACCGAGCAGCTTGCGCTCGAGCAGGGTCGTGTACGCGACCACGCCGAGAAAGATGTTGATGACCACGACCGCCTTCGCCAGGTCGATCCACCAGGGCTGGTTCAGGGTCGCCGCGTCCATTGCCTAGGCCTTCTCGATCCGGACGGTTTCCGCGAGGCCGTCCGCGTGCTCGTCGGCGACGCGGGCGGCGCCGGCCATGAGGCGGCGGTTGATCCTGGCGGCGAGCTCGACCGGGGAGCCGCCCGAGCTCACGAGCACGCGGTCGCCAGTGACGACCCCGAGCCGCTCCGCGTCGCCGGGGGCGAGCTCGATCTCCGCGGCGGGACGCTGGAACGCGAGCTGTTGCACGCGCTCGACGGCGGCGCCCGAGAAGAGGGCCCGGTAGCGGACGAGCTCGAGGCCGCCGTCGTCGCTCGAGCCGGTGCGGGCTGCAGCCGGAGCCGGCGGCTCGAACGGCGCCGCCGGCGGGCGGGGCGGGAGCACGGCCCGCGTGGCGGCGGGCGCGTGAGGCCAGGGGTCGACGTCGACGCCGAAGCGCCCGGCGAGCCGCGCGAGGAAAGTGAGCTCGTCCCAGCCGGGCGGCTCGGTCGCGCGGCGCAGCCGCTGCGGGCGGCCCTCGAGGTTGACGACGGTGCCGTCCCGCTCGAGGTAGCCGCTGCCGGGCAGGATCACGTGCGACTGGCCGGCCGCCTCGTTCATGAACATCGCCGTCGTGAGCACGAAGCGAGCGCGGTCGGCAAGCACGACGACGCGCGGGTCGCGCAGCGCCTCGTCGCCGGACACGATCAGCGCGCCCAGCTCCTCGTCCCCTGACGGCTCGGCCCCGCGCCCCGGCCCGGCGGCGTGCCAGGCGGCGGCCACGCCGCGCCCGTTCGGGGTGCGCGGCAGGTGGTACGCGCCCGAGCCCTCACCCAGCTCGAGCGCGGCTGCGAGGGCGGCGAGGTGCCGTCCGCCAGTGTCGTCGTCGCCCGACCAGACCAGCGCGACGCGGTCGGCCGCGCGCAGGGCGAGGGCGAGGTCGCGCAGTCCCTCGGGCGGGCTGTCGGAGGCGAGCGCGGCGCAGACGGCGGCGGCGGAGCCGGGAGCGGCCGGAATCGTGCCCGCCGGCCCGACGGTGACTACGCTCGCGCCGGCGCGCCGGGCGGCCCGCAGCCAGAGATCGACGATCGGCGCCCGTTCGAGGACGGGCTCGTCGCCCACGACGAGGCAGATGCCGGCGGAGCGGATCGCCGAGAGGGGGGCGCGGTACGCGTCGAGAGCCGGGTCCGGGTTCTCCGGGAGGATCGCGAGCTCGGCGCCGAGGCCCTGGCGGACGAGCCGCGAGAGCGCTTCCGCCTGCTCGACGGTCTCCCCGCCCGAGAAGGCGACGCAGACCGAAGGGCCCGCGGCGCGCAGCCCCTCCTCGGCGGCAGCGAGCGCCTCCTCCCACGGCACGGCGACGAGGCCGCGCATCCGGATCCGGCGGATCGGCTCGCGTAGCCGGTCGGCGGCGCGGAGGTGGTCGTGGGCGAAGCGGCCCTTGTCGCAGAGCCAGCCCTCATCCACCTCGGGGTGGTTGCGCGAGAGGATCCGCGCGACCGTGCCTTCGCGGGTCGTCGCGAAGACGTTGCAGCCGACCGGGCAGAGCCCGCAGACGGTGGGTACGTTCTGGATCTCCCAGGGCCGCGCCCTGAAGCGGTAGACGGTCGAGGTGAGCGCCCCGACCGGGCAGAGCTCGACCACGTTGCCCGTGAAGTGCGCGCGGTAGGGCTCGTCCTCGAACGTGGCGATGATCGAGGAGGCGCCCCGGTTCAGCGCCACGAGCTGGCCGTCCTCGGCGACCTGCTCGGAGAAGCGGGTGCAGCGGTAGCAGAGGATGCAGCGCTCCCGGTCGAGCGCGATCAGCGGCGAGAGGGGGATCGGCTTGTCGTACGTCCGCTTCGGCAGCACCATCCGGGTCGTTCCGGGCCCGTAGCGAAACGTCAGGTCCTGGAGCGGGCACTCGCCGCCTTTGTCGCAGTCGGGGCAGTCGAGCGGGTGGTTGAGGAGGATGAACTCGAGCACGCCCTCCTGGCCGTCCGCGGCCTGGGCGCTCGCCGCCGAGGTCTTCACGACCATCCCGTCCTGCGCGGTCAGCGTGCACGCAGCCTGGAGCTTCGGCAGGCCCTCGATCTCGACGAGGCACATGCGACAGGCGCCGAGCGGCGGTCCGAGCCGCGGCTCGTAGCAGAAGACGGGGATCTCGATTCCGGCCTGGAGCGCCGACTCGACGAGCCCCGTGCCCTTCGGCACCGAGACCGCGCGACCGTCGATCGTCAGGGTGACCTGCTCGGGCGCGCTCAAGCGGGGACCTCGATCCGGGCGCGGACGTGCGCGTGGTGCTCGTCGACCGGCGCGAGTACGCCCTCGAGCGAGGACGTGCCGCGGAAGGGACAGCCGCCCTCGTCGAGATGGCGCTGGAACTCGGCGCGGAACTTCGTCACGTAGCTCGACACGGGCATCGCCGCCGCGTCGCCGAGCGGGCAGAGGCATCTACCGAGAATGCGCGCGCAGACGTTCAGGAGCAGGTCGAGCTCACCCTGGGCCGCGGTGCCCTCCTCGATCCGCCGGATGATCTCGACCATCCAGCGGGTGCCCTCACGGCAGGGCGTGCACTTGCCGCACGACTCGTGGCGGTAGAACTGGGCGACCCTGAGCGCCAGTTGCACCATGCAGCAGCGGTCGTCGATCACGATCACCGCGCCGGAGCCGAGCATGGTTCCGGCCCGGGCCATGGAGTCGAAGTCGAGCGGGGTCTCGAGCTGATCGGGCGTCAGCACGGGCACCGAGGAGCCGCCGGGGATCACGGCTTTCAGCGTCCGCCCGCCCGGGACGCCGCCGCCGATCTCCAGCACGAGCTCGCGCAGGGTCGTTCCGAGCTCGAGCTCGTAGTTGCCGGGGCGGGCGACGTTCCCGGAGAGGGAGAAGACCCGCGTTCCCGCGGAGTTCTCGACGCCGAGCTTCGCGTAGCTCTCGCCGCCGCAGGCGAGGATGCGCGGCACGGTCGCGAGCGTCTCGACGTTGTTGATCAGCGTCGGCGCGGCGTAGAGGCCGGCGATCGCGGGGAACGGCGGCTTCGTGCGGGGCTGGCCGCGCTTGCCCTCGAGCGACTCGAGCAGGCCGGTCTCCTCGCCGCAGATGTACGCGCCGGCGCCGCGGTGGATCACGATCGTGACCGAGTAACCGGAACCGAGGATGTTCGCGCCCACGAGGCCGCGGGCGTGTGCCTCCTCGAGCGCGGCTTGCAGGACCTCGAACTCGGTCAGGTACTCGCCGCGGATGTAGAGGAACGCGGCCCGGGCCTGGATCGCGTAGCTCGCGATCAGGATCCCCTCGATCACCTGGTGGGGGACGCGCAGCATGATCTCGCGGTCCTTGAACGTGCCAGGCTCCGACTCGTCGCCGTTGACGGCGAGGTAGATCGGCTTCGCGGTCTGGTCCGGCTTGGGCAGGAAGCTCGCCTTACGCCCCATCGGGAAGCCGGCGCCGCCGCGACCGCGCAGGCCGGAGGCGAGCAGCTCCTCGATCACCTGCGCGGGCTCCATGGCGAGCGCCTTGCGCAGCGACGCGTAGCCGCCCGCCCGCTCGTAGTCGGAGAGCCGGGTGACGTCGGCGTGCTCCGCCAGCTCGAAGACGATCTGCCTACGAGCCATGGGGCCTCCGCAGGTCGGCGACGATCGCCGGGACGTCGTCCGGGCGTACCGGCTCGCGGTAGCGGTGGTCGACGGCGACGACCGGACCCCAGCCGCAGCCGCCGGCGCACTCGATCGTGCGCAGCGTGACGGCGCCGTCCCGGGTCGTGTCGCCGGCCCGGATCCCAAGCTCGCGCTCGAACGCCTCGAGCGTCCGCTGCGCGCCGGCGAGGGCGCAGGAGACGTTCGTGCAGATCTCGACCGTGTGCCGGCCGACGGGCTCGAGGTGGAACATGTCGTAGAAGCTGGCCACGGCCTTGCAGTAGGCGGGTGTGAGCTCGAGCGCCTCGGCCACCTCGCGGAACGCCTCGGGGGGCAGCCAGCCGTGGCGCTCCTGGGCGAGCCGCAGCGCGGGGATGACGGCCGAGCGCCGCGCCGGGTAGCGCTGCGCGACGGCCTGGATCTCGTCCCGGAGCTCGCCCATCTCAGCGGTCGACGTCTCCCATCACGGGGTCGAGCGACGCAGCGATCGCGATCATGTCCGCGATCAGGCTGTCGGTCAGGCAGGCGGCGGTCGCCTGGAGCGCGACGAAGGAGGGCGCCCGGAAGTGGACGCGCCACGGGCGGGCACCGCCGTCCGAGACGAGGTAGCAGCCGAGCTCTCCGCGGGCGCTCTCGATCGCCTCGTAGATCTCGCCCTCGGGGACGCGGTAGCCCTCGCTGACCAGCTTGAAGTGGTGGATCAGGCTCTCCATCGACGTGTGCAGCTCGCCGCGGGGCGGCAACACGAACTTGCGGTCGTCGACGATCCAGGGGCCGTCGGGCATCCCGTCCAGGCACTGCTCGACCAGCCGGACCGACTGGCGCAGCTCGTCCATGTGCACGCGGTAGCGGGCGTACACGTCGCACTCCGGATAGACGGGCACATCGAAGTCGAGCTCGGGATAGGCGAGGTACGGCTGGTCGCGCCTCAGGTCCCAGTCGACCCCGGAGGCGCGTAGCATCGGCCCCGACTGGCCGAGCGCGATCGCGTCCTCGGCCGAGAGCAGGCCGATCCCCTTCGTCCGCTCGATGAAGATCGGGTTGCTGTCGAACAGGGCTTCGTACTCGCTGATCCTCGCCGGCATCACCTCGACGAGCTTGCGACACTCCCGCTCGAACCCGGGCGGGATGTCCTCAGCGAGCCCGCCCGCCTGGAAGTAGCGGGTGTGCATGCGCACGCCCGTGACCATTTCGATCAGGTCGAGGATCAGGTCGCGCTCGCGGAAGCAGTACCAGAACATCGAGATCGCCCCGAGCTCGAGGCCCGTGGTGCCGAGCCAGACGAGGTGCGAGTGGATCCGGGTCAGCTCGGCGAGCAGCGTCCGCATCCAGACCGCCTTCGGGGGCGGCTCCGCCCCGAGCAGCTTCTCGATCGCCAGCACGAACAGGAGCTCGTTCTGCTGGAAGGACAGGTAGTCCATACGGGCCGGATAGGTGATTGCCTGCCAGTACGACTTCGACTCCATCGATTTCTCGAAGCCCGTGTGGAGGTAGCCGATCACGGCCTGGATGCCGACGACGCGCTCGCCGTCCAGATCCACGACGAGCCGCAGGACGCCGTGCGTCGAGGGGTGGTTCGGCCCGAAGTTGACTGTCAGCACGTCCCCGGTCGCGGCGACCGCCTCGGCGACCTGGAGGATGGTCGGGATCGGCGACGGGATGCGGCTGCCGCGATACGGGGGCGCCGCGGCGGAGACGCGCCGCGCCCGGGCGGCGCCGGCGGCCGGGAACTCGACGGACGCCGCGGTGCCGCGGGCCGTCACTCGGCCTCCGAGAAGCGGACCGGCTCGCCGCCGATCGGGTAGTCCTTGCGCAGCGGATGGCCCTCCCAGTCCTCCGACATCAGGATCCGCACGAGATTCGGGTGGTCCTCGAAGACGATCCCGAGCAGGTCGTACTGCTCGCGCTCGAGCCAGTCGGCGGCCGGCCACACCGGCACGACACTGGGGACCGGCTCGCCGTCGTCGCACCAGACCTGAAGGCGGACGCGCGGAGCACCGCGGCGGAGCGCGAGCAGGTGGAAGGAGACGGAGAAGCGCTTCGGCTTCTCCCGCGGCAGCTTCGCGAGACCCCAGGACCCGGGCGTGCTCGGGTCGCGCCCGGCCGGGCTGCCCCAGTAGCCGGCGACCCCCGTCTCGCCCCAGCCGAGGTAGTCGGCGGCGGCGACGTCGGCGAGGAAGTTGAAGCCGTGCGCGTCGCGCAGGTACCGCGCGGCCTCGCGCAGGTGCTCGCGCTCGACGACCACGGTCGTCTCGCCGCGATCCGTCTCCTCGGAGAGGTACCCGGGCACGTGCTCGTAGGCCACTAGGCGGGCGCCCCCGTCGTCACGTCGCAACCTTCCTCAGCTCGTACGCGGGCGGCACGCCCGCCCTGACCTTCTCGTGCAGCCGCACGATTCCCTCCATCAGGGCCTCCGGGCGAGGCGGGCAGCCGGGCACGTGGATGTCGACGGGAACGACCCGGTCAACGCCCTGGAGGACGGCGTAGTTGTTGAACATGCCGCCCGAGCTGGCGCACGCGCCCATCGCGATCACCCACTTGGGCTCGAGCATCTGGTCGTAGATCTGGCGCAGCGGCGCCGCCATCTTGTGCGAGACGCGGCCAGAGACGATCAGGAGGTCGGCCTGTCTGGGCGAGGCGCGGAACGCCTCCATGCCGAAACGGGCAATGTCGTAGCGCGCGGAGACGATCGACATCATCTCGATGGCGCAGCAGGCGAGCCCGAACGTGTCGGGCCACATCGACTTCGTCTGCGCCCAGGCGATCGCCCGCTCGAGCGTGGTCGGGAGCAGCCGCTCCTCGAGCTCGGCCACCTCCCGCTCGAAGACGCCCGCACCCTTGCTCTTCATGAGGACGCGCTCCGTGGACAGACCGAGATCCGCGAGCCTGCCCCGCGGCGCCGCGCGGGTCAATCGAGTGCCCCCCTCTTCCAGACGTACACGAACGGGACAATCAGCATCGCGAGGAAGAACGCGAACTCCGCGACCGCGAACCAGCCGATCTCTCCGAGCATCGTCGCGACCGTGTAGAGGAACACGACCTCGATGTCGAAGACCAGGAAGAGCATCGCGATCAGGTAGAACTTGACGGACAGCTTCTGCCGTGGCGGCGGGCCGGTCGAGACTCCCGACTCGAACGGGATCGTCCTCGCGCGCGTTCGCCGGGCCGGGCGCTTGGCGAAGAGGAACGAGAACGCGATCATCGACACGGCGATCACGAACGCGATCGTCGCGTACATGAAGAGCGGGAGATAGCTGTCCAACACCGGCTGCATCCTATCGCCACAAGCGCGCGCCACGCGAGTGGGAAGAGTGCCGTCTGAGCGGGCAAGTTTTCCTGCTACGAGTGTCACAAAGCCGCGTTTCCGCTGCCCGCCGGTCGTCCCGGGCGGCGGTTGCTAGAATCGGGTCATGGCTACGACCGAGACAGGCCAACTGCTCTCCCTGACCGAGCGAGCGGCCGAGAAAGTCAGGGAGCTCGCCTCCCAGGAGCCGGCCGGAGAGGCCGAGGTGCTGCGCATCGCGATCCAGGGCGGCGGCTGCTCGGGCTTCCAGTACGCGCTCGGATTCGACCGCGGCCCCCAGGACGGCGATCACGAGCTCGCGCTCCACGGGGTACGGGTCGTCGTCGACCCGTACAGCGCACCGTACCTGACCGGTGCCGAGATCGACTTCGTCGACGGCCTGATGGGAGCCGGCTTCTCGATCGAGAACCCAAACGTCGTCGCGTCGTGCGGCTGCGGCTCGTCGTTCCAGGCGAAGGACGAGGCCGAGGACGCGGGTCACGGCGGCTGCGGCTCCGGCTGCGCCCACTGACAGCTCCCGGCTCGCCGCGGGGCGTCACGTGACCGGAAGTCAGCCGCTTCGCGTCGCGGTGGTCGGGTCTGGCCCGGCCGGCTTCTACGCGGCCGGACAGCTCCTCGCCGCCGGGCTGCCGGTCGAGGTCGACTTGATCGAGCGCCTGCCGACCCCATGGGGGCTCGTCCGTCTCGGCGTCGCGCCCGACCATCCGAACATCAAGGTGGTCTCGCGCGTGTTCGAGAAGATCGCGGCGCAGCCGGGCTTCCGCTTCCTCGGGAACGTCGAGGTGGGGCGCGACCTCGCCCACGCCGAGCTCGAGGATCTGTACGACGCGGTCGTGTACGCATGCGGCGCGCAGACCGACCGCCGGCTCGGGATCCCGGGCGAGGACCTGCAGGGCTCCTGGCCGGCGACCGCCTTCGTGGCCTGGTACAACGGGCATCCGGACTTCCAGGGGCTCCGGTTCGACCTCTCGTGCGAGCGGGCGGTCGTGATCGGCAACGGCAACGTCGCGGTCGACGTGGCCCGGATGCTCGCGCTCTCGGAGCAGGAGCTGGCCGCGACCGACACGACCGACGCGGCGATCGCGGCCATCCTCGGCTCGGGCATCCGCGAGATCCTCGTGCTCGGCCGCCGGGGCGCGGCGCAGGCGGCGTTCACGACCCCCGAGCTGAAGGAGCTCGGTGAGCTCGCCGACGCGGACGTCGCGGTCGACCCCGCCCAGCTCGCCTCCGGTCCCGGGGTCGAGGTCGTCTCGGGGGACGCCACCGCCGAGCGGACCCTCGAGGTGCTGCGCGAGTACGCAACCCGGCCTCCCGCCCGGCGGCGGCGCACGCTCCGGCTGCGGTTCGAGACGTCGCCGGTCGCGATCAGGGGCAACGGGCGGATCGAGGCGATCGAGGTGGTGCGCAACGAGCTCGTCGGCGACGGCCGCGGGAGCGTGCGGGCGGTGCCGACCGGCGAGCGGGAGACGATCCCGTGCGGCATCGTGTTTCGGAGCGTCGGCTACCGCGGCGTGCCGATCGATGGCGTTCCCTTCGACGAGGAGCGGGGGACGATCCGCAATCGCGACGGGCGGGTGCTCGACGGCGCCGGGGAGCCGCTCGCCGGCGTCTACTGCGCCGGCTGGATCAAGCGCGGTCCGAGCGGGGTGATCGGCACGAACAAGAAGTGCGCGACGGAGACGGTCGAGCTCCTGCTCGAGGACGCGCGGGCGGGGACGCTCGGGCGACGCGGCGACGCGGGGCACGTCGATGCCCTGCTGGCCGGGCGGGGTATCCGGGTGGTCGGCTACGAGGGTTGGCAGGCGATCGATCGCGCTGAGCGGGCGCTCGGGGAGAAGCGGGGCCGCCCGCGCGTCAAGCTCGTGACCTGGGAAGAGCTGCTGCAGACCGCGTTCCAGGCGGGGTGAGCTCGCTCAGACCGGTGCCGCCTCGGGCCGAACCGGCTCGTCGCGGAGGATCCAGAACACCGTGGCGTCCCCGTCGGAGAGATTGCGGATCGCCGAGATGCCGCTGCGCTCGGCGAGCAGCGCCTCGCCATGGCGCAGCACGGGGCGGCCGGTGGCGAGCACGACCTGCACGAGGCCGCTCGCGACGGCGATCAGCTCGACGCCCTTGTGCGCGAAGCCGAGCTCCGAGGTCGCCTTCGGTGCCAGCCGGACGAGGTATGCCCGCAGGCCAGTCTGCGGGTCGTCGAGCAGCGCGACCGGCTTGCCGTTCGCTGGCCGGCCGCGCGGATCGTGCCGGCGGGCGAGCCGGTAGCCGGGCGCGACCTCGCCCCGCAAGAGCTCGTCGAGCGTAATCCCGAGCCGGGCGGTCAGGTCGAGCAGCGTTTCCAAGGACAGGCCTCGCTGGCCGCGCTCGGCCTGGGACACGGCGCTCGGCGACACGCCCGCGAGCCGGGCCAGCTCGCTCTGGGAGAGGTGGCGCTGCAGACGGATCGAGCGCAGGGCGCCGCCGAGGCGCGCGGCCGCGGGCGCGGGCGCGAGGCTGACCGCCCCGCCCTCGAGCTCGTAGCGAAAGACGGTTCCCTGGACGCCGAACGGGCGCCCTTCCGACTTCGCGATCCGGACGCGACCGTCGGCGACGGCGAGGACGCACTGGGTCACCTCCTCGATCTCCCGGCGCAGCGCGAGCGGGTAGCTGCCGGCGGCAAGCGACCAGTAGGCGATCGCCCCGAGCTCGAGCAGCATCGGGCAGCCCTGGGTGAACAGCTGCTGGGCGCGGTCGACGCCCCACTGCCGCGCGATCGTCTCGAGGGGATCGAACAGGAGCAGGTCGCGCTCGAGCGTCGAGCAGCGCGCCCGGATCTCGCGGATCAGGGCGTCTGCCCCCGCAAGCGGGGAGCCGGGCCGGGCGTCGAGCACCTCGAGGCCGGGGAAAGCGGCCAGCACCTCGTCGGGCGAGCGGGTGAGGGTGACGTAGGCGGCAGTGTGGTACGCGTCCGCCCGGGCGGCGGCCGCGCGGAAGAACGGCTCGACCTCGCCGGAGCCCTCGAGCTCCCAGACGACGTTGTCGCCCCAGTAGAGCCCGCCGAGGGCGAGGTCGAGCTCCGGGATCCCGGTGGTCGCGGCGGCGGTGTCCTCAAGCATCGCTTCCAGCGCGAATGGTCTCGCACGGTGGCGCTCCGCGCAAGCCCGCCGCCGGCTAGACTCACGTGCCGTGGCGTGCGAGCAGCGGGAGCTCTGGGGCGGCGAGACGCGCAAGGCGATCGCGAACTTCCCCGTCTCGGGCGAGCCGATTCCGGTCTCGGTCGCGCGCTGGCTCGCCCGGATCAAGGCCGCTGCGGCCCGCGTCAACGCCGAGCTCGGCCTGCTCGACGGTGACCTGGCCGAGCGGATCGCCGCCGCGGCCGACCGCGTGGCCGCGGGCGAGTTCGACGACCAGTTCCCGATCGACGTCTTCCAGACCGGGTCGGGCACGTCCTCGAACATGAACGCGAACGAGGTGATAGCGACGCTTGCGGGTGAGGGCGTGCATCCGAACGATCACGTCAACATGGGCCAGTCCTCGAACGACGTCTTCCCCTCCGCGGTCCACCTCGCCGCCCTGCACGACCTCGTCGAGGAGTTGCTGCCCGCGCTGCGCCGGCTCGAGGCGTCGCTCGCGGCGAAGGCCGGCGAGCTCGCCGACGTCGTCAAGTCCGGGCGCACCCACCTGATGGACGCGGTGCCGGTCACGCTCGGCCAGGAGTTCGCCGGCTACGCCGCCCAGGTGCGCGAGGGGGCGGCCCGGGTCGAGTCGACGCTCGGCCGCCTCGGCCAGATCCCGCTCGGCGGGACGGCGACCGGCACCGGTCTGAACACCCACCCGGAGTTCGCCGCGCGGGTGAGAGCGCGGCTTGCCGGGGAGTCCGGGCTCGCGATCAACCCGCCTGCCGACCCGTTCGAGGCGCAGGCCGCGCGCGATGGGCTCGTCGAGGCCTCGGGTGCGCTCAAGGTCGTCGCCGTGTCGCTGACGAAGATCGCGAACGATCTGCGGCTGATGGGCTCGGGCCCCAGGGCCGGCCTCGCCGAGCTGTTCCTGCCCGAGCTCCAGAAGGGCAGCTCGATCATGCCGGGCAAGGTCAACCCGGTCATTCCCGAGGTCGTGACGCAGGTTGCCGCGCAGGTGATCGGGAACGACCAGGCGATCGCGGTCGGCGGCCTGCAGGGCCACTTCGAGCTGAACGTGTTCGTGCCGCTGATGGCCCGCAACCTGCTCCAGTCGATCGGGCTGCTCGCGAGCGCGTCCGGGCTGCTCGCCGAGAAGTGCGTGGACGGGATCGAGGCGAACCGCGACCAGTGTGAGCGCTACGCCGAGCTGACCCTGTCCGCCGCGACCGCGCTCAACCCCTACATCGGCTACGACGCTGCCGCCGAGATCGTCAAGGACGCATCCGCGTCGGGCCGCTCGCTACGCGAGGTCGCGCGCGAGCGGGGTGTCAGCGACGACGTGCTCGACGCGGCGCTCGACTACCGCGCGATGGCGCGGCCGCACGGCTAGCGTCGGGGCTCAGTACGCGATCGCGCCGCGGCCAGTCTCGGCCGCGTGGCGCTGCTCGTCGGCGCGGTAGGACGAGCGCACGAGCGGCCCGGCGAAGACGGTGCCGAAACCCAGCCGCTCGCCCGCCTCCCGGAAGGCCCGGAACTCGTCGGGGTGGACCCAGCGGGCGATCGGCGCGTGCCGGGGCGACGGGCGCAGGTACTGGCCGATCGTGACCACGTCGACCCCGTGCGAGCGCAGCTCGCGCATCGTCGCGACCACCTCGTCGTTCGTCTCGCCGAGCCCGACGATCAGTCCCGACTTCGTCAGCACCGGGTAGCCGGCGAGCTCCTTCGCGCGGGCGAGCAGGCGCAGCGCGCCGTCGTAGTCGGCCTTCGCGCCCCGCAGCGCGCGGTGCAGGCGCCGGACGGTCTCGATGTTGTGGCCGAAGACCCGCGGTCGCTCGCGGAGCACGGTGCGCAGTGCCTCGTCCTCGACGCCGAGGAAGTCCGGTGTGAGCAGCTCGACGGAAGCCTCCGGCAGCGCCCGGGCGAGCGCGCGCGTGACCGCCGCGAACTGGCCCGCGCCCCGATCCGGCAGGTCGTCGCGGTCGACGGAGGTGACGACCACGTGCGAGAGCCCCATCTGCTTCGCGGTCTGCGCGAGTCGCAGCGGCTCGAGCGGGTCGGGAGGGTCCTCCGGGCGGCCGGAGTTGACGTAGCAGTAGCGGCAGGCACGCGTGCATGTCTCGCCAAGGATCTGGAAGGTGGCGGTGCCCCGGCCCCAGCACTCGCCGATGTTCGGGCAACGCGCCTCCTCGCAGATCGTCGCGAGCTGACGGCCGTGCAGGAGCTCGCGCACCTCGAAGTAGCGCGAGTCGCGGCTCGGCGCGCGAACCTTCATCCACTCCGGCCGGCGCGGCCGCTCAGAGACCGGCAGTGACCTGCTCGGTTCCACGGGGCTTCCCCGGGCGGGCGGGCTTCCTGACCACCCGCTCGTGGACGGGCTGCGGCCAGAGGCCGGCGCCGTTCTCGACCGGCAGCTCCTCGAGGTGCAGGCCGAAGACCTCGGCCAGCGCGCCGGCAACGTGCGGGCGCGCCCCGGCGACCCCGACCGGACGCCCGAGCTCGGCCGCGATCGTCGTGAACGTCGCGTTCTCGAGCCCGCACGCGGTGATCCAGTCCGTGAACGGCGCCGGATCGAGGTCGACGTTGAGCGCGAAGCCGTGCGTCGTCACCCAGCGCGCGACATGGACGCCGATCGAGGCGATCTTGCGATCGGGGCCCCGGAGCCAGACGCCGGTCAGGCCGTCGATCCGGGCACCCTCGAGCCCGAAGGCCCGGAGCGCGCGGATCACGGTCTCCTCGAGGTCGCGGCAGTACTTCTTGACGTCCTTGCCGTGGCGCCCCAGGTCGAGGATCGGGTAGCAGACGAGCTGTCCCGGGGCATGGTAGGTGGAGCGTCCACCGCGGTCGGTCTCGACGACCTCGACCTTGAGCCCGGCGGGCAGGTGCAGCTCCTCGCCGGCCGTGCGGCGCCCGAGCGTGATCGTCGGCGGGTGCTCGAGCATGATCACCGTGTCGGGGATCGCGCCCTGGCGGACGGCGGCGGCGAGGTTGCGCTGGAGCTCCCACGCCTCCCGGTAGCCGGTCGGGCCCGCGTTCAGGAGGTAGGCGCCGCGGCTAATACGCCTCCTCCTCCCAGGTCTCGAGGCTGGTACGGAGATCGCGCATGAAGGGCGCAGCGTAGGCGCCGTCGACGAGGCGGTGGTCGTAGGAGAGGGAGAGGTTCATGATCGGGCGGATCGCGATCGCGTCGTTTCCGTGCGCGTCGGTGACGACGACCGGGCGCTTGACGACGGCCTCGACGTCGATGATCCCGACCTGCGGCTGATTGATGATCGGGGTGCCCATGACGGCGCCGAACCCGCCCGGGTTCGTGATCGTGAAGGTGCCGCCGCGGACCTCGTCAGGGGAGAGCCGTTTCGCGCGCGCCCGCTCGGCCAGGTCGGCGATGGCGCGTGCGAGCCCGAGCAGGTTTCGCTCCTCGGCGTTGCGGATGACCGGCACGATCAGCCCCTTGCCCTCATCGAGCGCGACCGCGATGCCGAGGTTGACGAAGCTCTTCGTGACGAGCGTGTCGCCGCGGATCTCCGCGTTCAGCCGCGGCCACTTCGCGAGCGCGTCCACGACGGCGCGGCAGACGAACGGTAGGTACGTGAGACGTACCCCGTGGCGCTCCTCGTACTCGCGCTTCAGTCGGTCGCGGATCCGAACGACGCGCGACATGTCGATCTCGAAGACGCACGTGACGTGCGCGGAGGTCTGAACGGAGCGGATCATGTGCTCGGCGATCGCGCGGCGCATCACGCTCAGCGGCTCGACCGTCTCCCCCGTGCTCGCCCCGGTCGCGGTGACCGGAGCGGCGGCAGGCGGCGGGGGCGGCGCGGGCGGGGCGAGGTGCGGCGGGGCCTCGGCGGGTGTCGCCGCCGCCGCGGGTGTCGCCGCAACGTGGGCGAGGATGTCCTGTTTCGTGACGCGGCCGGCACGTCCGGTGCCCTGAACGCGGCTCACGTCGACGCCGTGCTCCGCAGCGATCCGGGCCACGACCGGGGAGACGAACGCGCGGCCGCCGGCCTCGCCGTTGCCCAGGTCAGGGGCCGCCAGCACCGGGCCGGCCGCCGTCCCCGCGGGCGCCGCCTCGGCGGCCTGCGGCTCGGACGCGGCAGGGGGCAGCGCGGGTGTGTTCGCGCCCGGCGGGACGATCGTCGCGAGCGCGGTCCCGACCGCGACCGTCTCCCCCTCGGCCACGAGGATCCGGGCCAGAACGCCGGTGGCCGGGGAGGGGACCTCCGTGTCGACCTTGTCCGTGGAGATCTCGAGCAGTGGCTCGTCAGCGGCGACCGTCTCGCCTTCCGAGCGGAGCCAGCGCGTGATCGTGCCTTCCGAGACGGACACGCCCATCTGGGGCATCACGACGTCGACTGCGGTGTCTGTGGCCATCGCTCCTCCGGACGCTAGTAGGCGGCGAGCTCGCGCAGTCCCCGCGCGACGTCCTCCACCTGGGGGATGAACCGCCGCTCGAGCGGCGGCGAGAAGGGAACGGGCGTGTCGGGCGCGGCGATCCGCCGCACGGGCGCGTCGAGCGACTCGAACGCCTCCTCCGCGACGGTGGCGGCAATCTCGGCGCCGAAGCCGCCGGTGCGCACGTCCTCGTGCAGCACGAGCAGCCGCGACGTCTTCTCGACCGACGCGAGCACGGCGCCTCGATCCCAGGGGCAGAGCGTGCGCAGGTCGAGGATCTCCGTCGAGAGCCCCTCCGTGGCGACGGCCTCGGCGGCCTCGGCGGCCGTGTGCACCATCGCGCCCCAGGTCACGACCGTGACGTCGGAGCCCTCCCGGTGGACGCGTGCCTTGCCGAGCGGGATCGCGAAACGGCCCTCCGGGACCTCGCCCCTGATCCGCCGGTACAGGTGCTTGTGCTCGAAGAAGAGCACCGGGTTCGGGTCGGCGATCGCGGACACGAGCAGCCCCTTCGCGTCGGCGGGGGTCGCGGGGCACGCGATCTTGAGCCCCGGGACGTGCGCGAAGCCCGACTCCGGGCTCTGGGAGTGAAACGGCCCGCCCGAGAAGCCGCCGCCGGAGGGCAGGCGCACGACGAGCGGCACCGGCGTGCCCGCGCGGTAGTGCTGCTTCGCGGCGACCGTGGTGAGCTGGTCCCAGGCGATCGAGACGAAATCCGCGAACTGGATCTCGACGATCGGTCTCATGCCGACGAGCGCGGCGCCGATCCCGCCGCCGACGATCGCGATCTCGGACAGCGGCGCGTCGATCACCCGCCACTCGCCGAGCTCGGCCTGCAATCCCTGCGTGACCTTGAACGCGCCGCCGAAGACGCCGACGTCCTGGCCGATCAGGAACACGCGCTCGTCGCGGCGCAGCTCCTCCGCGAGCGCGAGCGAGATCGCCTGGACGTAGGTCAGCTCGGCCATCTCAGGGGAAGTGCGGCGCGTCG
>WBZR01003096.1_pt1 | contig 15810 bp, 16 predicted proteins | sample 5204231 | NCBI WGS metagenome assembly WBZR01 (sample SAMN12412403, study PRJNA552823) | activated sludge metagenome | isolation source: activated sludge from anammox sidestream of wastewater treatment plant... | place: USA: Virginia | collected 2017-08 | reverse complement strand
TGCCGAAAAATAATGTGTCACAACATCTCACATTTTACATTTCACCATTCACCACTTACCGCTTACCATTCACCATAGTTGCGTGAAGGACAGAAGCGAGCACGAAGTAAAGCGGATGGCCTGACCCGACAGGGGCACGCCCAAATAATAGAGAAAAGATTCTCTTGGTTTGTGGATGAACTGAACCTCTTGATGCTGCAATGATTCACTCAAACGTAAGTTAGGGACTGGGGTGTCTGGGTGTGGCTTCGGCAGGTGTTTTCGTGACGGTGTATGGCTATTGTATGTATGCTCAAGTGAAGAATACATCTGGCTAACTGCACTACAAGCGGATGCGCAACCGGTAGCTCTGGCTGAGGTCAATGAACGTGCATTGGAGGCTGTGTTGAATGCACTTGCGCTTGCCAAAATAAATTGAATGCGCACCGGCAAAATAAACAGCAGAGCTATGATATGCGTGTGACTTCGCCAGCGCTGAGTCGGTATTGTTGCTGGCTCTCAGGGCAGGTAGCAAGGCCGTGTGCGTCAAAGATTAGCTTGTGACCGTATTCGCTCATCCAGCCGGTTTGGCGGGCAGGATTGCCGACCCAGAGAGAGTAGGGTGGTACGTTTTTGGTGATGACGGCCCCTGCTCCTATGAAGGCATAAGCACCGATGTCGTGCCCGCAAACGATGGTGGCATTGGCACCGATGGTGGCGCCCTTGCCAACGTGGGTGGAGGCGTATTCGCTACGACGGTTGACGGCACTGCGCGGGTTGATGACGTTGGTGAAAACCATTGACGGGCCCAAAAATACGTCGTCGTCGCAGGTGACACCGGTATATATGGATACGTTGTTTTGCACCTTTACGTTGTTGCCGAGCATTACGCCGGGCGAGACCACAACGTTCTGACCTATGTTGCAGGCCCGGCCAATGGTGCAGTCTCTCATAATATGCGAGAAATGCCAGATCTTAGTATCGCTGCCAATGGTACAGCCTTCGTCGATAACGGCAGTAGGGTGTGCGAAAAATTCTTTTGTCATGGATTCGTTATTGTGTCTGATTGATGGAAATTGTTTCAAATATCTTCGTCGCTAACCTCCCAGCGGAGTTGCCTGAGCTCACCGAGCGCGTGTTTGTCGCCCTGTTTTTCGGCTACGGTTATGCCGAGGTCAATGATGTGGGTAGCTTCGTCATCGCGGTGGAGGTTCCACAGAAGTTTGCCGAAATGATAATACATACCAACGTAGTCAGGGTTGTTTTGCAGGATTTTTCTGAAATATTCCTCAGCCTTAGCCGGATTGTCTGCTGATTCGTATTCTTTGGCAAGAGCGTAGGTGACGAATGAGTCGGCCGGGTTCTGAGCATACATATCGAGCAATGTTTGTAATCTACTGGATGTCATTGTGTTATAAATATTTTATTTTATATTTAGCGCAATTCATAATTTATAAGTATATTTGCGTTTTTTAAACAAAAAGCCAGCTATACTGTTTGGCATAAAGTTCGAATAACACAAATATATGAAAATATTAGTTTGCATCAGTAAGACTCCGGATACTACGGCCAAAATTTCTTTTACAGACGATCAAAAATTCAATGCATCGGGCGTTCAGTTTATCATGAACCCTTATGATGAGTGGTATGCACTCGTAAAGGCACTAGAGATTCAAGAATCAGCGGGCGGAACCGTCACACTCATCAATGTGGGTGGAGCGGATAATGAAACCATCATCAGAAAAGGTCTTGCCATAGGTGCCGAGAAGGCCGTGCGCATCAATGCTGAGCCTACGAGTTCGATGTTCACAGCTTACCAGATAGCAGAATATGCTAAGGCGGAGGGATTTGACTTAATATTTACCGGCAAGGAAACCATCGACTTCAATGCTGCTGAGGTAGGCGCTATGATAGCCGAATACCTTGATATGCCTTATGTTTCCTTTGCCAATGCTATGACCTTGGCCGGCAACACAGCTACTATAAGCTGTGAAATAGAAGGCGGTACCGAAACGGTTGAAGTAAATCTGCCTGTGGTAGTGAGTGCAGCGAAAGGTCTTGCCGAGCAGCGTATACCGAATATGAGGGGCATCATGATGGCCAAGACTAAGCCACTCGAAGTAATAGAACCGGCAGCATTCACTGAAAATGTTGTGACCAGGCAATTTGACCTGCCAGCACCTAAGTCGGCTGTTAAGATGATAGATGCAGATAACATGGATGAGTTGGTAAGATTGCTGCATGAGGAGGCGAAAGTTATATAAATAAAAAATTCAAATAAAAAAATTAAGGAAATGTCTGTTTTAGTATTTGCAGAAACTCACGATAATACATTTAAAAAACCTGCACTCGAGGCAGTGTTTTATGGAAAAAAAACAGCTTCAATGCTTGGTACACAGTGCATAGCACTTGTACTTGGCGATGCTGCCAATGCGGCTCAGCTAGGAAAATACGGAGCCGACAAGGTATTACATTTGACGGATGCTGCACTTAATAGTTTTGACTCGCAGGTATATGCTTCTGTAATAACTCAGGTGGCACAGACTACGGGCAGCGATGTTGTAGTATTGGTACACAGTGCTGAAGGCAAAGCAATCACAGGAAGGGTAGCGGTCAAGCTGAATGCTGCATCGGTGTCAGGCGCCAACAGTCTGCCCGAGCTGAGCAATGGTTTTACAGTGGCCAAGTCAGTATATTCGGGTAAGGCAAAGGTGCATTATACACTGAACTCAGACAACAAGGTCATCAGCATCATGGGCAATAGTCTGCCTATAGAAGCAAACGGAAATGATGCTCCCGTAGAGTCTGTATCGGTCAATATACCGGCGGCTAGAGTAAAGACGACTAAGGTGGACAGGATAACCGGTGAAGTGCCTCTTCCTGAAGCTGAAGTAGTAGTATCGGGCGGACGCGGACTCAAGGGTCCTGAAAACTGGGGAATTCTCGAAGACCTCGGGAAAGTACTTGGTGCCACGATGGCATGCTCAAGACCGGTAGCAGATGCACACTGGAGACCTCACCACGAGCACGTAGGACAGACAGGTATTGCCATCAGACCAAATCTGTATATAGCAGTAGGTATTTCGGGTGCCATCCAGCATCTGGCGGGCGTCAACAACTCGAAGGTAATCGTAGTGATCAACAAAGATCCGGAAGCACCTTTCTTCAAGGCAGCAGATTATGGTGTGTGTGCCGATTTGTTTGATGTGGTACCAAAGCTGACGGAAGCAATAAAGAAATTCAAGGCTCAGCATTAAAAATCAGGGCGTTGGACATAGAATGAGAGAACAAAGACAATGAATAAAGTTGAATTACAGATAGTTGCATTGTCTCATAGCATGACACAGTCTCAGAACTATGCTGTTGTGTTAGGAGAGAAGGAAGGTGCTCGAAGACTGCCGATTGTCATTGGTGGGTTTGAGGCTCAGGCAATAGCAGTAGCTATGGAAAAACTGAGTCCTAACAGGCCATTGACGCACGACCTACTAAAGAATGCTTTTGATGCTTTTGGTATTTACCTGCGTGAAATAGTGATAAGCAATCTCGTGGACGGCATTTTCTATTCGAAACTCGTTTGCGACCGCGACGGTGAAGTCATAGAAATAGATTCCCGTACATCGGATGCCATAGCGCTGGCGGTAAGGTACGAGTGCCCTATCTATACATACGAATTTATCCTCGAAGCTGCCGGTGTTATACTCGAAGAACCCGATGCTGCTGACAGACCCAAGAAGAAAGAACCCAAAAAGAAAAAAGAAGATTTGTCAACCCTCAGCCTGGATGATTTGCAAAGTATGCTCGATGAAGCATTGGGGAATGAAGACTACGAGAAGGCGGCCAAAATACGGGATGAATTAAACCACAGGAAGCAGTTGGGACAGTAAATATCTATCCAATCCAAATTATTGTTTTACTTAAGTACGTTGTATGCATTCCTGCCAATATTGGTAGGAATTTAGCATTTGGTATTTTGTTACATTTTTGTTAAAAGTGTTTTATTTATTTATTTATTGTACCTTGTATTTGATATTCATTTTAACAAGTTCATTTTAAATTTATTATTATGAAATCTTACATGATACTATATCTATGCATCTTTCTTTTTGTAGGGAAATGTGCGGCGCAAAACACGGATTTGTCTTATTCCTTATTGCCCAACCAAGTGCTTGGCACTTTAAATGGTACAGAATTTTCTATAAACACGAATCAACAAAGTTTTTTGGCAAGTTTGAAACCCGGGTACAATTTCGTCTCTGCGGAATACCAACAAGAAGATGGGCAGCAATATTTAAATGTTCGGTATGACAAACAGAACACTACTTATCTTATTGGGCTATCTCTTGTACCATATCATGCAGCAGTCAGTGGAGAAATCATCACATATACTTGTACAGGAAGTTGCTCTGATGGTATTACAGGAGTGATTAGCTATTGTAGCTCTTGCGATTTTGTCAGAAAGAATGGAGTGATAACCGGTTGCACATGCAAAACTCCTCCGGGTTGCTGTGTTCATAGTATTTCATCTACTACCTCTTCTTTTTCAAATCAGTATGAGCTTAAAAATTACCTGGCGTCATTTCTAAAATAATTTAAAATTCTTTTTGTAACCAAAGCTGTTGAATTCTTAGATTATTAGAATCTTTTGAGCGTATGGCATACTTGGTCAATCATTTCCTTTGACACATCCAAATGTGTAACCATCCGTACGGTATAAGGTGCAAAGGCACTTACCAGAATCCCTTTTTCTTTTAATTTTTGAACAAATAAATCTCCTGCCATACTGTTATCGAGCTCAAAAATGACAATATTGGTAAAAACGGGTTTGATGGACTTAACAAAGGAACATTCAGCAAGTGCCGCAGCTAATTGTGCTGCATTTTTGTGGTCTTCCTTTAATCTTGAAATGTGGTTGTCAAGTGCAAAGATGCCGGCTGCTGCCAAATATCCGGCCTGCCGCATTCCACCGCCCATCACTTTTCTTATTTTGCGTGCTTTTTGTATCAATTCGCTACAGCCTGTCAAGACGGAGCCTACGGGAGCACCAAGGCCTTTCGAAAGGCAGACCGAAATACTGTCAAAGCGTTCTCCTGTTTCTTTAGGGGTGTCGCCTGATTCTGCAAGTGCATTGAATATTCGGGCACCGTCTAAGTGGAGTTTCAGCTTTTCAGCCTTACACAATTCGGCAATGGGCTGAATTTCTTCTTTAGTGTAAAAATTGCCGCCTGTTCTGTTGCCGGTATTTTCGATGACCACGAGCCGGCTGTTGGGTAACCAGTCTGCCGGAGGGCGAATGCTGTTTTTTACGATATCGGCGGTGAGTTTTCCGTTTTCGCATTTGAGCGGTAGTATAGCAGCACCCGAATGGAATCCGTAACCACCGAGTTCGTATTGAAAGATGTGAGAATTCTCATCACAGATTATTTCGTCGAGTGGTTGTGTATGTGCTTTGATAGCTATTTGGTTGGTCATGGTGCCCGAAGGGCAAAATAGTGCATCTTCGTGTCCGAACATTTCCGCCACTTTTTTCTGAAGCCGGTTGACTGTTGGGTCATCGCGGAATACATCGTCACCTACCTCGGCACGGTACATGGCATTGAGCATAGCCGGAGTAGGACGGGTAACAGTATCGCTTATCAGGTTGATCATTTATATATATATTTATTAATCTGTAGTATATGAAAATGTAAAATGAAATGTTGGTTCAGGAGGCAAATTTAGACTTATAAAAATAATTATTCGCTACTGAAATCTTTTGGAGAGAATAATTGTTAATTTTACAACGATATTTCTCTTCATGAAATTTTCACTGAGATGCTGAAGATAATTACCACTTGTATATTAGCCCTTGTGTCATTAGCATGTATGAATGCACAGACAGAGATGGCATGGAGCACCTACAACATTGGTTTTGTTGCGCCTCCGACTATGCAGACCTTGGTGGATAGCAAAGGTCGGTTTGAAGTAAGTAATGATAATGTACAAATTAGCATTTTTCCATGGGATGGCCGCGTAAATTTTGACGATCTGGGTGATGGTACGATAGATATTGCAACTCAGCTCGGCTATGAGACTACGGGCAGCGCTGATGCACTAGAGCTTGAAGATTTTCAGGGATTCTATGTGCAGGCCACCAAGCAGGGCGTTGAAGCCATTGTAGTACTCTTGTATAATAATGCCGGCAATGTTACCTTGGTAGCCGATATACAGTACCAGCCGGGCTTTATCAATGAAGCGATGGATATTGCCCTTAGTTTTTATGCTACAAATTAATATTTTTATTTTTTTTTACATAAGTATTTTATTATTCAATAAATTGTCTTAATTTTGCACTTCGAAAAAGTAAAAATAAAAAAGTAGCAAAACTAAAGAAGAATGGCAGTTTATCTCAACTCTGAAAAATTGCAAGGGATTTTTAAAGAATATGCTGGTTCTGAAAAGAATACAGGCTCTACAGAATCTCAGATTGCATTATTCACTTATAGAATTCAAAGTTTGTCGGAGCACCTGAAAGACCATAAAAAGGATCATTCATGCAGAAGGACACTTCTTACCCTGGTGGGTAAACGAAAGAAGATGTTACAATATCTGCAGGGCAAAGACCTCACAAAATACAGATCACTCATAAGCCAGCTCGGTTTGAGGAAATAATTAAAAAAGTGCTTCTGCCTCAGAAGCACTTTTTTTCTGTTATCTCATTTCAGTAATTTGGGTTATAATCAACAATTTTTCTTCTTTTTTGCAACCAGCAAACATTATTGCGCTATTGTAAAAAATCTAAAACAAAAATCATGGGCCAACAAATTCCAACTACACATTCATTTAACCTTCCTGATGGCCAGACAGTAACTATTGAGACCGGAAAACTTGCCATGCAGGCTCACGGCTCGGTAGTGGTTAGGGTCGGTGATATGATGATATTCGCAGCTGTTGTTTCAAATACAGAAATGAAAGCTGATGCCGGTTTTTTCCCTCTTTCTGTCGATTATCAGGAAAAATTCGCCTCTGCAGGTCGTATTCCGGGCAATTTCTTCAGAAGAGAAACACGCCTGAGTGAATACGAAATCCTTATTTCAAGACTCGTGGACAGAGCAATACGCCCGCTGTTTCCGGATGAATATAAAAACGAAACTCAGGTAACCATAAACCTGATCTCAGCTGACAAAGAGATATTGCCTGATGCTTATGTGGCATTGGCTACTTCTGCTGCACTTACCTTGTCTGATATTCCTTTTGCAGGCCCGATTTCTGAAGTACGCGTTGCCTGTATCGATGGCCAGTTTCACATTAACCCAACAAGATCAAATCTCGAGAAAGCAGACATCAACATAATTGTGGCTGCAACAAAAGACAATGTTGTAATGGTAGAAGGTGAAGCAAACGAATGCCAAGAATCTGAAATGGTTGATGCCATCCGGGTCGGGCACGAAGCCATTAAAACACAGATTGACGCTCAGCTCGAACTTGCCAAAAAATTCGGTTCTCTCGACAAACCTAAAAGAACAGTCGAACCGGCACCTGAAAATGAAGAAATCAAGAACAAAGTGTATGAGCTGGCACACGATAAACTTAACCAAATAGCTCACTCTTTCTTAGAAAAACAAGTACGTAAATCTCAGTTTGAAGAAGTAAAAGCTGCCGTTACAGAAACCCTGCTCGCAGAAAAAGGTGAGGAATACATGGCAGAGAACGGAAAGTTCGTATCTGTATATTTCGACAAACTTAAAAAAGATGTAGTACGTGAAATGGTAATGGCTGAAAAAGTACGACTCGACGGCAGAAAACCAAATGAAATACGTCCTATCTGGTGTGAGGTGGATTATTTGCCATCTCCACATGGTTCGTCTATCTTCACACGTGGCGAAACCCAGGCACTGGCTACTGTTACACTGGGTAGCAAACTCGACGAAATGATGATGGACAGTGCATTCGAATTATATTTCGAGAAATTCATCCTGCATTATAATTTCCCTGCATTTTCAGTAGGGGAGGTAAGGCCGGCCAGAGGTCCGGGGCGCCGAGAAGTAGGGCACGCCAACCTTGCTGCAAGGTCATTGAGAAAAGTACTTCCACCAGAGCTTCCTTACACAGTTCGTATCGTTTCGGATGTTCTGGAGTCTAACGGGTCGTCTTCTATGGCCACTGTCTGTTCAGGTTCAATGGCCTTGATGGATTCAGGTATCCAGATTGCCGCTCCGGTATCAGGTATTGCTATGGGCCTTATATCAGATGGCAAACGAAATGCTATTCTGAGTGATATACTGGGTGACGAAGATGCCCTTGGTGATATGGATTTCAAAGTGACAGGTACGGCTAAAGGTATCTGCGGCTGCCAGATGGACATCAAGATCGAAGGCTTGTCTTTTGAACTTCTGACTGAGGCTCTCAATCAGGCTAAAGAAGGAAGACTACATATTCTCGGAAAAATGAGCGAAGCAATAGAACACTCAAGAGAAGATTACAAGCCTCATGCACCACGTATTGAGGAAATCATCATCGATAAAAGCTTTATAGGCGCTGTGATAGGTCCGGGTGGTAAAATCATCCAGGAAATGCAAAAACTGACCGGCACCATCATTACCATCGAAGAGAAAAACGAAAAAGGTTACATACAGATAGTGAGCAGCAACAAAGACGGTGTCGAACTCGCCAAAGAAAAGATAGCTAATATCGTTTTTGTACCGGAGGTTGGCCAAGAATACGATGCTGTTGTTGAAAGTCTTATGCCTTTTGGCGCTTTCGCTAAATTCAGGAATGCATCAGGTCTTGTACATATTTCTGAAATATCTCACGCAAGGGTTGAAAATGTAGCTGATGTACTGAAGGTCGGACAGTCAATAAGAGTCAAACTTATAGAAATAGACCAAAAAACAGGCAAATACCGTTTGTCAATGAAAGCATTGCAGCCAAGACCAGAAAAACCGGCTAACAAACATTAATTTGCTTCAAAAATATAATAATAAGCCTGTTGATTCATCAGCAGGCTTTTTTGTTAAAGTGAGTTTCGATTCATGCAATTCTTTATAGAACTAACAACATTCCTTTGGCATAGATATTGCAACAATTGCCAAAGGTCGAGAGGTGTGAAAAATATACGGCGATATTAATCTGTATTGATGATAAAGTCAAATATTTTGAAACTTTTTTTTTGCTCTGACGTCTTATTATTATAATCATTCTTAGAAAAATGTCCCGAACATGCGTCAGTTAAAAATTACCAATAAGATTACCACACGTGAAAGTTTAGCACTTGACAAATATCTGAATGATATTGGTAAAATTTCAATGCTGTCATCTGAAGAAGAAGCAGATTTGTCACGACGCATAAAGGAAGGTGATCAAGAAGCACTTGACATTCTTACTAAGTCAAATCTGCGCTTTGTTGTCTCAGTGGCCAAACAATATCAAAACCAAGGACTTTCACTAAGCGACCTTATCAATGAAGGAAATGTAGGCCTCATGAAGGCTGCCAAAAGATTTGACGAAACAAAAGGATTCAAATTTATATCCTATGCTGTGTGGTGGATTAGACAGTCCATCCTGCAGGCTATTGTAGAATATTCAAGAATCGTAAGACTACCTCTCAATAAAGTTGGTTCTTATAACAAAGTAAATGAAACATTCCTTTCGTTCATACAGGAATTCGAACGCGAACCCACCAATGAAGAACTCGCCGAGCTCCTTGACATGACCCCAAAGGAAGTTGCCAATATGCTTCGTGGTACTGTCAGGCACGTATCCGTTGACGCACCTATTACTTCCGATGATTCTGACTCTACTATGCTCGATGTTATATCTCTGAATGATGACAGCCCAGACCAGTATCTGATGGATCAGTCACTCAAGGATGAAGTGCAACAGGGCCTTTCAATACTATCACCACGCGAAGTAGAAGTGTTGTCAGCTTATTATGGCTTAAATGGCTTTAAAGCCTTGACACTTGAAGAGATCGGAGAATTATTTAATCTCACTCGCGAAAGGGTACGCCAAATAAAAGAACGGGCCATCAGAAGATTACGCAAATCGTACAACCGGAATGCACTCCGTTCATATCTCGGATAATTTTCCTACATTTGCCAAAACTTTATCATGAGTTCCATTTTCGTTATCGGAACACTTTGGTTGATTCTGGCCGGTGTCATCATTGCCATTTTGTTGAAAATGTGGAATGCGGTTGCAGAGTTTTTTGTATTCAATAAGAATCCCGAACAGTTTCTACATGAGCTTTATACCACTCTCGAACCTTACAGAGCGTCATTGCCTGAGCTAAACATGGAAGAACTGAGCCTCTTATCTTCCAATACCAATCTGGTACAGACAAAATTGTTAGGACAAGATACTAAAGCAGGCTATATAAGGAATGTTTACCAGGAAAATCTTGCTATCTATGCATTCCGGCAAATAGGTGTAAACAAAAGGCTGTTTGTTTTTGCTGACAAAACAGGTATTTTCGCATTCCGCGAATTGTCTAAAGGTACATTCAGGGTATTCGATGAAAGAGTTGTCGCATTGGGTGATTATAACCCCGAATCAGGTTTTATCTGGAAGGCTTCGGCCATCGGAAATCTTGACAAAGACGCAGAAGGTCGCCTTACTACCATGCGTATTGGTCAGAAGCAGGTAGCAAATTTTGTTAAAAAGGATAATCTATCAAAGGTGCCCCAAAGACATTTCAGCTTCATTCAAAACGATGAAATTACCCGTGATACCACCTTCAGAATTCTGTTGTTTGCTTCGCTGATGGATTCAGTGCAGACATAGTTTACTTCTTTTGATGAGCACGATCTATTTTTTTTTAAATTATTTTTTATTAAAATTAATTTTTTGCACAACATGCTTTATCTTTGAATGTTAGTATCTTAACACTACAAAAATATCAACCATGTCACTCCGAGAGAAGGTCAATTTGTTCATTTACCGCTACGCAGAGAAAGGCCTCGAAATATTCCTGATGAAAAGCGAAGCTGAAGACCTGCTTCATCTGCCAAATTCGTCCGGTAACATTGCCCCAATTCAGCAAATAGGCAAAGAGAAAAGTCTCATACAACTTGATGAAACAACCAACCCCGAAGGAAATATAGAGATAAACGTGGCATTTGAAGCAGAGTACCACGAGATCCCGTCACTCAAGCATCTGCTCAAGTCCGATATGAATTTTGTGGCTGACAAGATTATCCACATGTTGCCGGATTCTGAAAAGGGTAGGTTCATTGCTCTTAAAGAAGCCATCAAAAAAATGCGCCCCCACCAAAATCAGGCCTTGAAAGAACTCAAGGATATCCTGGTTGAAAAGAATTTGACCAAATATCTCTGATTTTAGTTTTAACTCGCTCCCTTTTAGCTAACTTTGCCGGCAATATTCCGAATAGCTATGGCTGAGTATAATACAATTTCTGAAACAGATTTTCATTTTCCGGGACAGACCGGTGTCTATAAAGGCAAGGTGCGTGATGTTTATTTCACAGATGATTATATCATTCTGATAGCCACCGACCGCATTTCGGCATTTGATCACATTCTCCCCCGCGCTATACCCGCCAAAGGTCAGATACTTACCAAAATGGCTGCCTATTTTCTTGAAAAAACTGCTTCAGACGTTCCTAACTGGTTCATCGCTAGTCCTGATCCAAACGTTACCATCGGTAAAAAGTGTCAGGCTTATAAAATTGAAGTAGTAGTGCGGAATTATCTGACGGGTCATGCCTGGCGGACTTACAAAGCAGGTGAACGTACACTCTGCGGAGTAACATTGCCCGATGGGCTGAAAGAAAATCAGAAATTCGACCACCCGATCATCACACCTTCCACCAAAGCAGATGAAGGTCATGACATGGATATTTCAAGAGAAAAAATCATTGAAACCGGTCTCGTATCTGAACAAGAATATACTATTATCGAACAGTATGCGCTACGTTTGTTTGGCATCGGTACAAGTATGGCTGCCGAACGTGGACTGATTCTCGTTGATACGAAGTATGAGTTTGGCAAAGACAAGGACGGCAATATTTTGCTCATTGATGAAGTTCACACACCCGATAGCTCGCGGTACTTTTATGCAGATGATTATCAGGAACGCTTTGCACAAGGGTTGCCTCCACGACAACTGTCGAAAGAATTCGTTCGCGAATGGCTCATAGCTCACGGATTTCAGGGACAGGAGGATCAGATTATGCCGGTAATGTCCGATACATTTGTCCATGAAATAACAGAACGCTATCTTGAACTGTGCAGGATAATAACCGGCGAAGAGCCTCCATTCAACAGTGAACCACCTGCCGAACGAATGTTAAGAAATGTGACAAACTGGTTGTTGGTACATTAATTATACGATATTTTTTTAATTGTTCCGACTGCCAAAATCGAGTTGGAGCGAAAAAATATTCGAGTACTGGATGCCACTCTGACTGCCGATATTGGTCTGTGCATAATCGAGGTGGAAGCGGCCGAGTTTAAGACCAATACCAAAAGTCGGCTGTACTGTAATTGTTTTCTTATTAGCATCAAGGTCATCCGTTATACGTTGAAATCTGCCTGCACCAGCACGTACAAACAGAAAATTTTTATAACCGGCTTCTATCCCGATTCTTGGATCAATGTTGAAGGTTTTGCTGCTGACAAGCACGTTTCTTTGCCCGTCGGTATTGAATGTGGCATTTATTTCAGGTGTCAGGGTGTAATCTTTTCCAAGATTAAAACTTTTTGCTGCACCTATGATGATGGTTGGTTTGGTAATTTCAGTAGAATTTTCAGGAATGGTATTCCCGGTCGATTCGAGAGTTGCCTTTTCTTTGTCAGTAAAATTAAAAGACCAAGCGTTGAATGTAGTAGTCAGGTCTCTGACTGTTGCGCCGAATGTCCATTTGTTTTTTTGGTATAACAGGGCGGCATCAAGGCCAAAGCCCCAGGCAGTAGCAAACTGGCCTACATGCCGGTTAATGATTTTTAGATTACCGCCTATTGAAAACGGACTGCCTTTCTTTATCTGTTGTGCATAAGATAGAATGAATGAATAATCGGATGCTGAAAACAGATACACATTGTCATAATTGATACTGCCATCAGGATTTACCAGATTCAGTGTATTGGGTATATTGTCAATACCATAGCGGATGAGGGCAATACCACCGGCTGAATTTTTCTCTGCATTCAATTGTTTGGTGACACCTATGAAGTCATATTTTGCTATTCCTGCAAAAAGTTCGGCGTGCATAGCACCTACAGAAAGTGGACTGGTCATACCGGTCAAGGATGCCGGATTCCAGTAGAGTGATGTTACATCGTTGGTGGAAGCCACTACTGCACCTGACATACCAAGTGCCCTTGCTCCTACACCAATATTGAGGAAATCATTACTCAACACCTGCGCATTGATTATGCCGGTCGAAAATAAAAAGAAGGAAAGTATGCTGAGTTTTAGCCGACTCATATTGTCGCAAATAATTTTGTTAAATAAATCTTAATAAAGAAACGCTAAAGTACAAATCAAATTGCAGAAGATGCAAAAAAAAGTGCCATCTGAACGTACAGACGGCACAAAACATAACCATGAAAATAACTAGGCAAACGAGTTTATTTGCAAAAGCAAAAATATCTTAACAAATTACAGCTTTGTAAAAAGGCAGTATTTGATTATATTATGTATGTTTACGGAGATAATCCTTTAATTAACGACTTGTATGGTTAAAACGTAAACGATTTATGATCACAAAAAACGGTTTTGAGACCCAACCTTATAGAAAAGGTTAATCGTTCACAGGATTATAATTGTTGTTATTTGATATGTTGAAAGCCGAAGCTTTACGTTTCATTGTATATTTTATATAAAACCAAATACCATACCAAACTGGAAAGTGTACCGCAATAATTTTTTAATTTTTTAATTTTTTTTTGATATGAAATCCAGAATTCTTCTGTCCGGGTTTGTGGTTGCCTTGTTATTTCTCGTGGCTTGCAGTCCTAAATCTTTGCCAAAGGATACATATCGCATTCAGAAACAAGTAGCCGGAAATAAAGGAATCGTGGTATGTGCACATCCGCTTGCATCAGCAGTAGGTGCAGACATCCTTAGTCAAGGCGGCAATGCCATTGACGCAGCCGTTGCTGTTCAGTTGGCTCTTGCTGTAGTCTATCCGGGAGCAGGTAACATTGGCGGAGGCGGATTTTTGGTGTACAGAGAGGTAGGAGGCGAAGCTACAACACTTGATTTTCGTGAAAAAGCTCCGGTAGCTGCCCATCGTGATATGTACCTCGACAAAGATGGCAATCCGGTAATGAATCTTTCTACAATCGGTCACTTGGCGGTTGGTGTGCCGGGTACCATTGACGGGATATTCGAAATGTTTGAAAAATATTCCAAGCTTAAAAATTTTTCATTGCTGATACAGCCTGCTATTGATCTGGCATCCAAGGGTTTTAGGATAACAGAACGCGAGGCTGATCAACTAAATGAGCACCGAGCACAGTTTTTGAAGGTAAACCATGTTTACATACCCTTTGTAAAGGAAACTAAATGGAGAAAAGGCGACTTGTTGGTACAAACAGAGCTTGCCTCTACACTTGAACGGATAAAGGAAAACGGCAGAGGAGAATTTTACGAAGGTCAAACCGCAAAGCTGATTGTAAAATGTATGGAACAAAACAAAGGAATCATAACAGAGGAAGACCTGAAAAATTACAAGTCTGTGTGGCGTCAAGCTGTAAAAGGTATATATAAATCATACAAAATCATTACCATGCCGCCTCCTTCGAGTGGTGGTATCCTCCTGCTCCAAATGCTTAAAATGATAGAATATGCTCAAATATCAAAGCTTAGCTTTCACTCGAAAGAACATGTTCATCTGGTGACTGAAGCAGAAAGACGTGCCTATGCCGACCGGGCTGCCTACTTCGGAGACTCCGATTTTACAAAAACAAACCTAAAACATCTCCTCGATTATTCCTATATAATGAGCAGAATGAAATCATACTGTTTAGATCAAGCAACACCTTCATCATCTATTGCTGCAGGTGTTATGCCTTTACCACACGAGCGTGAAGAAACAACACACATCAGCATCATTGACATAGACGGTAATGCTGTTTCCCTTACTACAACTCTCAACGGTTCTTATGGTTCGATGGCTGTAGTGCCTGGTGGCGGATTTTTACTCAACAACGAAATGGACGATTTCAGCATCAAACCCGGCGTACCTAATATTTATGGTCTTGTGGGTGGTGAAGCAAATGCCATTCAACCCGGAAAAAGAATGCTCAGCTCCATGACACCTATTATAGTGCTCAAGGATGACAAATTGTATGCCATCATTGGTTCGCCGGGTGGTTCTACAATTATTACAACTGTATTGCAGATCATTATGAACCTCGTAGATTTCGAATTGAATCCGTATGATGCCGTACAAGCACCGAGGTTTCATTCGCAATGGCTCCCTGATAAAATTTTTCTTGAAAGTAGTTGCCTGGATTATAGTACAAGATCAGCATTAAAGGAGATGGGGCACAGTATTGAAGAAAGATCGAATATTGGTAGGGTGGAAGCGATTGTAAGATATAAAGGAAAATATGTGGGTGTGGCAGACGGACGCGGTGATGATGCAGCCGAAGCAGCCAGATAATGCTTCATTAGTCCGATTTTTTCTGCTATGTGTCTTAATTTTTTCAATCTCCAAAAGAAGATGAAACTTATTTATTCCGAATAAGGTTATCTTTGTACCATTAATTCACAAATTCAAATTTTTCAAATGAAAAAAATCTTCATTGCTTTACTAAGCATGTTTGTAATAGCACAGACAGGCATATTGGCTCAAACTGTTGACGAAATTGTGCAAAAGCACATTG